>FZPS01000065.1_pt424 | contig 10515 bp, 10 predicted proteins | sample 1817821 | NCBI WGS metagenome assembly FZPS01 (sample SAMEA104158645, study PRJEB21678) | metagenome | place: Germany | collected 2015-04-21 | reverse complement strand
TTGCCGGGTCCGGGATCACCCTGACCACCCGGGCAAGCGCTTCTGCGACCTCCTCTTCTGTCGGGGTGACGACCTCGAGGTCAAGTTCCATCATCAGGGCAGCCTTCGTCGCCCATATGATGTCGTGCGACCCCTCGATCCCTACCGCCACGCAGGGGAGATCGGCAAGCCCGGCGATGAGGCCTGAGTCCACCCCGCCTGAGAACGCCACCACCCCTTCGTCGCTCCTGAGGTTGACCGCGGTGATGATCGCCTCCTCAAGCGTGCAGGATGGGGGGTCAGGGGCTATCCGGGCTACCGCCCGCCCGCCGCAGCAGACGGCCCCCGGGGGGACCGGGCCGGGCATGATCCCGAAGGCGTCGCGGGCGGTGCAGTCGTCCCAGGTGAGCAGGAACTCGCCGCCGCATCTCTTGAGGGGCTCAGGCCCCTCTTTGAGCATCCGCTCCACGTCGGCGGGGGAGAGCCGCACTCCGTCGTGTTCGATCCAGCCTTTCAGGTTCATCTCCGACGCTTCCTGATCACCGCGAGTGTTTGCACTGTTGGAACTATAACTCTACGCACAACTTCCGGCGATCCCGGCCTGATATGCGTCCTCAACGGGCGGAGACGACAACCCGGACCAAGCGGAGGGTTACGCGCTCGGGCACGTGTTCGCTGTCGGTGAAGGTGAGCGTCACCAGGTCTTCTTTGGGGGAGAACGTACAGTTCTCGACGTTCGCGTAGGTTTCATTCATCGCATGGAACGTCTCGTTGCACTTCGCCCACAACGATGTGTTCAGCGGGACCGGGAGGCCCGTGTTGACTGCAATCTCTATGGTGTTAGGGGACGGAGTGATTCGTATATCCTCCACCGCCGCATTCAGAGAGAGCGTCCCGACGCCGTTTCCGCTCGCGAAGTAGTGTTTCTTATCGGGCTCGAACGTCACGACCCATATCCTGACATCGGTGCAGTTGTAGTTGTCATTATTATCATACCGCCCATCGTGCTCGATCTCGATGAGCGACCCAGCAAATCCCGATCTCTCCGCAGCCTCGCGGACCTTGTCCATATCCGCGTAATCAAGCGGCGTCTGGAGCCCTCCTGCCCCGGTGACGTTGGTGTAGCCGTACTGCCAGATGTACCCCTGGTCGCGCCAGAAATTGCTGATCGGGGTGTAGGAGAAGTTTGTCAGGTTGCAGAAGTAAGGCGTCCCATCCACGGTCACGTTGGCAAGCGTATCTCCCTGATCCACCCGGAGCGACCCCCCCGACCTGACCGGGTCGAAGATCGTATCGCCCCCGCCGAGGGGGATGCGTTTTGAGAGGTGCAGGTCCTGTTTGAGCGCCGCGGCGGTGGTCATATCCGACCCGAAGGCGAGGAACGACTCCTCGACCGCATACAGGTGCTCCACCTCGGCCTGCTCCTTGAACGAAGGGACGACGACGGCGTTGTAGACGGAGAGGAACATCACCAGGGCGGCGAGGAGGAGCATCGCCGCGACGACCGGGGCGACGGCGCGTTCGTCCATTCACTCCACCTCCCCGGTGAAGAGGACCGCGCGCGGTGTGACGAGGGACACTTTCTCGCCGCCGGTGACATCGTACTTCACGGTGATACTGCTCCCTATGTCGAAGACCTGTTTTTTGGGCGAGAGGTTGAAGTGTTCTTCGTCATTGAACAGGTCACCCGGAGGGCTGCGGTACTTGCAGACCCGTTTGTCCTCGCTCGTGAAGTTCGAGACGATGACCTCGAGGTCGCTCGCCTGCACCCAGTCGCCGCCCTTATGGTAGAGCGTTATGTTCTCAGTCGTGTTGGTCATCATGACGGTGACAGTCGGCGCCCGTTCGGTGGGGAGGCAGTTGTTGAGCGATACGGCAAAGATGGCGACGAGGAGGAGGACAAGTGAGATCATGAGCATCTCCCCGACGACCCCGGATACTGCTTCATTGTTCATAGAGCACCCCCGATGAGCACGATAAAGACCACGACCGTCGCGATGAGGAAGACGATGCTGTGTTTGAACCCGGACATGATGCTGTTTGCGCTGAGCTGGCCGGCCATGATCCCTGAGAAGGCCCCGAGGACGATGGCGACATGGAACATATCGGTCACGTTCCCGGCGACATCCATGGCGACGTCGAACTTCGTGAAACTCGATATGAACCTGGTGTTGAGTTCAAGGGCAGTGTAGAGGTAGACACCGAACGAGAGGTATACGACGGCGATGTAGGTGAAGGCAGAGTTAAACCGCTCCCTCTTCATCTTGAGGTAGTGCTCAAAATCGCTTATGGCGACCATGAGGGTCTCCCTGAGGTGATCAGTGATCTCGCTCGCCTTCACCACGAGCGATATCGCGCGTTTTACTGAGACAAGCCCTATCCGCTCTTCCATCCTGACGAGGGCGTTGGTGATGCTGACGCCCCGCCGGATCTCCTCCGAGGTGATCTGCAGTTCCGAGCTCAGGAGCCCGAGTTTTGTGTTCGCGATCCGGTGTATCGCCGACTGGAGCGTCATACCGATATCCTTCATGTCGGCGAGCTCCCGCAGGAACTCAGGCATCTGGTGCTCGACGCTGTTGACGTACCACCGCCTCCCCTCGTAGGCGATCATCACCGGGAAGAGGGAGACGCAGATGATGATGCAGATGCTGACTTCTGTGGTGAACGTAGGGAACCACTCATCAAAGTGACCGAGCATGAAGAGTGCGGTGGCGACGCCCCCGAAGAGCATCGAGAGGATAAGACTCCAGTCGTAGTTTGATATATAATGACGGAACGGCTGTTTCAGCACCTTTAGCATGCTGAAGGCGCGGTTCCGGCGCTTCACGGTCTGGAGCAGGTCTGGATCGACCTCTCCCGTAGGTTGCGAGACGTCGGGGCGCTCGCGATCCCAGTCTTCCCGCCGGCTGATATCGAGGTTTTCCGTGGGGAGGAGGATATGCAGGATCCCAATCATCAGCAACGCCCCGGCAGGGATGCCGAGGGTGATCAGCGGCATCCAACTTGCGAGGTCGCCCTGCCCGGCAAGGTTCTGGGAGAGGATCATGATCATGATGACGATCGGGCCGGCGACGAACGCCGTGACGTAGACCTCGGCCATGATCTCGATGGTCTGGAGCGCCATCTCCTGCTCACGCTCTGCAACCTCCCTGAAGAACCCGGAACGCGCAGCGAGGAACGCGGTGATGTCTCCCCCGCTGTCGGAGAGGAGGGCAAGGTCGTTGAAGAAGTCAGCGAGGTTCGGCGAGGGGGTGACACGCTGGAGGTTCTTCATCGCTGTATGGAGGTCTTCCCCGAAGAGTTCCACGTCGCGCACGATCATACCGAACTCTTTTGAGACCTCCCCGAAGAGATCCATCTCTTCATAGACCTTCCTGATGACCTCGTAGACGGTCATGGTAGTGGAGAGGGCCTGCATATAGGTTATCGCGTAGGGAAGGTCGAGGTCGATCTTCGTCTTCCTCCCCTGTGCAACGAGGAAGGGGTAACTGTAAAGCGCGCCTGAAACCCCGGCTATCAGTATGAGGAAGAGGAGGATCTTCGTGATGGCGTCCGGGACAACCGAGAAGAGAAGGATCCTGTAGCCGGCGTGAGTGAGGTAGGCGATGCCCGCGAGGTACGCGGCCGCCGCTACGGCGGTGGCAAGGGCGATCTGGCGCATGTAGGCGCTGTATGGGATCGGGATGTGCGCCATCCGCAACGCTGTCCGGAGCGGGCCGCTCACCGGGAGGAGGGGGTCAGTCAAGGTCGACATCCACGTCACCCCTGAATGCGGACATGTGGCGGATCAGGTCGTCCACGTCCGTATGCCCCCCCGCGTGCAGCCGCTCCAGGAACCTCGCGCGCCGCGCGATCTCCGCCTCCAGTTCGGCACCTGACCAGCCATGCACCCTGGCGATCTCGTCAAAGAGCCCCGACCGTTCACTTTCACGGCAGAACCGGTCGGTTTTGGGGTCCCAGCGGTAGAGGCACTCGTGGACAACCTCCCGCCCCCGCTCGACCCTGAGTTCGTGGAGCGAGTCGCACCGCCTGACGGCCCCCTTCTCCGTGTAGTGGAGGGACTGGATGACCATCAGGTTCAGCGCCCCGAGCATCGCGACCGGCACGTTGATCGGGTCGCTTACCAGGCGGTTGATCGCCTCGTCGATGCTGCCGGCATGGAGGGTCGAGAACGTTGTGTGCCCGGTGTTCATCGCCTGGAAGAGGGTCTGCGCCTCGCGGCCGCGGACCTCCCCGACGATGATGTACTCGGGGCGCTGGCGGAGCGCCGCTTTGAGGAGGGCGAACATATCGACGTCCCCCTTCGAACCCCTGACGTTGATATCGCGGGTCTGCGTCGGCAGCCAGTTCTCGTGCGGGATCTGGATCTCACGGGTATCTTCTATGGAGACGATCTTTGAGTGGTAGGGTATGAAGAACGAGATCGCGTTCATCGTCGAGGTCTTGCCGCTCGCCGTCCCGCCGACGACGATCATGCTCCTGCGATTCTCGACGGCGAGCCAGATGCACGCGAGCACCTCGGGGCTGTAGGTCCCGTACTCGATGAGCGAGACCGGCGTCATCGGGTCTTTCCTGAACTTCCGGACCGTGAACGAGCTCCCTTTCGTGGAGACGATATCGGAGAACGTCAGCTGGACACGGGAGCCGTCGGGGAGCGCTGCGTCAACGAGCGGCGTCGTGAGCGATATCTGCCGGTCTGCCTTCTGGGCGACCTTGAGGACGAAACGGTTCAGTTCGTCGCCCGCAAAGATGATGTTCGTCGGCATGCTCCCGTAGCGCCGGTGATAGATGTAGACCGGGATGCCGACGCCGTTGCAGCTGATGTCCTCGATATGGTCGTCATACATCAGGGGGTCGATCCTGCCGTAACCCTGGAAACTGCGCCTCAGGTAGTAGTAGAGGACGTCGACCCGGTCGACGGCCAGTTTCGGCGAGAACCGCCGTATGATCGACACCGTTTCATCGTAGGCGAGGTTGATCTCATCCTTTTCCCTGGGCGAGTCGAAGAGGACGACGTCACGTATGTACTCGTGGGCCTCGTCGAGGATGATATACTCGGAGGGGTTCAGTTCCGGTTCGACCACCCTGTACCTGAGATTTGAAGTTTCATCTCTCGTGATGATGGTGTACGTGAATCCGGGGTTCAGCCAATAGGATGCCATCACGCCGTTGCCGACGGCAGCAGGGAGAGGCGGGGTTTCGGAGTGGGTTTCGGCCGCCGGCGTGTCCTGTTTTCTGAAGCGTGCGGTCAGTGTTCTGAAACTCTCCGGTATCCTGAGTCCTGTTGTCCGGGCCGCTCCGTCTTCTTCTATCGAGTCCTGATCCCGGTGCCTGAAGCGCGCAGCAAGCGCTCTGATACCCCCAGGTATCCTGAGCCCTGTAGTCAGGGTAGCTTCGCCTGCTCCGTCTGTCGTGTCCTGCTCCCGGCGCCGCAACACTTTCAATCCTCCCGTCTATGCATTTTCATTGATTTACCTATAAGGTTAACCAATTGGTGTTTCCATGCAGGCCGTGCCCGAACGCGATCTTCACCGGTGCGGCGCTCGTGGCCATCTGATCCTCACGTCCGCTGCACCGGTGCGATCCTGGGCAAAACGGGTGCATTCTCATGCGTCTGGTGGTTGGTTATGTATAGTAATACTTATTATATAAATTATGGTGGATTGTAATACTGGTGCGGGTGCATCCGGAAGCACAAAAAATACCCGTCGGGGCAAGGTGACCTACCTCCCACATTGAGATGATTGCGTCCTGAAATAATGAACGGGGGACCGGTTCACCGTATGGTGCAGGTGCGTGAGGGTGAACGCCAGCCGCACGCAGAAGGGTGCGGAAGTTCGCGAAGATCTGTTCGGGTACCTGCAACGCCCCTTCGCGAACTTCTGCGTGCGGCTCGATCACTCCCTGTACTGAAAACTTACGCGGGAGAGCGCGAAGATGACGTCGGATTTTTGGGTTTTAGATGACAAAAAGCACTAGGATAAGTCGGAGGTAGAGCTGTGTCGGTGATCTCCTACGCGGTAAACGCCGTCCTACTGGTAACCATAGGCATCGTCGTCGCAAACATCCTCGCCGAGACCGGGATCTTTTCCCGGCTCTCGGCGTTCACCGGCCCCCTCTGCAGGGTCTCCGGCCTCTCCGACACGTGCATCCTCTCGATCATCGCGATGGGGGTCAATGCCACGGCGGGCAAGTCGATGCTCGCCGGCTACTACCATGACGGGAAGGTGACGGAGCAGGAGGTGATCCCGGTCCTCATCATGGGTGCCTTCCCGGTGGTCCTCGGGGAATCGCTCTTCCGCGTCCAGCTCCCCGCGGCTCTTGTCCTCCTCGGCCCCGTCATCGGGGGGATCTACACCGGGTTGAACCTCTTCTCAAGCGGCATCCAGGCGCTCTTTGCCCTCCTCTACAGCCGCCGGTTCCTCGCAGAGCCTGGGCGCGCGCCGGTCCCGGTCCCTGCCGCCCCCGCGGCCGCCCTTGCGCTCAACCGGAAGGTTGTCATCGCCGGGTGCAGGAAGGCGGCCCCGACGCTCCGGCGGGTCGTCCCCGTCACCCTGGCCGCGCTGATCATCTTCTCCCTCCTCTCCGCAACCGGGGTCATGGACCTGGTCGCCGCCGTGTTCGATCCGGTCCTCAGGGCTGTCGGTCTCCCGGGCGAGAGTGCCGCGGCGCTCGTGGCGCAGTTCGTCCACTTCTCGGCAGGCTACGCAATCGTTGCCTCTCTCCTCTCCGGCGGCGTCCTCACGACCGGGACTGCGCTCGTTACACTCGTCCTCGGGAGCATGGTGGTCATCACCCTGATCTACATCAAGTACTCGGTGCCGCTCTACCTCTCCCTCTTCGGCCGGTTCGGCGTCAGGGTGGCGCTGGTCACGTACGCGGCGAGCATGGCCGCGAAGGTGGTCACGGTTGCGCTGGTGATGGTTCTGTTTTGAGGGGATGGAGTCATTCTGCCCGCCGGTGCCTGTACAGGTCTTCTGCCGCCGTGTGCTCGCATGGGTTACCCGGGCCGGCCTTTCCCTATTGGATCAGTGCACCCGATATGCGATTGTTGCGTCACGCGGGAGGGTGCGAAGGGGCGTTGCAGGTACCCAGGAATAGTGCATCGTGTCACCTTATTTTAGAACCTTTTGCCGCATGTTGGGGTGGGCACTCTGGTCTCATGCGGAAGCACGCGAAGAGAGACGGGGAGTCCCTGAAGATATCTAAATGTAAGGTGACAAAGAGCACGAGGAGGATCAGGGAATCACATCGCCACACCGGTACCTCTGTCGAGCAGTGCCCGATTACCCTTGGGGTGGCCATTCCCGGGCTTTGCCTCAACCCGGGCTGTCTTCCAGCACGGGGTTTGGGTTCTGGGGCGAGTCCCTGGCTCCAGGGTTTGTGTCCCTCCCGTCACCGGCACCCCATCCACGGTCCCCTGGCTCTATCGGTCCTTTCGGCGAGATCTTCCAGTCCTCTTCGGTTGATGTCCCCCTCTCCCCGGGATCGGCCGCGGGCGCATGCTCCCTGAGATAGTCCCGAATTTCCTGGACCCTCTCGTCACCCAGCATCCGACCGATCAACGCGTTGTTCATGGTATCGATCGACCGGACGATCGGAGACGCCGGATTAATGGAGTACCGGGGGATCGGGTCATTGGTGGCGGTGAGGATTCCCCATTCGACAAACTTCTTGACCACCCTGCCAACCGTGACCCGGCTTACGCCTGCTTCTTCCGAGAGTTCGGTGATGTTGAACTTCATGCCGTCAAGCGGCAACAGAAATTCAAGAAGTCGTAACTCACAGGTGTTCCCAAACACTCCTTCAAAGGGACGAACCATACCTATCACACCTTTAGATCGTTATTGATCGTTTCATCTTAATCGGGCAAGGAGACCCCGGCGTTCTGGCCGGGGAGAAACTGCCCCTCCGTACTATTTTTGTGTTCTGATAGCAATGCCTTCGTTGTCAGCGCATTGACGCCGACTCCCGAACGGGAGTTTTGACACATACTGCTGCTCGCGGATGATGTGCGCTGTCGGGTGAGGAGCAGGTAGCCGGTGATTCCGTGGGTCCACGGATAATCGGTAGTGGCCGCGTCAACCGGCCTGCACGAATAAGGCCCGTTCGGGCAACCTTCGGGCGAATTACATTGCATCGTTGTAGTTTCCATGAGGTTCCCGGTGCAAGCCCCGCCCTGGAGTACGGGGTAGTTGACTCACTTGCTCTACAGTGGTGACAATGCATACATACTCTGTGGTGATAACTTTTTTTATCACTATTGGTAAAAATACTTTGCTTTGTTCCTGCGGTCACTGCTACAGGCCGTCAAGAGTGATGTAGCCATGACTCACCAGTGTCCGAATCGCTCTATTCATGTCTGAAATGTAGTATTTCTCTTTCTTTTTCCGGATTTTTGTAATATATCCTTCGTTTAGCAGTATTTTTATGGTTTCATTAAAAGGGAGATGCCCTCTGCCGGGAAATTTATTGCCGTATAACTTACGCAAGAGTTCTGAATGGTACCCCTTATCTCTGTTTACACTCCTTCTTTTATAGAGGAGATTGAGAATAAAGAGAGATTCTTCAGTGAGTTCACACGACATAAGGTCCCATGAACGTTTGGAATTTCACGTTATATAATACGTGACCATCGGCGTCAGGTTAAGGCCAGGGCCTCCACCCTTCATATTCTCTTCTGAGTATGTGTTATTTTTTCGCGCGTCGTTTACCTGGCGGATGGAGCAGTTCAGGGTTCTGCTCTTCTCCTCGTTGTCCCGCGGGCTTCACACCCCCTGGTAACGGGGGCGCATGCCGTGGTAGGTACATCTCAAACGGATAAGATGGCGGGTTGAACCGCAATCCCCGATACAGCCTCTTGTCACACCTTCCCACCCTATCTCTTCCGGTGTTGTGCGGCAGGTTTGTCTGGTGCAGTTACCCGGTGTACGCGCACTGGCCCATCCTTGGTGAGTTGACGACGGGGAGCGACATCTCCTCGTCGCACTCGTGTTTCTCAAAACAGTCGTCACAGAAGAAGGGGGTTTCTGAATCTTCGTAGAGGCATTCGAGGCAGATCTCGGTTGCCGGTTCTCCGTAGACGGAACAGCGGATGTCGGGAGGATCGTTCCGGGCGACGAGTTCGACACTCTTTCTGCCTTTCGGGCTGAACGGGACGAGATCGAGCACCTTGAAGGTGAGGTATGTGGAGTCGCCATAGTCATAGATATACTCACCCGTCAGGCCAACCGAGAAGAGGTTTCCCAAGCTGGCGTTCATACCCTTCCCCCCGAAGTCCATGTCGGGGCTGGATTGGTAATCCTCACCGCATATGGTGAAAGCAGGGAGGTGACTGCAGCATTCGAGCCAGATATCCCTGAGTGCCTTATCTATCGCCTTCAGTGTGGCGTTTTTCTTTACAAGAAGGACGATCCAGTACTCGGGTTGGTACTCTCCCTGGAACATGAGAAGCCATGACTCTGCGTCCTGGTCAGGCCCCCGTTCCCGCGTGAGCTGCCTGACGACCTCGTCCTTTACTTTCCGCTTCGTAGTCGCAGTGTTCCCGGTGAGGATGTGTCCCGGATAGGTGCGTTGTGCCATGATGAGCATCTGTTGTTGTGTATGAAGTTTTTCCCACCTGCCGGGTCAGGTCAAGGAGCGGGACGAACATCCGGTCGTCCTGCACGGATTCGTCGGTGACCTCCAGAACAGGGACCTGATTGGTTTCGACGTCGATCATGGCATGAACTTTCAGCCATCCCCGCTGGCCTGCCACGTCTCCCGCATCCACCCACCTCCGGTGATCCTCGGGAGTCGCTCTTCAGGGTCCAGCTCCTCGTGGCCCCGGGTTGGGAAGAACGGGTGCTGACATCCTTCATGAACCTACAAAGAGTCCACCCTCCCGCCGTGCGATCTCTTCTACGGCTCCCGCAGAGAGCTCTGCGATCGGATAATAACTGCCACCGCTGATATCAGCAATCTCCCGGCAGTAGCCAAGAGAGAGGGGCTGGCGGGAAGATACCGTCTCGGTATCGATGACGACGGTTCGGATCCCGGCCTCTGCAATCACTGCGGATATACTGCGAATCTCCTGGCGGATCTCTCCCCCCATCCCGGTATTTGCCCTGCCATCTGAGATGAGCATCATCATTGGAAGAATATCGCGGCGTTTTTTACGCTCACGTTCAAGCATCTGCCGCCCCTTCTCAAGCCCAAGGGCAAGCGGCGTCCTCCCGCCCGTAGGGATATCCGAGAGGCGCTGATAAGCGAGTTCGACACTCCTGGAGAGGGGAAGGAGAACATCGGCATTGTCTCCCCGGAATGCAACAAGCCCTATCCTGTCCCTGTTTTTGTATGCGTCCTCAAGAAGAGAGAGGACGGCTCCTTTCGCGCTTTCCATCCTCTTCTCAGCACCCATCGAGCCACTGGCATCGACGACGAAGACGCAGGCGACCTCCGCTTTTCCGTTCCTTCGGGCCCGTCGGAGATCTTCGGGGAGGATCGAGATGGCATTCCCATCCTTCTCGCGGTCACGCTGGTGAGGTGCCGCCGCCC
>FZPS01000020.1_pt18 | contig 10516 bp, 15 predicted proteins | sample 1817821 | NCBI WGS metagenome assembly FZPS01 (sample SAMEA104158645, study PRJEB21678) | metagenome | place: Germany | collected 2015-04-21 | reverse complement strand
GTATTAGGCAGAAGACTATACGCTGTCGGCGGTGATGAAGAATCGGCTCGCCTTTCAGGTGTAGGCTGTGATAAAGTAAAAATCTTTGCTTACGTGTTGTCGGGATGTTTAGCTGCCTTGGTTGGCATAATGATGGCTGCAAGGTTAGATCAAGGTGAACCCCGGCAGGCGGAGGGATGGGAACTAGATGCGATAGCTGCAACTGTGATTGGAGGAACTAGCTTAAGCGGGGGCAAGGGATCGATTACAGGCACTGTTATGGCATGCTTTATTCTCGCAATAATCACTAACATTCTGAACCTCCGTGGAGTGCATCCATATCCCCAGCAGGTCATAAAGGGTGCCATCATCATAGGGGGAATTCTCATGCAGAGGCTACTGGAAGGTCAAGTGAAGCGATCGAGAGTATGACCCTCTTATTGATTCTATGTCTTGATTGCTGAACGAATTGCTGACAACATGTATTTAAGATGCTGCAATGGAGATTGCTAATGGGACAGCAAGTATGTACCACATTATCATGAATTGCGGATCCTGTGCTCGAGATTATTGGTTTTATTTGCGAAATATGGTAATGTATAGATTGTAATTCTGATTGTTGGCAATAACAGAAATGAGTTGAGGCGGTAAGTAGACATGCAGAGAGATCTCGAGAGAATTGCTCTTATGGTGAAAGTTGCTCAACTATATTATGAATATCACCAAACACAAGACAAAATTGCTTCCTTCTTAGACCTTTCCCGACCAACTGTATCGCGTTTGCTTAAGGAGGGAAAACGGGAAGGGATTATTCAAATTAACGTTGTTGATCCACTAGAAGGCTTCTCTGAACTTGAGACCAGACTCGAAAAACTATTCAATCTGAAGAGAGTAATAGTCATACCTACTTTCAACTGTAAACCGAAAGAAATAAGAAAGAGACTAGGAGAAAGAGCAGGTAAATACCTGCACAGTATTGTTCGAGACGGCGACATCATCGCAACCTCTTGGGGTACAACCCTTCATGAAGTAGCTCAGAGTATTTCTCCCAAACGAGTTCGAGGGGTCAAGGTAGTCCAATGTAACGGTGGTATCGGCAGAAGTAATGTGAGTGCTCATGCCAATGAAATAATGAATAGAATAAGCCAATCATTTAATGCTCTATCATTCTTTCTACTGAGTCCTGCTATTGTTGAAGACAAGCAAATCGCCGAGCTTCTGCAGAATGAGAGTTCATCAAAGGAGCACTTTGGTCTACTGCAATCCGCCAATATTGTGATATTTGGTATCGGTATTCCTACCGAGAAATCTATCTTAGTTGAAGCAGGCTATTTCACCCCCCAAGGAATAATAGACCTCCAAAAGAAGGGGGCTGTAGGGGATATTTGTTCACGTTATTTCGACATTAACGGTGAGATCTGCGATCATGACTTGAATGCCCGAACAGTTGGTATGAGACTGGAAACTCTCCGCGGGAAACCGTATTCAGTTGCAGTTGCCGGAGGCGAAGCTAAGGCGGAGGCTATTATTGGAGCATGTAATGGTGGTTATGCCAATGTTCTGATTACTGATGAGGAAGCTGCTGAAATAATCTTGTCAAGAGAATATGATAACCCCACGGACTAAAAGCTGCTGAAGACGCGGATTTCAGCGTCCTCATAATAAAGACACCAAATCCGGATACTCTCAAGGATAACGTCTAGTAGTTCTTAAAAATAACGGCAGTTGAGTTTGGGGAGTCGGGGGCAAGAAACGCTGGCTCCTGTGATTCATGTCATTTCTTCAAAAAATACTTCTTTGTGTGCAGGAAATTGACTTCCCATAGAGAATAGCTCTAGCAAGTGCATAAATGTGCTACCATAAGCACAAATGTGCAAGCCCCGCCATAACCAGGTGATTGTGGGGAAAAGCCATTTATAGTAATGGCTGTTATGGCGAGTTACTTTGTCAGGGAGTGACAAAGCGTATGAAATCTCCGGATCTTCAACAAGGTGAAGCTGAGATTCTGGTTCGGGTAGCTAGAATGTACTACGAGCATGGTCTCAACCAGCAAGAAATTGCGGATAGGGTCGGCCTATCTCGCAGTCGAGTCTCAAGGTTGCTGACTCGAGCCAGAGAAGCCGGAATTGTTCAGGTAACAATCATTGACCTGTTTAAGCAAGAGCATGAGCTCAGTGCGCAACTGGCAGATAGATATGGGTTGAAGAGGGTTGTGGTTTGCCCAATACCTGAATCGAGCACGAAACCTTTACAGTGGCATCTTGGCCAGGCAGGCGCCCGCCTTCTTAAAGAGGTAGTCAGAGACGGGGATGCAATCGGAGTATGCGGTGGCACTACCATGCTGGAGGTAGCTAGGGCGCTTAAGCCTATGAAACGGGAAAACATAGGTGTTGTGCAGCTTGAGGGTTGCCTCTCCGGGAAGGGTGAGGCGCTGATTCACGGAAATGAAATAGCTACCCTGTTTGCCAGAGCATTTGAAACTACTCCGTATTTTTTGTCTGTTCCGGCGATTGTTGAAAATAAACGTCTAAGAGATGCTCTCATACGAGACCACAATGTGGCAGGTATCCTCGAAATCGGAAAATCAGCCAATATTGCTGTTTTCTCTGTGGGCAAGCCTAGTAGGTCGTGCATCTTAGTTCAGGCAGGGTATCTTCCGCCGGAAGAAATGGATGCCCTTCTCGCTCATGGAGCTGCAGGAGATCTTTGCTCGAGGTTCTTTGACAAGAACGGGCTAATCTGCGACAACGCCCTTGATGAAAGAACCATTGGGCTTGAACTTAGAGAGTTTCGCCACAAAGAGAATCGTATCCTGGTGGCAGGTGGGCCGCAGAAGCTCTACGGAATAATGGGAGCTTTACGCGGAGGATTTGCCAATATGCTTGTGACAGATGAGATGACCGCCGGAGAACTGATGAAATAAGCGGAATTGAGATTTCTTGCAAGTTTTTCTGCATGGATTATAGGGAGGGAACTTGATGGCGCTGGATGCCGACTTGAGGTCGATTCAGGAAGCACGAGAGTCGCTACGCCTGGCTGCTGAGGCTCGGGAGAAACTTGCCTCCATGACACAGGAGCAGATTGACAAGATAGTACAAAATATGTCTGAAGCAGGCCAAGTAAATGCGAAGGTCCTTGCAAAGATGGCCGTAGAAGAGACAGGTTTTGGAGTCTATGAAGACAAGATCACGAAGAACATGTTTGCTTCAAAAACTGTGTTCGATGCTATTATTTACTTGAAAACAGTTGGAATCATTCACCGCGATCAGAAGAGACGCATTGCTGAGATCGCTGAACCTATGGGAATAATAGTCGGACTTGTGCCATCCACCAATCCCACATCCACAGTGTTATACAAGAGTCTCATTAGCATCAAAGCGCGAAATCCTATTGTGTTTAGTCCACACCCGTCAGCCGTTATGTGCACCGGCCGAGCAGCTGAGATTATGGCAGATGCGGCTTGTGCTGCAGGTGCGCCCAGAAACTCCATTCAGTGCTTGTCCTCTTGCACTAAGCAAGCAACCAGTGAATTAATGCATCACGATGAGACGGCTCTTATTCTGGCCACAGGTGGCTCAGGCATGGTAAAGGCCGCTTATAGCGCAGGCAAGCCCGCCTACGGAGTCGGTCCGGGCAATGTGCCTGCGTTTATTGAACGCACGGCGAATATTGGAAAGGCTGTCTCAGATATCATCGCAAGCAGAACCTTTGACAACGGGACGATCTGCGCGTCCGAGGAATCACTGGTAACAGAATCTGCAATAGAAGATGAAGTCATCGAGGAGCTAAGAGCTCAAGGCGGGTGGCTGGTCAGTGACAGTGAAGCTGATGCCCTTGGCAAACTCTTAGTGTTTGGTGACGGTAGGATGAATTCCGCTACTGTAGGACGAGATGCAATGACTATTGCACGAATGGCAGGCATACGAGTCCCTGAAGGTACTAAGGTCCTGGTCGCAAGAATCGGAGGGGTCGGATCTGCATATCCCCTTTCCAGGGAAAAGCTTTGCTCAGTACTCGCTTTTTATGTGGAGTCTAACTGGCAGACAGCGTGTGAGCGTTGTATTGAAATTCTGAAACTGGGTGGGATCGGCCATAGTTTAGTCATTCACTCCCGGGATGAGGCTGTTATTCGAGAATTTGCCCTCAAGAAACCGGTCTTTAGAGTCCTTGTGAATACTCCGGCTACCCATGGTGCTATTGGTTTGAATTCAGGCCTGGAGCCGGCGTTAACGCTTGGGCCCGGGACATGGGGAGGCAGCATTACTTCTGATAACGTCGGTCCAATGCATCTGCTAAACAAGAAGCGAGTTGCTTATGGTATGGGAGTGGAAGAGGTTCGTGGTCTATACGAACAGGAAGGAATCGCCAAAGGGGTGCATGGGGCTTATAGCCACGGTTCATCCAATGGCAGGGTAACGGCAGCACGACCGGGGTCGTTCGGGCGAAAAGGGGCTTCCTATTCCGGAGTGGGGAGGCAAGATTCGGATGCTATTTCCTGGAATGTAAGGGGCTCAGGGAAAATCCCCAAGATCATAGGTCCTGCTGCATCTGTTGATAAGCCAATTCTTCATCCGTCATTATCGCGCGGGATAGATGAAGCTGTGCCGGGTCAACAGACAGTGGAGAATCAGCAAGGAGAATCCGGAAACTTGGTTTCAGATGAAGATATTAGAAAAGTTGTTCAAGGATTTCTTGCTGAGTTACGTGGTAGAGGGGGCATGACCGATGAATCATGATGCATTGGGAATGGTTGAGACTAAAGGCCTGGTCGGCGCAATTGAAGCTGCAGATGCTATGCTAAAAGCGGCAAATGTGGTTCTTTTGGGCAGGGAGTACATTCGCGGAGGTCTTGTCACAGTCCTCGTAAGGGGTGACGTTGGAGCTGTAAAGGCTGCTTGCGATGCAGGGGCAGAAGCTGCCTCAAGAGTCGGGGAGCTTGTCGGCGTCCATGTAATACCGAGACCATACTGTGATTTGGAAACCATACTTCCGAAGTTATAGAGGCGTAGATAACTATGAATACAGAATCTCTTGACAAATTGATAACAAGGTGTGAGAAAGAACTTGAAGAGCGTGGATTTCAGATCCCGCCTTCAAACACGGTGAGCCATGCATCACGCATACGTGTTCCGGTTGGAGTTTCTGTTCGCCATGTTCACCTTACAGAGGATGATTTCCGGGCATTATTTGGACCGGATCATGCAAAACGAGGTCTTTCAAAGATGCGTGATCTTTCCCAACCCGGTCAGTTCGCAGCTTCCGAAATTGTGTCCTTGGTAGGACCGAAAGGCAGCATTTCTTCTGTTAGGGTGCTTGGACCTTTTCGATCTCATACTCAGATTGAGATTAGCCGGACTGACGCATTTTCTTTGGGAATCGACCCGCCTGTCCGGGAATCAGGAGATCTTGACGGAGCAGCTACTATTACTCTGGTAGGGCCTGCAGGAGCTGTACAGGTAACAGAAGGTGCAATTATCGCGATGCGACACATTCACATGACTCCTCGAGAGGCTGCGTTTTGGGGGTTACACGACAAGTGTCTTGTGCAAGTTGAAATTAGCGGGCTTCGAGGTGTAATACTCAAGAACACAGTGGTCAGGGTCAGAGAAGATTTTTGTCTGGAGATGCATGTAGATACAGATGAGGCAAACGCTGCCTTCCTTAGGAACGGCGATTTCGTTGAGGTACTGACTTCTTGATGCTGAAATAAGGAGATAATTTCTATGATTATTGCTATAGGTCTCATAGAATTCTCGAATATCACTCGAGGAATAGAAGCTACCGACGCTATGGTAAAAGCGGCAAACGTAGATCTCTTGCTTGCCCGTCCTACTTGTCCGGGGAAGTATACCACACTGGTCTCAGGAGATGTAGGCGCTGTCAGGACTTCAGTACAAGCCGGTATGAACGTAGGAGAAGATTCGGTTATAGACCAATTCGTCCTTCCTAATGTACATGAAGGGGTATTACCTGCGATAACTGCCACTACAGACATAGGCCAAGTTAAGGCTCTCGGGGTTATCGAGACATTTACAGTCGCGTCTGCAATTGTCGCTGCAGATGCAGCATTAAAAGCAGCGGTGGTGGACGCTATAGAATTGCGCTTAGCCATAGGGCTTGGCGGAAAATGTTACGTGACGTTCACAGGGGATGTTGGGGCTTGCCAGGCAGCTGTAGCAGCCGGTAGCCATGAGGCAAAAGAGAAAGGTCTGCTGGTTGCTGAGGTTGTGATTCCGTCCCCTGCGCCGGAACTTATTCAAATGTTGCTTTAGATTAGGGTGATATGTAAGTGCAGGTGGTTATCACCGAAGCAGAACTGAAGAGGTTTACCGGAGTTGACGAGCTCTTAATCCCGGATGATGCAGTAGTTACGCCTACCGCCTGGGATTATGCGCGTACCCATCGGATCCGTTTGGTGAGGTCAGGAGAATCTCACAAGATCAGATCCAGAGCAGCCTACTGTCAGGAGCCTGCTTATTCGGTGCACCCTGTATATTCGGCGCAGATCGAGTCAACGTCAGGTTCAGAAGGTCAGCCTATCGTGAGGTATGCTTGCCGGAACACCGGGTACTCCCCTATCCGGGGTACTCTCTATAGGATTATCGAAAGAATTCTTCAAGTAGCTGTTCTAAGACTTGGTTCTTCAGTAGAACCTGAGATCCTAGTGACTATTGTGATAAGAACTCTGACTCGATTAGGATATGATGTTGCGATGTCGAAGGGGGGTGAACCCGTATGAACACAGAGGCATTAGGAATGATTGAAACTCGAGGTCTGGTCTCATTGATAGAAGCTGCTGACGCCATGGTAAAGGCGGCAAACGTGAAACTTGTAGGCTGGGAGAAAACCGGTGGAGGTTATGTTACGGTGCTAGTGAGGGGAGAAGTCGCTGCATGTAAATCTGCTTGCGATGCCGGTGCTGCTGCAGCTGCAAGGATTGGCGAGGTTGTATCAGTACACGTAATCCCGCGGCCTCACTATGATCTCGAAGGTAAAATGCCTATTTCTCTACCGGAAACAATGCCTAAGGCAAAATAGAGAAACAGGGTAATTGGAGCCGGGCGCGGGAGCGCGAATGATTACCGGATTGCAGACATGGCTTGGTCCGCGCCCGGAGATTACCTGGGCCATTCAGAAGAAAGTGAGGGATCCCTTTGATTACCTGCAAAGTATTGGGATCAGTAGTCTGTACAAGAAAAGATGAAAAGCTCGTTGGAACCAAGCTCCTGGTTGTACAGCCGATTTCTTTAGATAATCAGGCGCCTGACGGAAAATCTCTTGTGGCTGTAGATACAGTGGGTGCCGGGGAAGGTGAGATTGTTCTCGTGGTGAGCGGAAGCTCCGCGCGGCAGACTACAAAGACGCAAAATACACCTGTAGATGCGGTTATCATGGGGATTGTAGATTCCATAGAACTCGAGGGTAAAGTCGTTTATAGGAAGAGTGGTTAAGAGGGAATGTCGAAGATGTCCCGGAACGAAGGCATAATAGATGCCATAAGAAACGCAGGTGTGGTTGGGGCCGGCGGTGCGGGTTTCCCAACTCACGTAAAGCTCGCTGCCAAGGTTGACGTGATAATTGCTAACGGCGCTGAGTGTGAGCCGTTGCTTGCTTCAGATCAAGCTGTCATGATATCCACCCCTGAGAAGGTGGTAGCAGGACTAAAGGCTGCTATGGAAGCTACGGGTGCAGGACGAGGCTACATAGGTGTCAAGAAGAAGCATGCGACTTCTGTGGCAGCTATCGAAGACGTTATCTCAGGATATGATGACATAGACCTTGTTGAGCTCGAAGATATTTACCCCATTGGCGACGAACACGTTCTTACCTACGAGGTAACCGGGAGACACGTACCTGAAGGGGGGTTGCCTCTTGAAGCAGGAGTGGTTGTGAGTAATGTCGCAACCTTAGCAAACATTGCTGACGCTTTGGAAGGCAGACCTGTAACCCATAGAACTGTGACTGTTGCAGGCGAAGTGGAACGACCGATCACAGTTAGCACGCCTGTCGGGACTGCCATTGAAGAGTTAGTGCGCCTTGCCGGCGGCCCTGATAATGAGGATTGTGAGATACTTCTCGGCGGTCCTATGATGGGTAAGCTTGCATCACTTAAGGAAGCGGTAGTCACAAAACTCACCGGCGGAGTGATAGTGCTTTCCAAGAATCACGTTCTGATCAGGCAAAGGAGCGACAGTCTCAGTAGTATATTAAGACGTGCAAGATCCAGTTGTTGCCAGTGCATGGCCTGTACTGAAACGTGTCCTCGCAACTTGTTGGGGCATCAGATTTCACCCCATTTGATAATGAGGGCAGTGAGTATGAGTCCCGGGAACGTAATGCCCGAGATAATAAAGAGTGCGTGGCTTTGCTCAGAGTGCGGAGTGTGTGAAACTATTACCTGCCCGTCAGGTTTGTCGCCTGTTCGAGTTAATCAGGCTCTAAAGGCATCCATGATAAGGAAAGGTATTAAGAATCCTTATCATAGAAGTGACATTACAGCTGATTCCATGAGGGAATATCGCAAAGTGCCAGGTTCAAGAGTGAACATGAGAGCGGGAATTACAAGGTATTCACGTCAATCTCCGGATATATTACAAGCATTTGATGTGGATAAGGGAAAGATAATTGTCCCTGTGATTATTCCGAGGCGCATAGATATTCCTTTGCTTCAGCATGTAGGGGCGCCTGCTGTGCCTTGCGTTAAACAAGGTGATACAGTGGTTGAGGGAGACCTCATCGCAGAGATTCCTGATTCTGCTCTGGGAGCGCGTATTCATGCCGGCATTTCAGGGGTGGTTGAGGATATCGGTGAGAAAATAACAATTGTGGCCGGGGGGCGCTGAGAGTGAAGATAGTAATCGGTAGCGATCACGGGGGATATGACTTAAAAGAGGACATAAAGGCCTATCTTAAGGAACTTGGCCACGAGTTCGCCGACTATGGTACGCATAGCAAGGAGTCGGTAGATTATCCTGATTTTGCTTTTCTTGTTGCCCAAGCCGTGGCTCGGGGCTTATTCGACCGAGGTATAATGGTGGATGGTGCAGGCGTTGGCTCATGCATGGCTGCAAACAAGGTTCCCGGCGTCAGATGTGCAGTGTGCCATGATACTTTTACCGCCCGAAACAGTAGGGAACACAACAATTCTAATGTCCTCGCCTTAGGAGACCGAGTTATTGGTAAAGGTGTGGCCAGGGAAATTGTGAAAGTATGGTTAGAGACTGAGTTTGCCGGGGGGAGACATCTCCGTCGCGTAAACAAGATTATGGAGATTGAAAAGCGGTTCCTTCCGGGTCAATCATTAGGTTCGTAGCGAGGAGGGCCTTAAGCTGTTTGTCGCGAAAGTAGTGGGAAGGGTCGTTGCTACTCAAAAAGACGAGAAATTGGAAGGCGTCAAATTGCTGATAATACAGCCGCTGATGCGCGACGGCACTCCCGTGGGCAAGCCAATGATAGCCGCCGATTCCGTTGGCGCCGGTGCAGGGGAGCTGGTTCATGCGGTAAAAGGCAGAGAGGCTTCGATGCCTCTGCCGAAACAAGGCGCTCCGGTCGATGTGGCTATTGTCGGCATCATTGATAGAATTTACTCATAGGCTCATAGCCCTGTGAGTCGTTTCGATTGAGGTGCAACTATGGTAATGGGTAGAGTAGTGGGTTCCGTTGTGGCCACTCAGAAAAACCCAAATTATGTTGGTTATAAAATGCTTCTGGTCCAGCCGTTAGATTTTAGATTAGAAGAGTTTGGTCAGGAGATTCTGGCCCTTGATTCTGTTGACGCAGGTCCGGGGGATATAGTTCTTGTAGTAAGTGAAGGGAACTCATCCAGACAAGTAATAGGTAAGAGCGATGCGCCTATAGACTCCACTATTGTTGGGGTTGTGGACAGGGTTTTTGTAAGCAGGGAATGAGAAAGGAGGGGATGCCACGTTCCCGTGGGATGTCAATCTGTTAACGGGATGTGGTGGGCCCTATGGAACTTGATCAACTAGTAGAGAAGATTACTGACGAAGTTATTAGAGACATGAAGAGAAAGGGCAACGTAGTGCCGGTTGATTCTCCAGTCGGTGCTTCGGTTGACCCCGGTATTGGCAAGCCTCAGACCTCGGGAAAGATCTTGGTGATAATATCCGGAGATCCGAAAGGTTCTTTTGCTCAAGGAAGCGCCATAGAGAGATTAGGTCCTGCCGTGACCTATTTTATGTCTCATGAAGCAAAGGTTGAAGCCGGAGAAGAAGCTATGGGGGGAATACCCCGGCAGATTCATTTGATAGATGAAACACATGAAGCTTGTGCATTTAAACATCTCGAGAGCGCTGATCTCTTGGTTGTTCCGGCTCTTTCAATACAGGTGGCGGCCGGAGTTGCTGCGCTTGTCGGAATGGATATGTCCTCAAGGCTTATTCTCCGGGCAATCCTGAAGGGTAAAAGGATATATGCTGCTTTGGATTTTGAAAGATCCCTTGTTCCGGGGATGCAGAGGCAGGTAGAGGAATATCTCAAGAAATTGCGAGACTACGGCATTATCCTTGTAGATTCC
>FZPS01000186.1_pt141 | contig 10518 bp, 10 predicted proteins | sample 1817821 | NCBI WGS metagenome assembly FZPS01 (sample SAMEA104158645, study PRJEB21678) | metagenome | place: Germany | collected 2015-04-21 | reverse complement strand
TAATTAATATTTCTCTAATCTTTGCAAGCATTAATGTTGATAAAGGATAATAAATCATCGGTTTATCATAAATAGGCAAAAGTTGTTTTGATGTAACTTTTGTAAGTGGATATAGTCTTGTTCCACTGCCTCCTGCAAGTATTATTCCTTTCATAAAGCATCCTCCTATTTTACACACAAATAGATTATACCACATTAATAATTGTATTAAACAGAGCTTTATTTACAATGATTATGTATTAATTCAAACAAAAAAAGAATTCCATTATTACATATAAGAATTCTTTAAAAATCTTTATTTTTTTACAAATGCTACTGCACAAGCACCTGGTCCAGCATGTACCCCAATAACTGCACCTATTTCTACAACTTCAGTTACATTAATTCCTTTTTCTTCAAGTGCTTCTTTTAATTTTAATGCGTTTTCTTGATCTTTTGTATAACCAAGAATTACATCTTCATTATTGTCAATACCTGATTCAAGTGACTTATCTACAACACTTGAAATCATTGCTTTAGTACCTCTAGCTTTACCGACTTGAACAACTTTACCTTCTTCAAGACTTATAAGTGGTTTTATCTTTAATAAGCTTCCAGTTGTTCCTACAACCTTAGATATTCTTCCACCTTTTACAAGATATTCAAGAGTATCAAATCCTGCGTATAAATCAATTTTTGGTTGTAAATCATGAATTGCTTTTACAATCTCATCAAACGATTTTCCTTCATCTCTTAATCTTATAGCCTTCATAACAAGTATTCTTGTCGCAATTGCGGCTAGTTTACTGTCATATACTTCAAATTTATTTTTAAAATCTAATGAAGCAATTCTAGCACTTTTAATAGTTCCACTTAATTCTCCAGAAATACCAATAACTATAATTTCATCAGTTTCATCATATTTTTTATAAACATCATAAAACTGACTTGGTGCAGGTTGTGATGTTGTTGGATATTCTTTAGTTTTTAACATATCATAAAAAGTTGCACAATCAAGCTCAACCCTGTCAAGGTATGTTTCTTCACCAAAAACCACACTTAAAGGTACCATATCTATGTTATATTTTTTTGCTTCTTCGACTGTAAAGTCAGAAGTTGAATCTGTAACTATTCTAATCATATACTTTCTCCTAATACTGCGTAATTATATCACAATTGATTTGATAGTCAAACCACTTTTTCATTAAATATTTTTCATTAAATAAAGGTTTAACAATGTAAACCTTTATTTTGAATATTTTAATATTAACCTCCTGTGTCTCCTGTTCCGCCTGGATCAGTCTCATCACCATTCCCATCAGGGATTTCCATCTCCGGTTCCATCTCCTGTTCCGTCTCCAGATTCATCTCCTGTTCCGTCTCCAGATTCGTCTCCTGTTCCGTCAGGGATTTCCGGATTCGCCACCTGATTCACCACCTGATTCACCACCTGATTCGCCGCCTGATTCACCACCTGATTCGCCGCCTGATTCGCCGCCTGATTCGCCGCCTGATTCGCCGCCTGATTCGCCGCCTGATTCTCCGCCTTCGTTTCCTCCTCCTGGCGGAGTAGTACTACAATTATATGTTACAGTCACATCAACAGTACCTGTTGCTGTTCCAGCTATTACTGGATGGCTTGGTGTACATCCTGATACTGCTGGCGAAGTAACACTATATGATCCATCCTCATTAGATTGACCTTGATAAGTAGCTGGTGCTGCCACTCCTTCAGGGACACTATATCTAACTATTACAGGATATATTCCTGGTTTTGGAGCTTCTGGTGTTGCTTCTGGTGTTGCTGTTGGTTCTGGTGTTGCTGTTGGTTCTGGTGTTGGGGCCGCTGCTCCTGTATTACTTGTTAATGTAACAGTAATATCAGTAACATTAGAAGATTTAATACCAGGTCTTACACTTTGTGCTATTACAACTCCATCTCCAAATCCACCACATGCATTTGTTGCAGCACAATCCACATAATCAGCATGTATATAAATTCCTCTAGAAGATGCCCAACCTTGAACTTGTCCAAGTGATTGACCGGTAAAGTTTATAACTATATCTGGCATTTCATCAACAATTCTTTGTTCTGAATAAGTTTCATTGGAAATTGTAGGAGCAGTAAATATCCAGTTTGCATCCCATCTCCAAGACTTAGGTGCTGTAATTTTTGAATTCATATCTATATTTCTTGTTATAGCTTCTTTTGTATCTTTAATAGAACCTTCAAATAATCTAACTATTGATAATCTTAATTGTGCAGCTTCATTCCATATACCAGAATTATATCCAGTAATTCTAGAACCCTGTATTAAAATTGCTTTTTCAGGATGAGAATCATCATAATATCTACCAGTTTTCTTCATTACATGATTAAATAAATCAATTAATTGATCAACTGATAAGTTAGTAGAAAAATTGTCACCCGCTGCTTTTAAAACATTTAATAATTTATTTAAATCCGCAGTTCTCATTGCTTTTGTAAGAATTGCTCTTATAACTTGTTGTTGATTAGCCTGTCTTTGGAAGTCACCTGAAGCATATAAATGTCTTTCTCTTGCAAAGGCTAATGCTTGTTCCCCATTTAAAGGAACATCAGTTCCTGCAGGAACCCAAACTGTATAATGTCCACGTTGAGTAGAAGAGCTTTGTCCTACAAACTCATATGGGTTGTTTACAACTATTCCACCTAATGCATCAACCATTTCTACAATTCCTTTAAAGTTACTTTCAAAGTAATAATCTATTGGAACTCCAACTAATTTAGAAACAGTATCAATTGTACATTGTCTACTTTGAACTCTAGCATGTCCTAACTTATCTGATTTATTTCCACCATAACAAGCAATAGGCACATAAGAGTCTCTTGCAATAGAACTCATTGTTATTTTCATACTTATAGGGTTTACAGACACTAAAATAACTGCATCGCTTCTACCCTCATCAACACCTAATACAAGAACTGTAAAAGGTTCTTTTGTGATATCTTTATCAGATCCTACTGTAGCCTTAACTTCTACTACACTAGAAAATGTAGATATTACTTTTGTATCTTCTAATAAAACATCATATCCATCATTAACTTCAAATATCCCTACATAATTACTAGGAAGAGCTGCCGCATTAATTTCACCATTAAATAATGCTAGTAAAAGCTCATTATTATCAGTAAACTCTGCATACGAAACTTTAATCTTATTAGTTTCTAATTGTTTTTTTGCTAAATCATAGTTATTACTACCTGTAACAACTCCTAAAGTTTTACCTTCTAAATCTGCTTCTTCTTTTATTAAAAATTCTCCACTATCAGAATAAACAACTAAACTTGTTTCTATTGTTTCACTAGTTGATCCTTCGTCAATAATCTTATCGATATTTGTATTTACACTTACCATCGCATAAGTTCCATAAGAACCTACACCAAATAAAATTACACAAAGTGCTACAAATACATTAAACATATTTGATTTTCTTGTTCTAATTGTAATAATGAATATTAAATTAAGTGCTAATAAAACTATTAGTATAAAAATATTTAATACAATAAAAATAAATTTACTTAGCCCACTATATTGAGTTAAGTTGAAAAATACGTACGAAAACAAAACGTTTGTAAGTACTACAATTACAGTAAAAACAATATTGAATGTAGACATGTCTCTTTTAATGACTTTATTATTTGTCTTACTCATATTATTCTTCCTCCTCAATTGTTTCTTCACCAACTGTATCATTGTCCCAATCATCGTACATTGAAACAATTTCAAATCTTCCATTGTTATCTACGATTGTAAAGTGACCAATTTTTTGGAACTCATCAACATTTATCTTGCTAGACTTTTTATAAGTCCATGTAACATCTAAATAATAAGAATCATATTCTTCTTCTCCAACTTTATATTTACCTGCATCAAGAGCTGGATGAGATTCTACAGATTCTACCTGTAATAAGTTTTCTCTTCCAAATTGAGAAATATATAAATCTAAGTCACTATAAAAACCATATCTTGCTTCATCAGAGAAACTTGTAAACTTTGGTCCATATATATATTGAAGACCTCCAACTTCATAATTTCCATCCTTGTTAGTCCATGTAAAATGGTCAATTACAAAACATCTAGCAACATATTCTGCAATTACATAAGGATCTTTCTCTTTCAAAGCAGATGTTAGCTCTTTAAAGTTTTCCCTTAATAGTTCTGTTGGGTTATTACCAATGATATATTTATCATTGGAAATCTTACTGCTACTATCAACTTCAAGAGTTGTACCTTCAGCAGTTGTTGTTTTACTAGCAACCTTAAAGATATTAAATGAAAATAATAAAACAGTTATTAAAGAGGTAGCTAAAATAACTAATATTAAATAACCATTAAGTCTGCTTTTTTTCTTTCTCACCACTTTTGTTTTAGGATTACTCATAACATACTCCTTTCATTAATCGTAATATTTCTTTACGATATAACTTGGTCTACTTTTTGTCTCCATATAAGTCTTAGATAAATATTCTCCAATTATTCCTAAAGCTAATAATTGTATACCTCCAAGAAACATAATAATTATAACCATACTTGGCCATCCAGCAACTGGATCTTTAAATATTAATGCTCTAAAGAATATAAAGATCATTCCAAGAAATGTCAATACCGAAATAAAAATTCCCATTAAAGTTGCTAATCTAAGTGGTGCAACAGTAAATGCAACTATACCTTCAATGGCATATGCAAATAAGTTCCAAAATGACCAACTTGTTTCTCCAGCAACTCTTTCGACATTTTGATATTCTAAATAAACTGTCTTATATCCTACCCATGCAAATATACCTTTAGAAAATCTATGATATTCTTTTAATTCTAAAATAGAATCAATTACTTGTCTTGTCATCATTCTAAAGTCTCTTGCACCATCAACGATTTCAACCTCAGAAAATTTATTAATTAATTTATAAAATTCACGCGCAAAAAAAGATCTTATTTTTGGTTCACCTTCTCTTGTAACTCTTCTAGTACCAACAATATCAATATCTTCTTTTTCAATCATTTCTAACATCTTTGGAATAAATGAAGGTGGATCTTGTAAATCAGCATCCATTACAGTCACAAAATCTCCCTTTGCATACTCTAATCCAGCTAATAAACCACTTTCTTTACCAAAGTTTCTAGAAAAATCTATAATTTTTACATGATCTTTATGTGCTTCATATAACTTTTTAAGTTCTTCCATAGTTTTATCTTTAGAACCATCATTCACAAAAATTATTTCATAATCCATATCTAATGATTCACATACTTTAGATGTTTCTTCATAAAATAATGAAACAGTTTCTTGTTCGTTATAACAAGGCACTACAATTGATAAAAGTCTCATGTCTACCTCCATAAACATTGTTATTATAAACTATACCATTTTAAAAGTATATTGAAAACGGGAGTAAACTCTCCCATACTTTTCACATATTTATTTTTTTAAAGTGTTACTTTTTTCACTAAACTGATAAAAGTAGTTAATAAATCTTGCGATTGGTTTTGGCCAGAAATACTCAAACATAATTAAATCTTGAGGAGATCTAGTATTTGCATTAATTTCTCTAGATGTATGAGTATCCTCATGAACTCTGTGCCCCATTAAAGATTTAGGAATGAAAATAAATTTCTTTCCTTTTATTTTCGCAAGTTGTAACCAACCATACCAATCAGAATTACCATTTAACTGCTCGTTTACAAATATTGAATTTGAATCAATGTTTTTCTTACAGAAAGTTACTGCTGGACAACAAATTGAATCGCCTAAACTAATAACTGATTTTTTAATTATTGGACTTCCTGCCCAAAATCTAAATCTTAAAGGAAATAAAAGTACTCTTTTAACATTTAATAACAAATTTGAATATACCTTTTCAGCTTCTCTTATTTCAAAATAATCAGTAAATATTATTTGAGCTGTAGGTTCTTGTTTATAAGCTTTAACTACTTCAAGAGAAAAATCATGGTCATATGTATCATCTTGATGTGCAATAGTTACAAGTTCAGTTCTACCTGTGTTCCATGCAAAATCAAAATCTACTGCATTTCCCCCACCCTTTATTTCATTAACTACAACTTCAAGGTTATATTCTTTTGCAATATCTCTAATATATTTATTATCTGTAGAAGTACCAATAAGCACCTTACTAGGATAATCTTGATTCAATACTGAATCAATACATTCCCTTAAATAAGGAGATTCTTTATATGCTAATACTACATAAGTATGAATTGATTCTTTATCATTTATACTCATTATTCCCTCCAACAAACTCAAAGTTATTATCTATATCATCTAACTTAGGATTATTTAAATCTCTATCAGATAATTTTAATTCAACATCAATATAATCTTTATAATTAATATTGATTGTTTTATCATCATAAGCTAATCCTCTATCGTATTCCTTATTAAAGAGATTATCTACCTTATAATTATACTCAGAATTATCCTTTAAAACCAATACTCCATGCGCAAATCCTTTAGGAACTAATACTAACTTCCCGTCATTTTCGCTTAATTTAATTAAAACAGGCCTTCCGTATGTTGGACTACCTTTTCTTAAATCAACACTTATATCTAATATTTCACCCTTTGTACATCTAATTAATTTAGATTGTGCATAAGGTTCTTTTTGATAATGTAGTCCTCTTAATGTACCTTTATCTTTTGTAAATGAACAATTATCTTGTACAAAAACATTATTCAACCCTAGTTTTTTAAAAGATTCTTCATTATATATCTCCATGAAAAATCCTCTATGATCCTCATGTTTTTTTAATTGTATTACAATTACAGTATCTAAATGTTTTTCTATAATTTCCATACTTATTACCTATCCTTAAGCATTATACTCCAAATTTATTAAAAATCCTATAAAGCCAGGCAAATATCATAATATTCCATCTTCTTACAACACTAAAATATTTATTTTTCAATCCTCCTAGAGATTTCAAATATTTATTTTTATACCACTTTGGAAATTTATCATTTAATAAATTCCAACCTAATAAAATTGTATTAACTCTATCTTCTTTATCATCTATTAAAGCGCTTCTTAAAAAACTGTTACCTAAGAAAAACTTAATATGAATATATTCTAATTCATCTTTGTATTCATCAAATAAACCTTTGTTCACATAATAATCATAAATGATATTAAATACGGTTATCATGTTTTTAACTTGATCATTATTAGTATGAGTAATACTTGTGCTTACTTGAACATAGTTTACAAATGATTCATCAATAAAATCTATTTTTTTAACTTGACTTGCTAAACAATATAAGAAGCATGCATCTTCATATCTATTACCATCTGGAAATCTAATTCCAGTTTCTTTTATAAATGAAGTTTTATATATCTTATTCCATAAAACCGCAAATAAATTAATCATCATATCCTTACCAGGTTTATATGGTCCTTCTTTTTCAAGTCTTTCACTATCTGGATATATCCAAGTAAAATTAGATACAACAATTTCTAAATCTTTTTCTTTAGCTTTGTTATACATTTTTTCAAACATATCATAGCTTGCATTATCATCACTATCTAAAAAGCCAATATATTCTCCAGTCACTAAATCTAGACCAACATTTCTAGTCGCCGCAATACCTTTGTTTTTTTGGTTATGTACTTTAATAATATGAGGATATTTTTCCTTATAAGAATTAATGATATTTAAACTATTATCAGTAGATCCATCATTAATTACAATAACCTCAAAATTATCTAAAGTTTGATTTACAAGGCTATCAAGTGTTTTAGATATATATTTTTCAGCATTATAACAAGGAACAATAACACTAAGCTTTTTCATTTTCATTCACCCTATTTAAAAGTATAGCCGCAAGCATTGACATAAACATAGTAGTCACAAATTGATCTAAAGTATGCCCACTAATATATGCAGTACCAAGCCCTGCAAGTAAAGCTATCGCATAAGTCATGTTTTCTAAGTTAACTAACTTTTTAAAATTTCTTAATACCTTAATGCCTCCATATAAGACTATAAATATCCATATAAAACATGTTAAAAACATTCCTAAATATCCTAAGGTATATATTTGTTGAACAAAATCTTTTTCTAATACAATAGAACCATTCATAAAAGTGGAATATCCCATTCCTAATATTTTTTCCTTAGGTGAAAGAATTGCCCATTTATAGTTTGTAAATAAGGCCTGTATTCTTCTTCCTCCTACACGATCATAAACAGGTAAAAATATCACATCGACCCAAAATTTAGGATCAAATTTATAATTATACCAATCTATATAATACATTGTAGGAATACTAGAAGCATACTTTGCTTTAATTCCATATTGTTCAAACATAAAGATATAGAAATCATTAAATTCCTTAGAACCAGGAATTAATGGAGCATCCTTTAATGCATTTCTTCCTTCTTCTGCAGCTTGATTATGAAGCAACGCCAAATCATTTTCTGCATCTACTCTTTGATTTTCAACTGCTGGAGTATAGTCTAATATGAGTCCAAAAACTGCAGTTAAAATAAGTAAAAAACCTAAGATACCCTTTTGCATCTTTTGATTTTTCATTACTAATGAATCAAATAAATAAATAACCAAATATATTGCAGGTATTAAAACAGCCCCAAATGTCGCTACTCTAGTACCTAATATCTGCATAGATAAACAATGTATAAATATTAATATACCCATTAATATTTTATTTTGTTTCTTTTCTTCTTTAGTAAAAAAATAAAGTAATAATGGTAGTAACATAAACATTAAAATACCTATAGTATTACCTTCATTAAAAAAGAATTTACTAGTTAACTCTCTAGGATGGTGTTTTAAATATATTCCATCAAACCACGAAAAGAAATTAGCAACTGTATAACCAAAATAAGTACTTTTCCCAAACACAAATAAATCTCCTAAAAATATAGGAATACTTATAGTACTTGCGGATACTAATGTAATAAGCTTTATTGTCTTTTCATCAAATTTCAAATGATAAATTATATATATTACTCCATAAGGAAGTATTAATGTAAGTATGTAAGTAAGTTCTTGAAACCAATTAAATTTAAAATTTGTTGTTAAATCAAGAATTGGATATAGATATATAGATTGCTTTACATGTAATACATAATATATAAGCATTACAACTCCATAGATAAATCCTAAAGTAAATGTTTTCTTTTTATTTTTTTCTTTTATAAAAAAACAAAATATTATCATTAATGGAATTATGATAAATCTAATAACAGTAGAAAATCTAGGCAATCCAAAGCTATCTAAAAAATCATATATTAAATAATCCATATCAATTAATGGTTGTAACATTATTAATAATACAGTACTTGTATATAATAATTTTTCATTGAAAATCTTTTTTAAATCCATAAATCCCCCTACTTATTATAAAATATCAATTTCATTTTAGGATTAATTCCATAATACTCTTTAAATACATCCATATGATAAGTATCATCTTCTTCAATATCCGCTGAATGTATATATCCTTTTGGCATTCTAATTAACCATGCCTCTTTTACATCAGGATTATTTACATAATATTCAATTTCACCATTTCTTATTTGTTGAGTCGCATTAATTGCTTGATACTTATAAATATATTCTTTTGTCTTTAAACCAATAAGTAGTATAAAACAAAATGACAATCCATACAATAATACCTTATCTAATTTTAAATTAGATAAAACAAGTCCAATTAATATAAAAATAAAATAAACTGTATATAAGCTTGATCTATCTCCAAATATAGGACTTATAAGCATAACCAAATTTGCACTACCACCAACCATAATATATAAACTTGATTCAAGTGCTAACTCTTTATCAAATCCTATCCATAAAGAAACAAATAAAGATATTACAAGAATTAAATAAAATACTGATAAAAACAATAATGCAAACCTTGAATATTCAATATCATAAAATAAACTAAATAAATTAAATGATAAAAATATTGTAGTTAAACTTATAGCTAATAAGATATAGCCAATATTTTTTTTATCTTTTATTATTTTATAATTTAAAAGACTAAAACTAATACCTAATCCAAATAACATATATTTATTTTTAATAAATGTTAAATTTAAAAAGTTTTTCCAATTTGCGCATATTTGTTCAAAAATAGACATTTCTAACCATTCTTTGTTATCTCTATAAAGTCTATAATTTGATCCTGGAGATGCTCTTAATATAATAATCCCAATAATACTAACAATAAGTAATAAAATAAATTTATTTAGATTTTTATTTTTTTCTATATAACAATATAAAATAATTAAAAGATTTGCTAAAACAAGAATTGCAGCTACATTTTCCATACATAATGTAATGTATAAATTTAAAATAGTACTAATAACTAATTTGATATTATTAAACTCTTTTCCTTCAAATATAATTGGCTTAATAATATTTAAATATATTAAAAACATCATTAATGGAACTACATAAGTACTACCCATTATCCATGTGTATGTTTCTATTCTTAATGTATTTTGAACACTTAAC
>FZPS01000032.1_pt102 | contig 10519 bp, 10 predicted proteins | sample 1817821 | NCBI WGS metagenome assembly FZPS01 (sample SAMEA104158645, study PRJEB21678) | metagenome | place: Germany | collected 2015-04-21 | reverse complement strand
ATTGATAGTCCGAAGATTAATGTAAAGGCCATGGAGCTGGCCCGCATGACAATACCCATACTGGCAATTACGCTTTCGCTGTAAGAAGCAGCAACAGCGTTGGCATACGCGGAAATGAAGCTGGTTAAAACTTGATTAAGTGCCACAGGTAAGCCTATTTTTACTATATCGAAGATGATTTCCCTATCGAAAGAAAAGAGCTTGGGTGAAATGGTGATGACACTTTTCTTCCGCAAAAAATAAAGAATATAGTAAGCAACACCAAAACAGTTACCAATTACAGTGGCAATAGCTGCACCCTGTACGCCCATATTAAAAGTCAGAATGAAGAGTGGGTCTAAAATGATATTGACAACTGTACCGATTACCATGCCGATGGTTGATTCTTTTGAAGCTCCTTCGGAACGAAGGATGCCGCCCAATGAAACCTGCAGCAGCATTACCGGTGTAAAAACAATTACATACGATAAATAGTTTTTGGTCAGCAGCATTGTTTGTTCGGTGGTGCCGATGAACGTCAGCAGCTGATCGAGGTTCATGAACGCCAGTATAGCCATTAAAACACCTGAGGCGATGGAGAACATGAAAGCTATTGACGCCCCTTTACTGGCTCCTTTTATATCTTTTCTGCCTAAAGCACGTGAGATATAAGAAGCACCACCAACCGAAAATAAGCTGCCTAAAGCATTAATAATCATGAAAACGGGAAAAGCCATGGTTACAGCTGCTACAGCATTTGGGTCATTAAGCTGCCCAATAAAAAAAGTATCGGCCAGGTTATAAAGTGAATGAATAATCATTCCCAGCATCGTAGGTACTGCAAGCTTAACGATGGCTTTTTGAATAGGCATTTTTTCTAAAACATTCAAGCGTTCATGGTTCATTCTTAATAACAGATCCTTTCCCACTATATTAGCGTCACGGGAATCAGTGACGCTTGAGTTCATTATAATCAGGATCATTGTTTTATGCAACAGGATTGTTAGCTGCCCAAGCTTAAGAAAAAAATGTCATTAGTAGTATGTGCGGCAGCTTGTGGTGCAGGTAAAGATGGTTAGGATAAAGAAGAAAGTAACAGGCATGTATAAAACCATTTAGTTTTATATAAAAGGGTGTGCAACAAATGAATGATTTTCAAAAGTATCTAAACAGCATTGACGATCCGGAAAAAAGAGAACGAACGGAAAGCATCTTAAATTATGTAAAAAGAACTTTCCCTCAACTTAAAGAAGAAATCAAGTGGAATCAGCCAATGTTCACTGACCATGGAACTTTTATTATTGGCTTTAGTATAGCTAAGACACATTTAGCTGTGGCACCTGAAGCAGAAGTTATTAAATATTTTGCCAAGGATATAGAGAAAGCCGGATATTCTTACACAAAGGGGCTTTTTAGAATTAAATGGACAGATAAAGTGGATTATGAATTGATACGCAAAATTGTTGCTTATAACATAGATGACAAAAAAGAGATGGTAAAATTTTGGAGATAAAATGGGTCTGTTATGTTAATGCAGCTGCAAATGTTGTTTGGAAATTTGGATTTTCAAGTGGACAAGCTGAAGCTGTGAGCGAGAGATATTCAGAAAAAGATTATAAGAGGGAGGCGAGATGTTGCAGATTCAAAGCGATACAGAGTACCGAGAAAAAAATTTTGACAAATGTGAGTTAGCTGACCAGCAAATATCAGGCATTAAATTCATTGACTGCAGTTTTAAAGATGCTGATTTACAGGACGTGCGGACATCAGGATGTATTTTTACAAATTGTGATTTTACACAAGCACGTTTAAATATGTCTGAACATAAACATTCCGCATTTCTTAATTGCAGATTTGCAGCTGCTCATCTTTCCAGTGTAACTTTTGATCAGTGTAAACTGACTGGCAGTTCATTTGAAGCTGCTAGTTTGTTTGCTATTAAAATTATTGAAGGAGACTGGTCATATGTTAACTTAAGTGACTGCGATCTCAAGGCTGTTGATTTGAGAAAAGTCCGGCTGGTTGAGGCAGATTTATACGGTGCAGACCTGGAAAAGGCTGATTTGCGCCAGGCAGATTTAGCGCGCGCTGTTCTTGCCAAAGCCAATCTGTTCGGTGCAGATTTCCGCGGTGCAAACATGGAGGGTATAGATTTCCTAAATACAAATCTAAGAGGTGCAAAAATTGACCTGGCACAAGCTGTTTTATTTGCAGAAGCACATGGAATACAGGTTGATTAACAGGCTTGGTCTCCTTTTTCCCTGATTACAAAAGTGCGCCTGTTCCACGGCGCGTGATTATATGCAGCTAACTAATAAAGAATGTCTTAGATTCTCTAGGGCATTCTTTTTATTTGGGCTATTTTAGGTTTAGTTAGCCAGAACTCACTGGTTTGCCTGAGTAATTAAGATCGTGACATAGAACCGTCCCCGGTTACGTCTTGGGATGAAAAAGAGTTATTCTGCATAATATTCTGGTTGTAGTAATATTGTAAATTAAGGCAGCATTTGTAAACTGGATAATTCATGCATGCTTTCACATCGGACAATGCTGCCGAAACAGTACAAAGAGGTGATGAGATGCATTAAATTTCAGTTGTATTCAGGTTCCGTGACCCGGTAACGTTTCAACTACGACCAGACACATCTTTAATCTGTAAATACAACATGTAAGCTGCAGAAGAAAAATGTTAAAGTCAAGGAGGTAGTTGTAAATGTCAGTACATAAACCATTAACTAACAAGGAAATCAACCTTTTTAGTATCGGTTTGTCACCATTTATGATGCTTATGGGGCCGGTGGGGGCTTATTTTGCCTATTTTCTCACAGACATTGTGAAAATGAGTGCAGCTGTAGTCGGGGGACTGCTTTTATTAACTCGGATAGCGGATACAGTCTCTATTGTTTTAGTGGGTGCTATTATTGAGAGAACAAATCTAAAATGGGGCAAATATTGTTCCTGGATCTATATTGGTGCTCCGCTTACGCTTATATTTATTTCTTTATTGTTTACCAATCCTTCTTTCATGAGTGAAACAGTGAAATATGTTTATTATTGTGTGGCCTATGTGTTAGGTTCTTTTGCTTTGAACTTTGCCTTTAGTGGTGCTTCAGGTATTACACCGATTATGGCTGTCGATCCTAAATCAAGAGTACTACTTTCAGCAAGGCGGATGCAGGTTTCTATGATTGCTATGCTGGTGTACAGCTCTTGTCATATGCCGATTATTCTTTATTTCGGTCGTACAAATGAAGGTACTGGTTATCTCACTTATATTATTATTGCAGGATTTCTGCAGTTGTTCGGTTATCTACTGGCTGCCCGTGTGGCAAAGCCTTATGACGTGATGGAAGCAATCCCCGGTACTACTCCTTCTCTAGGGGATATGTGGCGGCAGGTGGTTGGTAATCCACCGCTGCTGGTATTAATGATGCACGGCATGTTTACCGGTACCATCCTTTCCATTGCCGGAGGATTAAATGTTTACTACTTTAAATATGTCGCAGGCAATATGCTGTTGATCTCGGTTTTTATGACTGTTACCTCCATTGTGGGGATCATAGCAACTTTCGTTGGCCAGTTGGTGGCGCAAAGGGTAGAGAGCAAACGTACTGTTATGATGATCGGTTCAACCATTAGCCTCGTTAGTTTAATTGCTGCCTATTTTTGTGCCCGAAACACCACATTATACATGTTCTGCCGTTGGCTTGGTGGTTTTGCCGGGTTATCCGGTGTAGTTAATTTTGCCAATTATTCTGATGTGGCTGATTATGCGGAATGGAAGACCGGTAAAAATGCTAAAGGTTTAATTATGTCAATTAGTGCACTACCTATGAAAATTGCAGCAGCTGTAGCAGGAGCCATCACAGGTTTTGGCTTGGCAGCTATTGGTTATTCTGCTGAAGCCGCAGCAACGCCACAGCTCATCCAGGGGATCATTGTTCTGTCGACATTGCTTCCTGCTGCCTGTGCTCTCATCAGCCTAATTACTCTGAATTTCTATAAGCTTGATAATAAAACTATGGCAAAAATCCATGAGGAATTAGCAGCCAGAAACGCTGCTGTGTGATAAGGGATGGTTGTTTGTCACGCTGCCGACCATTACCCCAGGCGGAAGCAGCACTCATTTTGTATTGATTCTAAATAAATAGTGAGTGCCACTGAATCATTGACAGGTAGTTTTTATACGCGAACATGATCGGCCTGATAAGCGTACAGATAATCATGCAGCTTTATCTGTATGCGATTTAACAGAGGGATGATTTTTCGTTAGGCAGTACAACCCCGGCTGTAAATTGCCGGGGTTGTACTGCTGTTATTTTTATTAGATAACTCTCACCAAACAACAGGAAAACCGTACTATGAAGAGAACAAATACATAAATCTAGCAAATTATGGCATAATTGTATAGACTGACAGAGGAGGAGTAATAGATGAGACAGCTCCCTCACCTGGCCGAAAAAAGGATTCCCAGGCGATATAACAAATATTTAATTCTTTTAGCCATACTGGTGGTGTTTATTTTGACTTGCTATTGTTACCATAATAACCTTCATGCTTACAGGCATGCCGGCAAAGCACCGGTAAATGCACCTGAGGCAGGGCCACCGGCGGGCAAACTCTCCGAACTCACATCACCACCAGCCGTTGAACCGCCACTTGATGTCAAACCACCGCCAGCTGTTGAGCAGCCGCTTGATGCTAAACCGCCGTCAGCCGTTGAAACGGAGCCTGATGTAAAATCTCCACCAGCCGTTGAGCCGACACCTGATGTTAAAAAGCCATCAGCTGTTAAGCCGCAACCTGATGTTAAACCGCCTGTCAAAGAAGAACCTCCTGCTAGAGACGAGCCCTCAACTACTCAGTCCACGGGGAAAATCAGACAGTTAGCCAATGGAGATGACCTCTTGGTCTTGATCACAAAAGAAACCAGCTTAGGCAAATACAAACCGCATGATCTGGTGACCCTGCCGGCTGAAATGTGCTTGAATGGTGCGAAGTACCAACTGCGCAGAGAAGCTTATCAACAGCTGCGGGCGATGTGGGAGGAAACAAACGCTGCAGGTGCAGAGTTCTTCGTCACCTCTGCTTACCGCAGCTATGCTGCTCAAAAGCGCATTTTTAACAACTACGCTGCTAAACATGGTGAAAAAAAGGCAAACACATTTAGCGCCCGTCCTGGTCAATCTGAGCATCAGCTAGGTACCACGGTAGACTTATGCATTCCCGGTTATGTTCTGGCCAATGCTTTCGGAAATACCACTTCTGGTCAGTGGCTGGCAGATAACGCTTATCGTTACGGCTTTGTTATGAGCTATCCCAAGGGAACTACCGACATCACTGGTTATATCTACGAACCATGGCATTTTCGTTACATCGGGGTAGATAATGCGGCAGCCTGGAAGCAATCAGGACTGGTCCTTTGCCAGTATTTAGCGCAGCAACCACAATATTGGAAATAGTAGAGAAGACTAAAGGTATCGTCCGGTTTGATGGAAGGAGTTGTTTGTGTGGTTAATCGTACTATGCTGGCTCAAATTAAGCAAATAAGCATCGCTAACAAGGTGATTTTGCGTGGCTATGTACAGTTAAGCGACGGTGTGCACGCGATTCTGTTTGGTCACTATTGCAAAAACACCTTGTTTTATTACGACCTATTCAAAGTCACCCGGGATGTTTTTAGAGTTAATCAGCTTGCCAACCGCAATTTACGCCAGATTAAAAAACTTCTCACTAAGTATGGGTATCGTAAAATTTGGACAAAGGGTGTTTTTTCTGTCTATGGTGATTTACGTCCCTTAGCGGTAGCCGCCGGTTTAGGTCACTGGAAAAACGGCATGGTTTATAATGCAAAATATGGACCGAATTTTTTGATCTCCGGCGTTTTTTTCAAGTAAGCAGGCAAATATTTCTTCATTAGTCATTTAGTTGAGCAAAGCTATTAAATCCTGCTGCCAATGTGTAAAGTGAAGACTCACGGGCGGCGCCAGCTTTGCTTTTTAATCATGGCGGGAGGAGTGTGACAAGGAACCGTCCCCTGACACATGCAATAGTTGTTGACAGAAAATTTAAATGAGCATATAATTCAGTCAACGGTAACTATTTAAAAGTTGCAGAAATTAGTGAAATATTTAACTAGGAGGTATAAAGATGGGGAGAGACGTTAAGTTTTCGCAAGACGAGCTAAAAGTGAAAGAAATGATGCCGCAGATGTTTGGTCCACCGGTAGAGGTCTTCACGACACCAATTACTCCGCGAGAGAATACTTTGCTTTTGTATCAGGGAAAAACACCGATGTGGGCACCCTTTGCTTTTGGTGAGCACACTATGATAATGGTCGATTGTGATCCGGAAAACCAAGCGCGCAGCAGCAAGGAAGGCGGCATAGACGGCTATGGTGTAGAGTGGGTCTTTGTTGAAGTTGTGGGGGGTGCGATTGTCAAGCCGGGCAACCCCAAAGTCAAGGATATTAATGAATGGGAAAAATATGTTACCATACCAGACCCTGACACCTGGGACTGGGAAGGCTGTTATGAGCGCAACAAGGATAAACTGTCCCCGGAGAGAGCAACCTATATTGCTGTGCCCGGTTGTTTGTTTGAAAGACTGATTGCTGTGATGGATTTTGACAAAGCAGCCATGGCACTGATTGATGAAGATCAAAAAGAAAGTGTGCACCGCTTCTTTAGGGCAGTAACTGATGTACATAAGAAGTTTTACACTAACGTGAAAAAATGGTTTAATCCCGATATAGTTAATTTTAATGACGATTGGGGTTCTCAGCGTTCAGAATTCTTCAAAGTGGAAACAGTAAGGGAAATGCTGCTGCCTTATGTTAAGGAGATTGTGGATCATGTTCATTCTTTAGGCATGTACATGGATTTGCACTGCTGTGGCTTTGTAGAAAGATTTGTGCCGCTTTTCATTGAAGCAGGCTTTGATTCCTGGGGTGGTCAGCCAATTAATGATAAATATGCTTTAAAACAAAAGTATGGAGATCAAATGATCTTTACTGACGGTCCGGTTTGCCCGGAAGATGCGACGGAAGAAGAAATGGATGCAGCGGTAGCCGATTTTATGGCCAAGTCGGGCAGTGATAACAGAGTTTTGGTCGATCTGTCGCGGGCACCGAAACTGAGAGCAAAAATGTATGAGGCAACCAGAAGAAATTATGATCGACTTGTTGCAGAAGGCAAGGCGATCTTATAAATAAAATTTAAAGATAACGACGCACTGTCAGACAGTGCGTCGTTTATTTTCCTCAGTTCTTGTTGTACTGAGTTGACGAGAACTCTTTTGTCATACATTTCTTAAGGCAGCTTTATTTTAATTAATGATTCAGCGGTTATTTCATAAGCTGTCCCCAGGCGATTCAAGAGCCGGGTAAGGTGTGAGGTGAGGGCTGTCAGCTCCTGTCCCTGAGGGAAATAGGGTTGACTGTCACCGCCCTTGATGGGGATGAGAAAAAGCTCATTAATTTTTCCTGCTTCATATTTTGCCTGCAGCAGGAAAGTGTCTTGGGTGGCGGGGCGGTTGGCAAACGGATAAAAAACAAAGTTGCTTAGACTGTAAACAATTGGTTTGCCCCGATAAATTTCTATTCCCTGCGGTACATGGGGATGGTGTCCCAGTACCAGATCGGCACCTGCGTCTATTGCCAGACGGCCAAGTTTTTGCTGTTCTGCCGCGACATTAGAGGTGTATTCATAGCCCCAATGGAAAGAGACCAATACCAGGTCTGCAGCTGGGCGCAGGCGCTCGATGTCTGCCTTAATCTGATTATGGTCATGAAGAAGGGCGGCACCAGGTTTTTGTTCCGCCGCCCGCCAGAATGAACGGTGTTGGGCCGGCACAGCAAAATCATCTGTATAAGCTAACAGAGCTACCCGGTACCCTTTGCTCTCCATGATTGTGCTGGCATGGGCTTGAGTACTGTCTGTGCCGGCCCCGGCAGCGGCAATATTATGTTCAGCTAAAATGTTTAAGGTATCGATGAGGGCCTCCTGCCCGTAATCCATGATATGATTGTTAGCCAGTGAAACCATATTTATTCCTGCATCCTGCAGGCATTGAACAGAGAAGGGCGCAGCGCAAAAAGTGTATTTTTTTCCCGTCAGTGGAGTGCCCCGGGCGGAAATAGGAGCCTCCAAGTTGCCAAAAATAACATCGCCCTGCTCCAGTAGATGTTTAACTTTTAAAAAGGGATAACTTGGATCATACTCTTTTAGTTTTTTTCTCGTCAGTTGATCAAGCATGATGTCTCCCATCGCTATAATCGTCAGGGGAGGGCGGTCCGCAGTTGTGAATTCCAGGGTGAAGGAATGAGGCAGTTCATTTCCCCGCTTTGCCCGGACTCCTTCCCTTACCGTTACAACATAGCGAGTGCTGTACTGCAGCGGTGTATCCGGCGTAAACATTACTGTAGAGCCATCGGCAGTAAACTGTCCGGAAACGGCCGGGTCAATACTAAAATGCTCTGCTAAACTCGCCATGTCTACCGGGGCTGACAGCTCCAGTGTGATGGCTGTGTCGACTTCTACTGTTTCCTCCTGTGGAGAATGATGTATAATCTCCAGGGGCTGCCTGCCAGATAAAATTTTAGGCAGCACTATCACCATCATTACCAGTATTACAGGAAAAATTAATAATCTTCTTCGTTTCCGCAAACTCTTTCCTCCTTAAATTACGGGGTCCGCCATGTGCTGACAGAAGCCGGTACTGTTGCTCGTTACACTTTGTCAAGATATGGTGTTTCTTCAGGAATCCGCACCTGAGTAAAGTAATCAGGAAAAGAAATTTTATGATAGATTTCTAAGGCTACAAAGAAAAGCTTGCATTTAAACAGGATATCAAAGTCATTTAAATCTACTTCCATCAGGGTAGAAATCCTCTGCAGGCGATACTTCATGGTATTATAGTGCAGATGCATGGCCTGGGCGGTAGCCTGAATATCACCGTTATTTTGCAGATAAAGATACAGGCTAAGTGCATAGCTGCTTGCTTTTTCGATGTCTCTTTTAATTAACTGCAAGAATTTAGGGTGACAAATACTTTCTATGCTTTCATTTTCCAGCATACGTGTTACCAGGTGTTGAATTAAGTAATCCTCATAGAAATAAACGCGGTCGTTTGGTGCTAAGGGAGAGGCCGTATTGATGATATGCTGCGCTTGCTGGAAGTATTGTTTGACGTCAGTTAAATGATAAAATGGTCTGCTAATGCCGGCACGGAGATTTTGGGTTGTTAATAGCTGTTTAAAAGCAGCTATTTTTTCTTTTGTAAAAAACAGCCGGCCTCGATGTCTGTACTCGTTGACTATTAAAACGCAGCCGCTGTAAATGACCGTAATACTGCCGATAAAAAAATTCTGCATTAAACTTTTCACTAAAACTGTTTTATCAGTTGAGTCTACAGTTTTATCAATGTCTACACAGATTAAGCAAAGTTCATCGGCCAGTTTTAGCTGGATGTTCTGCATTGCTTTTCCTGCGGTACCGGGTTCGTAGGTGCCATTTAATAATTTAATAACCAGGGTTTCGCTTTCAGTGGTGGCCACATTAAGCTTGTCCTGTGACTGCTGCATAATAAGAGAGAGAAAATCGCAAACAAGCGGAACAAGTTCGTAGTCGGTTTCTGTGAATGGACGCTGAACTTCCAACATGCCCAAATAGGCAATATTTGTACCTTCAGCTGTAACCCGACCCACCATCTGCGCATGCTTTAAGATCCCCTCATATTTGATGACAAGCGGAATGACGATGTCGCTTGTAGCTTTGCGTCTAAATTCCGCATCATTACCAATGGCAATGGCCAGACGATCGGACATAAAACCATGCTCTAAGTAATGCTGCCATTCCGGTTCGTCCAGCTCACTGTCCCAGCCGGCGTGAGCCAGCAGATAATGGGTAGAGTCAGTCAGGAGAAGTGGATTGCCCAGAAACTGGTATGCAACTTCCAGCAGCTCCTGTACTTGTGCGCCCTGCATCACTACAGCCAGCATTTTTTTTATGGCCTGCGCTGTATACTCCCGTATGGTAAAGAAATCTTGGAGATCATTAATAACGCTGATGAGGTTGACTTGGTTTTCAATCAGGATGTAGTTGATGAGAACATTGTTATAAAAGGCGGCAGGCAATTCGCTGTCTTTCAGCAGCAGAAAGTTTATTTGCTGCGTATAAGTTTTAGTTGGCGGCAGATCAGACACTTTCCCCACGTAAATTGTATCAGCGGTAAAGTCAGTAAATCCTTTGGCAAATAGTTTAAAAGAGCGCAGTTCCTTATTAATAATAATTCTGCTTTGCGGTTGATACGCACTTAAGTGCGTAACTAATTTCTGCAATGTGAGCATTAGCTACCCTCCTAGACTGTCTTACCTAATTATACCAAGAATTGCGACAATTGTGAACAATAACTAAGGCTGATTTTAATAATGACAATAAAACAGCCAAAATGTGCCAGATGTAGAAGTAAGCAGGATAATATTCTAGCTGTTTCCTAACATATTAGTAAATTATAACAATATTGATAGCAAGTAATGGGA
>FZPS01000082.1_pt48 | contig 10521 bp, 5 predicted proteins | sample 1817821 | NCBI WGS metagenome assembly FZPS01 (sample SAMEA104158645, study PRJEB21678) | metagenome | place: Germany | collected 2015-04-21 | reverse complement strand
CGAGTGCAGGTGCAGGTCCAGACCAAAGTGAAGATCATGGTAGAGGTTTGCGCCTGTAGAGATGATCCAATCAATGTAGCCGCCCTCGATGAGCGGGATGATAGCGCTTCTGCCCAGGCCGGCCGGAGTCAGGGCGCCGGTCAGACTCATGCCGACGAGTCCGTTATCAGCCAACATTTTACGGCTCACCAACTGGCAGCCTTCTCTCATTCTGCCGGCATTATAGGCCAGAAAAGTTTGGTCAATGAGGTCGGCGATGTTTATGTTGGCCTCAATGCCGCTGGGGTTGAGGCGCGGGAATTTTTTCAGATGCTTACAGGCTTTTTCTTCCATATCTTTCCTATATTTGGCCACGGAAACCGTGTGCGTTCATCATAGTGGTTTTATGAATAATTCATACTATTTTGTGCGGAGTTATGAGAAAAGGATGCTCTGCGGCGGCAAAGCATCCTCCGAACGTAAATGAACCTCCGGCAGGCAGCCCTAGAGGTAATTCAAAATGGCATTGAAATAGCCGACCGTTTCGGCCAGACCGGGCAGGATATCGCTCATATCCTTTTCATACTCCACGCTGCAAACCCCTGTGTAGTTGGTCTCGGTAATTGCGGCGAAGAACGGGCGAAAATCGATAATGCCGCGGCCGGCCTCGATGCAGTGACCGCTCTTATTGGCCTGGGTGACATCGCGAATGTGCATATCGTAGATACGCGAGCTGTATTTTTTGTAATCCTCTATCAGATCGACACCAGTACGGACGGTGTGGGCGATGTCGTAGCAGATACCGATGCGCGAATCGAGTTTTTCAATATGCTTCCAGACATCGGTGGCATCCGGGAAGAGCTGCGTATCGGGTCCATGAATATGAATGGCGACCTTGAAATCATACTCCTTGACGAGCTCATCCACCAGCGGAAGGAGCTCGTACTTGGGGATGGCAACGATCATTTTAACGCCAACCCGTTTGGCATAAGCAAAAGCGTTTTTGACCTCTGCCTCGCTGTTCATGTAAATGGGGCCGACGGCGTACGGGCTGACTCCATACTTTTTAAAGAGGGCCAGCACTTCAGCGATCTTCTCCGCATCGGCATTGATCGGCAGATGAAAATCCTTGAGCGACATATACCGGATATCAAGCCGCTTCATCATCTGAAGGGCCGTCTCCAGGTCATATTTCACGAAGGTATAGCCGGCGCAGCCCATGCGGAAGGGGAGAGCCTTGCGGACAGGAGCAGCGGAGGCGGTTGATGGGGCCGAGCCCAACGCCAGGAGTCCGGCGAGCCCCAGAGCGGATTTTACAAAGCAACGTCTATTCATACTATTTTACTGACCAGGTTAGGGCGGAAGAGGGAAACCGCTTCACAAGCAAACGTATCTTCCCTGTTTCCTGCCGGTTCGTATTTTTAGCCCAGAGGCTTCCTGTACAAAGAGAGGCTGCACATTGCAGCGACTGGACGCCTCCGATGTTAGGGAGCAGGCTCCGGAAAGTCAACCTTTGTTTCGGATGAACTATCTCCAAAGCAGGCTGAGGGGCTGAGAAAATAAGAGGCCGCAGAAGGTCTTTTGGGGAACCTCCTGCGGCTTCCGGTGAGACGCTCTTTGCTACTCCTCATCTATGGCGATATGCCACTCATCGCTATTGCAGCGGAGCTCGGGCACGTACATGGCGCCGCCCAGAACCGGAAGCGCATGGAAGCGGCCCGGAATTTCAGCAAGGCACTCATAACGAAGCTCCCAGACACCTTGGGGCAGTTGATCCAGGAAAGAGACGATTTTGCGGTCGCGCTGCTCCTGGTAAACCCATTGAGAGCGGCCTGTGTAATCCTCATTGGCTGAGCCCAGAGGAGGGAATATCCTGAGCCAGAGGGGAGTGATTGGCGGGCGGGAGCCCTCTTCAAAGCCGGTTTCAGTTTCCAGAGAGCTGGCAGCCCGCTTCCTGATTCCAATGGAGCTGAGCTCCCGTGCAAAGAGGGGGGCGCCGCTCTTGAGCTGCGCCGATTCAAAGCCGGCTGCTTTCAGGTCCTCAAAGAGAAGGTATTCATAATTGTTTTTGGCGTCGAGCGTCAGGACCACTTCGATGCGGTCGCCCGACAGGAGCGTGTCACCCTCTTTGAGGAGTGTTTTGCGAGTGGAGGGACCCTTGAGGAGAGTCGGGATTTTCTCCAGCTTATAGTACTGGCGGCGAACAAAGATTTCATTGCCAGCGGAGGGGATCGGATCCTCAAGACTGAAATACTTTGCGTTTACGGAGAAGTAAAGCGGCGCACTGCCTGAGAGACGGATAAGCCGGACTTCATTTTTGCCGTCGTGGAGGAGCGCCGGATCGACCCAGAGATTGCACTTGCCGGTGATGAGCTCTGAAAGGCTCAGTTTGCGGCTATCGATGGGGGAACCGTTGACCTCCAGCGCGTATTCAATTTCGGAGATGTTTTCCCCAGATGCTTTAATGAAATCGGTGAGCGCCAAAAGAGTGATGGCGGTATCGCGGGTATTGTTCCACTGAGTGCCTCTGCGGTTTTTGATGAGCCAGTTTGCGGCCGGCTGAATGAGTTCGCTCTCTGGCGCAGCGCGGACGAGTGCCGCCAGGATGAAGGCGGTTGATTCCACTTCGCTATTGGACCAACGCCAGCCAAAGCGGCTTCCGCCCCAGTGGGCTGTAATCAGGTCCAGGCTCGCAGGTTGCTCAGTGTCGGCCTGCTGGAAGAGGAGTGTCTCATCGGGGTTCTTATCCCAGGTGACGCCGTTTTCCAGATTGCGAGCAAGAACCTGCGCCTTCTCATTGAAGTTCAGGTTAAGGGCCGAGAGGGTGAGCAATGCACGTGTATAGGGGTTCAGGCGGTTTCGGTTTTCATAGAGGTTATTGAAAGCGGTGAGTCGGTGTTCTGGTTGGCTTTTCTCCGCAGCCGTGGCAACGCTCAGAGCATGAAGCATCCAGGCCTGGGAATCATACTGCTCGCGGTATTTGACCAGGTTCTCATCAAGCCATTGAATCGCTTTTTCCATGGCAGCGCTTTCAATCTCAATCTCGGCTGAGCGGGCCAGTGCAAGCCCCCAGAGGACGTAGGCCGTCATGAAAGCATCTGAGCTGCTTTCCTTCCACCAGCCCCAACCGCCATCGCCCTGCTGGCTTTCGTAGAGAGCGCTCAGGGATTTGCGCGTGATTTCATCGAGCTGGGCCAGAGGTTTGCGCTCGCCTGCTTTGGGTGTCGTGATATGAGGGTCGCGACCTCCAAAGAGGCGGGTTTCGATATCAACAGGATTCATCTCCAGTTCCTCCAGAGTGCGCGCAACGATGACGGCAGGCAGGAAGCGGCTCATCGTCTGCTCCGTGCATCCGTAGGGGTAATCGAAGAGATAGGGGAGGGCATCCAGCATGGTCGCGGCAAGGCTCGGGGTGAGCTGCACTTCCATTGAGGTTGATTTGCGTTCTTTGGGCAGGTTCACGCGGATCAGGGCCTCGCCACTGGAGAGCTTGCCCGAGCGGGAAATCCATTTTTCAATTCCGTGCTCATAGACCGGATACGTTTTTTCCATGGCGTCGGCGTAACGGCTGGAGCGCGCCATGACTTTGATTTTAACATCACCCGGGGCCAGGGCTCTGGCGCTCCAATCCACCCGTTTTTCTCCGTGGGGAGGAATTTGGAGCGTGAGCTCCGGTTTATCCAAAATTTGAAGAATATCGACCGAATCAACACCGAGAGTTACCGTGACCGAGAGCTCCTCTTCGCTGTTGTTGTTGAGGACCGCGGAGAGAGTGAGCTGGTCTTTGGCCGTGAAGAAGCGCGGCGCCTGAAGCCGTGCCATGAGCGGCTGGCGGACCTTGACCTCGGCCCGCTGGATGCCGAACTGGTTTGCGCATGATTGAGCGCGGGCGGTGATGCGCCAGGCGGTCAGGTTGTCGGGGTACTCTATTTGGGCTTCGGCGTTCCCCTCCGCATCGGTTTGGATCAGGGGGAGCCAGAGAATGGTGGAACGGAAATCGCTGCGGACTCTTACCTCGCTTTCACCGATCAGCGGCTCAGCGAGTGCATCCAGTGAAAGAGCCTGTTCGCTTTCCTCACGTGCGTAGCCAAAAGCCCCCGCATTATCTGCCATGCTTCTTGAGCCCATCATGGGTGCCGAAGCTGGCATCATCCTGGGTTGGGCTCCACCAATACCACCAAGAGCCTTGGCCTGTCCGGACGGGAGGCCGGCCATCGCCTTGGCTCTGGAGAAGTACTCTTCTGGGTTTACCGCAATATCAAAAACGGCATCCTCGTCATACTGCTCCCAGCTTTCACTGTCGCCAGCCTCTTTGAGCTCCTCTTTTTTGGGAAGCAGCTTGACCAGCGGCCTCCAGAGCGAGTGATAAGTTTGCACGGCTTTGTAGCGGAGCTGCCCCAGGAAAAACTCACGCGGGTCTTGCGCATACTCCTGCTGAATGCTATAGACCGATTCATCGGCGACACCCAGGGCCACCTCAGTGCTGAGCGGGTTGCCCTCGCTGTCCAGAGTCCGGATTTTTACCTTGCCGCTATCCCCGGGCTTCTGAGTTTCCGCGCTGGGGGTGAGCTCAAGCTGAATATAATTTTTCTCGGGCGGGACTATTATCTGGGTTTCATTTTGGAACACCTGCGAATTGGCCATCATGGTTGCGCAGAGCCAGGCATTTGGAGCGTAGGCATCGGTAATTGGCAGCTCAATCAGTTTGGCGTCACCGGTGACTTGGATCACTTCCGAATGAAGGAGGCGATCAGCCTCCACGGTAAAGAGAACATGGCGGCCGGGGATGTCGGACTGAACCAGAACCGGCATGGTGCGGCCCAGACGCGCAGTATCCTGGTCCAGAACCAACGTAATGCCCTGATTGCGGATGCCGACGGTGCGGGTGTTTTTATCTGCGGACCAAAGAAGAGTTTCGGTCTTAACAGGCATCCAGGGGATTTTTTCGCCATTGGGCAAAAGCAGAAAATCATCGCTGGCCCATGAGACCTGATAGCAGCCGGTTTTATCGAGTTTGAATCTCAGTTTGGTTTTTCCATCCTGATCGGTTGAAATTTTTTGTGACAGGATGTTTTCGTATCGATAGCCCTGTGTATGGAGCTGCCATGGTTTCTGGCCGAGTTCCTGCGGGGGTGGGAAGTTTTCGTAACCAAGCCGTGTCTTCCAGCTTTCCAGCTCATCGCCTTCCACAAGTTTGCCGGAGGGGTTAAGCCATCTCTCCACCCAGAGCTTGCGTTTGACCTCCAAGCGGCCTTCGATGCTCTGGGGGGTGCCGTTTGCATCCTGAGCCCGAACCTCGATTTCGACATTATCGCCCGGGTGGAAGATATTCTTCTGCGGCTCAAGCTTCACGTAATAGCTCTGGCGGGTGACCTTGACCGAGCCCTGCGCTTGAATCTGCCTTCTGGAGGCGTCCGTCACGCGCGCCTGGATGGTGTATTCCAGGTCCGTTCCGGCCTGACGGGGTGTTTCAATCAGAAGTCTGGCCTCTCCATTGGCATCGGTTTTTAAGGTTTCAGTTTTGACGACCTCTCCCGGGTTGCGCCACCAATTGTAGTTGAAAGATTGATCCATCGCCTCATAGAGCCAGGGGTATTCTCTCTTTTTGGGCCAGAAGTGATGATACTCTTTTTGGCGAACTTCCACTTCCACATCGGCATTGACCACAGGGCCGCCAAAAAAGAACTCCGCTTTGACCAGAGCCTGCACCTGGTCGCCCACGCGGTAGGTTCTGGGGGGCTTATCAGTATCAGATGAGTCAGAAGAGACGGTGACTTTAAACTCGGGCAGTTTATACTCCTCCAGACGAAAGAGCTGAGCATAGCCGATGACTCGCTCACTCTTCTCCGGCAGGAACAGGAGCGTGTACTCGCCCAGCCGCATTTCAGGGGTGAGCTCCAAGGAGGCGATTGCCGAGCCAAAATCATTGAGTTGAAGGGTTTCTTCCTTAACCTTGTTGCCTTGTGGGTCATTAATGCGGTAGATGAGTTTAGTACCGGCAGGAGTCGTCATCTGATCGGTAGAATGAGCGCGGACGATGAGTTTCCACTCCACTTTTTCGCCTGGACGGTAGGCGGGCCGATCCGTGAAAACATAGAAACTCAGATGGGCTCTTTCATCCGGGGCTTCTCTTCGCACCCGTGGAAAAAGAATGGCCGACTGCTCTTCTTTAACGGCACTTAGGACTCCATAAAAAAAGCCGCTGGGAATGGTCATTTTGGCCAGACCTTGCGAATCGGTCCTGGTCTCCACGGTTTGGGTGGACCACTCCTGCTGCTTTTGAGCTCTAAGGGTGAGTTTCACGTCGGCATCGGCAACCGGTTTGCCGGTGAGCGCATTACAGAGATAAGCCAGCCCCTCGCCCTGGGTGGAATCTTTGAAGATGATAGCGGTTTCGGTGACCAGCAGCAGCTCACGGGAGCTGCGATTGCCGCTACGGGCCTGTAGCAGGTAGGAGCCCGGGGGCAACTTGGTTTCCAGAGTAATGTTGGTGTTGACCTCCGTGTGGTCGCCTGCAGCGGTTCCTTTCAGGGTGGTTTGGTAGAAAGGTTTTTTATCGCCAATTTGGATATGGTCTACAAATGTATTCTGGTAGAGCGGTCCTTCTTCGTTTCCCGGAGCGAAGTCCCTGTTCAGATCAATTGAGTAGAGACTCACATCGATTTTTTCCGCATTCCGGTAGCGAAGAGAAAACTCTATTTGGCTGCCGGGCAGGAAAAAGTGATTAACATAAACCTCAAGAGTCGTCTCCGTAATCCGTTTGATCGCATTTTGGGCCTGTTCATAGTAGGGGGATTCCTCTTTGGTGAAGTTCTGGAGCAGCTTGTGGTAAACCTGAAGCGCCTTTTCGTAATCGGGTTTATAGGTGTATTGACCTTCGGAGAGCCAGATAAGTTTGCCCATGTTCTCCAGCCATTCTCCGTAGTAAATGAGGGCCATGTCGTACCATGGGGTTGTTTTCTCGGATTCGAGGACTTTCTCATATTCCTGACTGGCCAGGAAATGGGTGTCGGGTCCGGTCATGCGGTTCTGGTAGGAAGTGGCCAGAAAGATGTGCATACGGGCTTTTTCGCCTCTGCTGCGGGCGATCTTGATGGCGTTCTGGATGACCTCTTCGGGAATAGCGCGAGAATAGACCATGAAATAGGGAGTGGGGGAGCCGGCATGGGCAGAGACGCACTTCCAGACGATTTCGATATACTTATCCTGGGCAAGCTCCAGTTGGGTACTGCCGGCCCAGTAATCCAGAGCGCTTGAATAGTATTCCCAGGCTTTATGGTACTGGTTGTAGGCAATCCAGCGGCCCTGGTCCAGATAGGAATCCCCCAAGAACTCGGTCACTTCTGCCCAGAAGTTGTCTTTGGGGGGAGTCGGTGCTTGTGGGTCGACAGGCTCAATCAGCTTCGTGATAGCGGCTCGGCTGTTTTCAAGTTCTCGCAAATCGTGGCGTTCAGCGCTAAGGAGGTTGTTGAGATGGCTGGCCTGCCTGCGGAATTCAATCCATTGGGCCTCTTCAGGTTTGAGCCCTTTGGTGTCGATTTGTGCAAAAAGACGTTCGGCCTGGGCCCAGGATTTTTCCGCATAAGCAGCTTCCGCCTGCTCCATTTGCTTATCCTGAGGGCTTGATACCTGTGCCGACAGGTTGAATACAAAAAAAAGAATGGCAAAGAAAATACTGCCGGACAAGGGTGTAAACTGCTTTCTCATAAACTCTCCTATCTCTTTCTCAAATTTGAACATACGTTCGATTGCGACTTTAGCATTGATATGTCAGAAATACAACCGGCAACTGGGAAAATTTGCGCTTTTAAAGATTGAGTATTGAAGAATTATCCGATCTCAGAATAATATACCCCCTGCTCATGGAAGAACATAGTATCCCTAAGCATAAGTTTGAAGGTACCCCTGAGGAAATAGAACGTCAGTGGTACCTTCAAGTATACCGTGGCGATAACGTAAAGCAGTTGACAGTGAGGGCGGTCGTGACCGGTGCGGTGCTGGGCAGCATCCTCTCCCTGACCAATTTATATATCGGTTTGACGGCGGGCTGGGGTTTTGGAGTAACGCTGACCGCCTGCATCCTCTCCTATACGCTCTGGACGACCTTCCAAAAAATGGGGTTCGTCAAGGAACCGATGACCATTCTGGAGAATAACTGTATGCAGTCGACTGCCAGCTCTTCGGGTTACTCAACCGGCAGCACTCTGGTATCGGCTTTTGCGGCACTGGTGATGATTCACGGCGAGGCGATGAATACGTGGCTGGTGATGGGATGGGTCTTCTTCATGGCGGTGCTGGGGGTGACCATGGCCATTCCGATGAAGCGCCAGATGGTCAATGTCGAGCAGTTGCCTTTCCCGACGGGGCGTGCGGCGGCCGAAACGCTTCAGGTCTTGCACTCTTCGGGGGAATCCAAAGGAATGCGGGCCGGGCTGGCGCTGATGATTTCGGGAATCGCCGCCGGTGTCAGTGAATTCCTGATGAGCGGCATGGACCTGTTCAAGGAGGGGATGTGGTCTCTGGGCAGAATGGTTGAGCAGTTCAACCATTGGCTCTTTTCCGATAATATACTTTCCAGCGATTGGCTTACGCGGACTGTGAAGTTGAACTGGGACCCCATTTTCCTTGCGGCCGGGGCGATCACGGGTACTCGCGTTTCGCTGAGTCTGCTCTTTGGTGGGACTCTCTGCTGGTGTGTGTTCATCCCTTCGCTGCAGGGGGCCGGCCTGGTTGGGCTGGATGATGGTTATAAAGAGCTTGTGCAATGGTCGCTCTGGGGAGGGACTGCCTGCATGGTCTCGGCCGGGATACTCTCGTTTATGCTGCAATGGAGGAGCATTGTGAGCTCCTTTTCCTCACTGGGGAGTCTTTTTGGCTTTAACAAGGGGGCGAAGAAAAACGAAAGCCTGATAGAGCAGTTGGAGGCCCCGATGTCGTGGTTTCTCTGGGGGCAGATCGTTGGCTTCGCCGGGCTGGCTGTCATGGCTCACTATACCTTTCAGATGTCCTGGTGGGCATCGGCTCTGGCGGTGCTGATGACCTTTTTTCTGGCACTGGTGGCATCGCGCGTGACGGGTGAGACCGATATTACGCCGACGGGCGCGATGGGCAAAGTGGTCCAATTGACCTTTGGCGCAGTCACCCCGGGCAGCGTAGACCTAAACATCGCCAGCGCCAATATCGCTGCAGGGGCGGCCCTGGCGTCGGCTGACCTGCTCACCGATATTAAGAGCGGCTATCTCCTGGGGGCTAACCCCAGAAAACAGTTTCTGGCTCAGTTTTTGGGGATATTTTCCGGGACCGTGTTTTCCGTGCTTGGTTTCCAACTGATGGCCAAAAATGTGGAGATTGGCGGTAACCAGTTTCCGGCTCCAGGCGGCCAGACCTGGAAAGCGGTGGCCGAAGCAATGAGTGGTGGTCTTGAACTGATGCATCCGGTCAAGCTCTGGTCAATAGTGATCGGTCTGGCGGTGGGGGTTATTTTGACTTTGATTATACACTTTTACCCCAGGAGCCGCAGGTATATTCCTGCGCCGACGGCGCTGGGGTTATCCTGGACCTTTCACTGGTATTATGGTCTTCTCTTTACACTGGGAGCGCTGGCCGTGGAGGTGGGGCGCAGGAAGAAGAAAGAATTTACGGAGGAATTCATGTTCCCGATTGCTTCGGGGGTGATTGCCGGTGGAGCGCTTATGGCGGTATTTATCATCTTTGCCAAGATTGCCAAGCAGTATTGGCCTGAGATTTCGGGCTGGATGGGCAGCCTGTTTTAGGGAGTCTGATGAGAGCAGTAATACAGAGAGTTTCGGAGGCCAGCGTGACGATTGGCGGCGGAGGGGACCCCAAGTGGGTGAAAGGGAAAATCGGCCCTGGGCTGCTGGTTCTACTGGGGGTTTGCCCGGAGGATACGGTGCAGGACATTGACTGGCTGGCAGGCAAGATTGCCCGGATGCGCGTTTTTAATGATGCGGAGGGGCTGATGAACTTGAGCCTGGCAGAGGTGCAGGGGGATATACTGGTGGTAAGCCAGTTCACGCTCTATGCCAGTACAAAGAAAGGGAACCGGCCTGGCTATACCGGTGCGGCGCTGCCGGAAATCGCGATTCCGCTTTACGAGCTTTTTTTGAAACGTCTGGAAGAACTTATTGGCAAAAAGGTTGAGTCAGGGGAGTTTGGCGCTGACATGAAAGTGGCACTGGTCAATGATGGACCCGTGACGATATTTATCGATACGCGCAACCGCGAGTGAGCGCAATTTGATGGAAGAAAGAGGTTTTGGCGATTGTCTTCCAGGATATTTTTAATGCGATTCTAAACTTCTTGCTTGCAACGACGGAGCCCTTCTGGCTTTAATAACCCGCTTAGTTATGGGATATAACTGGATGTATTTATTGGCGATGGCTGCCCCGCAAGGGGATCAGAAAGTGAACCCGACCGCACAGCTTCTGCAGATGCTGGCGATGATGGGCTTTTTTGTCTTATTCATGTGGTTGTTTTTGTTTCGGCCACAGCAGAAAAAGGCCAGAGAACACAAAGCCTGTC
>FZPS01000048.1_pt31 | contig 10521 bp, 14 predicted proteins | sample 1817821 | NCBI WGS metagenome assembly FZPS01 (sample SAMEA104158645, study PRJEB21678) | metagenome | place: Germany | collected 2015-04-21 | reverse complement strand
GTGTGGAGGATGGAATAGATAGCTCAAAGGATGCAGGTAAACTGATGATATCCGTATTGTCAGCGGTAGCTGAAATTGAACGTGAGAACATTCTTGTTCAGACCATGGAAGGTCGTAGGCAGAAAGCAAGAGAAGGAAAATGGAATGGTGGATTTGCTCCTTATGGGTATAAACTTGTGGATGGAGAATTGCATACTGCAGAAGATGAAGCACCAATTATCTGTCTAATCTATGATAAATTTGTTAATACGACTATGGGGATTGGAGCAATTGCGGTATTCCTTAATCAGAATGGCTACCGCAAAAAATCAGACAGAACAATACGATGGAGACCTTTTCTTCTTCATTTATCAAAGGAGTATTGGACAATCCGATCTATTGCGGCAAGCTAGCCTTTGGCAGACGAAAGAATGAAAAAATTGCAGGAACTCGCAATGAATATCATGTGGTAAAGCAAGATTCTTATTTGATCAGTGACGGCATTCATGATGAAATCATCTCAGAGGAAGACTGGAATCTGGCACAGAAAAAACGTCAGGAAACTGGAGTAGGCAATGAGAAGGTGCATAGTCTTGAACATGAGCATATTTTATCTGGCATTGTAAAGTGTCCAATATGTGGAAGTGGGATGTATGGAAATGTCAATCGCAAGAAGCGTAAGGATGGAAGCTTGTATAAGGACTATTTTTACTATGCCTGTAAACATAGAACATTTATTGATGGACATCATTGCACTTACAAAAAGCAATGGAATGAAGATAAGGTAAATGATGCAGTAGCTGAAATTATTGGAAAACTGGTAAATAATCCAAAGTTTGAAAATGAAATCAGAAAGAAAATAGGCAATAGTCTGGATACAAAAGATTTGGAAAAAGAACACACGAACATGAAAGAGCAGCTAAAACAGCTACAAGGTGCAAAGAATAAGCTGGCAAATCAGATGGATCATTTATCGGTATCAGACAAGCATTATGATAAAAAGTATCAAGATATGCAGGAGCGAATGGACGGACTGTATGATGAAATGGATGCAATGGAGTTATCCATACAGGAAGTTGAAAATCGCTTATTCAACATCAAGCAACAGAAAATTTCTGGCGATAACGTCTATCAATTCCTTCTGTATTTTGATAAACTTTATGATAAAATGACCGATGGGGAGAAAAAGGAATTTGTAAAAAGCTTCGTGGAGGAAGTTCATCTTTATGAGAAAGAGCAGGAAGATGGCAGATTCTTAAAGCATATCAAGTTCAAATTTCCTGTATTTTTCAACGGAGCAGAGACTAGGGAACTTGATTGGGACAATGAAAGTACCGTTGAGACGGTATGTTTATTGTCCAAACTCCATGAGGCAAAACATCATGTGAATGTTACATTGGATATGGATGAGATGGATCTGACCAGTGCGGAGAGTAAGGCTACGTATGAGGAGATTAAGAAATATGTAGCTGTGCATAATGATGGAATGAAGGTGTCTAACCTTTATATTGCACAGGTAAAAGCTAAGTATGGAATCATAGAGCGTGAGAACTATAATTTGCCTAAGTCGGAAGATACAAAGCATCCACAGTGTCCAAAAGAGAAAGAGGATGCGATTGTGGACGCATTGAGATTTTTTCGGATGATTTAAAAATTTGATTGACAATTGAGTATTACAGTAGTAGCCTAAATATAATATTTTTTGAAAGGAAATTCTTCGGATGAGCAGATTTGTATCCAAATCTTCATACGTCAATGTGGTAGCCAAGCATGCGGTACACATGCTTGGTTTTGTTGTTGTATGTAAAGATAGTGGATACAGAGAAGAATAGGATTTCAGAATATATACGATATACGTATACGCTGACCACTTATCTTTTCTGGGTAGGTGGTTTTTTTATTATTTTGGCCGGATAATAAAAGCAATCAGATTAGAAAGTGAGGGATAAAACATGCATGAATATGTAATAGAGACAGAGCGCTTGATATTGCGCCCATTATGTGACAAGGATAGAGATGCTATCTTCAAATGGGTTAGTGATGAGGATGTTGCAAAGTATATGGTCTACAACACTTACACATCAAAAGATCAGGTTTCAGAATGGCTTACTTATTTGAAAAGCGTAGAGAATGAGTATCATTTTGGATTTGTGAGAAAAGAAGACAATGAGCTAATAGGAAGTGGAAGCATTGGACCGGATAGTAAGCGCGAAGGTTTTTGGGGCTTTGGCTATAATTTTAGGAAAGACTGCTGGGGCTATGGATTTGCAACTGAAGCAACAAAGGCAATGATGCAATTTGCAAACGAAAAATTTGGTGTTAGTAAGTTTTCTTCAAGCCATGTTGAAGAAAATAAAGCATCAGGTCATGTAATGGAAAAATGTGGACTACATTTTGTTAATTATGGTCAATTTCAAAAACTGGATGGTAGCTGTAGGATGCGCTCTATGGAGTACGAAGGTACCCTTGAGAGTATTGAGTTGGTAGAACTTCAAATAAAATATGCTGAAGATATATGGAATTTCCGTCAGGAGATTATTGATAATGATGCAGATAGTGAAAATCAATTTGCAGGATGCGGTTGTCTTGATAAATGTAATTCTGCAGAGGAATGGATTCGTATATGTAAATTGAGAAATAGCGAGGAAACATGTAACGACGGAGGAACAACGGTACCTTCAGATATGTATCTTGCAGTACGAAAAAGCGATGACAGAATTGTAGGGATTATTGATTTGAGACACCACATTGATCACCCTATTCTTGGAACATGGGGCGGCCATACTGGCTATTCGGTTCGCCCTTCAGAAAGAAGAAAAGGATATGCGAAAGAGATGCTTCGTTTGAACATCAGAAATGCAAGGAATTTGGGTATCAAAAAAATGCTTGTTACTTGTGATGAAACCAATAAAGCCAGCGAACAGACTATTATTTCAAATGGCGGTATTTTTGAAAAAAGTATTGAAGTTGAAGGTACTATTATAAAAATATAAAAAGATATTGGATTGACTTAACGAAAGTAGGTGAAGAGGGATGAGATACTATCGTATTCACACTGCTGATATAGCATATATCACGCAACAGCCGAGAGGAATTTTTACTGCAATTGGTAAATTGGTTGACGCAGGTATTCTATCCGAGGAGGAAACTGCAGAATACTGGAAGAATCGAGCCTATTTCGAAAAGGTATTGCCGGTGCCTCCCTTTTATGAAGAAGGTAATCCGGACAAGGCTATCACTTGGTTTAAAGATACTCCTGAGGGAAATCAGATTTATTCTGAAATGACATTTTACAGGGAGATGGCAAGAAAATATGGGACGCAGCTATATATGTCTGAGTGTGATGAGATTCCCGGGGAAATCATCTACGAGGATGATTTTCAGATTGCCATCAAGAATCAGAGGACCGATATTCGTATTACAACACATAAAATATAGGAGCAATCTTATGAGAAAAATACTATGTTCGACAGGGGCATTGTTTCCGCGAACAACGCCCGAAAAGTATATTGCGCTTGGTGATATGGCAGACAAACTAAACTGCGATGGATTTGAGTTCATGGTGGACAGTACGATGTATGAAAATGTGCACAAGCTAATTCAAATCGTTAAGCCACTGAAGTTATGGATTCCGGTGGTGCACTGTCAGAAATCGCTGGGGGAATCTTTATGTGGTATGAAAGCTTGGTTTGACGAGACACTGAGATTGAAAATGATAATGGTGTCGCCGTTGCGAACCACGCCGTTATGGTAGCGCGCAGGATTTGATGAGTTCTTCAGCATCGTAGTGGTGTGCGGCATGTAGCCGGTGAGTCGGTCACCTTCCTGAAGCTGAAGGTCGGTGAAGAAAATCACGCCGGTGCAGTCGGCAATCAGCGGACGCAACGTAACGCTGACCACGCGCTTTTCCTCATTGACTTTGAGTATTTCTGTAAATCGTATGAAGTTGATTGCAAACGGCTACACCTCCTTCGGGGCAATGAAAAAAGACCACCGGAGCGGTCTTTTTAAGATAATGATCTTCCGTCAAAAAATCTAGACAGTATCGGACTCGCGTTATACTTGCTTTTTGTTAAACACCACAACAGACGCCGCCACCAACACAACAATCAATACAGCACAAATGACAAGCGCAGGTATAAAGTCAGACGCCGATTTTATATCAGCAAGCAAAGCCATATTATCACCAATCAGCGTGACCGGGTTATATTTCTGTGCTTTTGGGGCGATATTCAATAGGAACATTACGACAACCGCGCCGCCGCACAAAAGCAGACTGCCGGAAAAGGTTTTGAACAGCGTTCCGCCTAAAATCAACAATACTATCAATAATATTCCGAATACCCACGGACTGAAAAATGCTAAAAATACATGGTGCAATCCCGTGTTCTCCCAAAAATATGCCGTATAACCATAAGTCACCGCAAGACAGAGAAAATAAGAAAGCGTCCAAATAACAGACGCCGCCGTAAATTTAGAGAGAATAACCGTGTGCCGCTTCATGCCTTTTGTGAGGATGTTAACGAGTGTGCCGCGGCTAAATTCATTTGCCATAATACCGGCAAATAGTATCGCCAATACAAGTATTCCCATTTGTCCTACGTTCTTAAAAAACTGCGTCCATGAGTCCATTGCCGTGGGTTCGGATATCGAAATCACCATTCCGTCGGTGGCCATGCTCTCCAAGAGCGCCGGCGTTAGCTTTGCGAAAAGCGGATTCATAATTCCAAAGAGCAGGAACACGGCAAGCATAATCACAAGCTTATATGTGCGGAAACTTTCCGTAAATTCCTTTTTGGTAAACGCTAAATAGGCTCTCATTGCACCACCTCCATAAACAGATTTTCGATAGTCGGCTCCGCTACTTCAAGTTTTACAGGGTTAATCCTGTTTCCCGCAAGTGCGTTCAGCACAGCAGTTTCTACCCCTGTAACATCAGCGGCATGGAGCGTAACACTTATGCCGTTTTGCTCCGCTCCCATCATAAGCGGCACAATTTGTGGAAGAGCGGTAAAACGCTCTTTGTCGGCATTGGAAGCAAATTCAATCATCAGTCCATCCGCTTTATGCCTCGATTTCAATTCGGAAAGAGTCCCCGTAAGCGCCAGTTTCCCTTTGTCCAATACCGCAATCCTGTCACAAATTCGCTCCACATCAGAGAGAATGTGTGTGGAGAAAATCACGGTGGTTTTACCTTTGACCCGCCGGAGAATATCAAGTATTTCCCTACGCCCGACAGGGTCAAGGGCGCTGGTCGGTTCATCGCAAATCAGCAGCTTCGGCTCATTCAACAATGCTTGTGCGAAACCCAACCGCTGTTTCATACCTCGTGAAAATCCGCTGATTTTTTTATTTACGCCGTCAAGCCCAACAATCGAAAGCAATTCATCACTGCGGCTTTTTATTGCCGTGTCAGCCATTTCGGTAATCTCTCCGCAAAGTCTCAAATACTCCTTTGGCCGCATATAGCCGTAAAATTCGGGGACATCCGGCAAATAACCGATATAATCGTTTGTTTTGGTCTGCCCGAAAGTCACTTTTTTACCGCATACAACCATTTCGCCGCTGTCGGCTTTAAGCAGTCCCAAAACCATCTTCATGGTAGTGGTTTTACCCGCACCGTTTTGCCCGATGAATCCGAAAACCGAACCTTCCGGTACGGCGAAAGAAAGGTTGTCAATGACCTTTTGGCTGCCAAAGCTTTTTGATAGGTTTTGAATGGTCAGTATATTCATCACTCATCCCCCTTGCCGATTGTAAAATACAGAACAGGGCCGATGATATTAACAAAACTGAGTATAATCCAAAGCACACGATTTCCGCGCTTATACGTTTTATGCTTGAAAACGTGAATCAGCGTTACAATAGCCAGACCGACCTCGATTACCAAAAGCGGTATCAAAAAGGCGGCGTATTCTCTAAGCAATTCCATATCAGTTTTCTCCTATAAAATTTTTTAGTTTTTGAACCGCGCTTTTATATCCGGGGTCATCCGCAAGTCCCGCAAACGCGGGATTCAAGAGTACATCCTGCATGATGCTTTCCTTGATTATCTTTTCACTGCGCGGAGGAGCAGTGCCTAAATCCAAATCCGACAGCCATGCGTCAATAGAATCGAAAAACGAGTCTCCGTGCAACGTGCAGGGGAAAAGATTTTCAATACAAACATCCACGGATTTATTTAACATATCAATCGCTTTTTCGGCGAATCCATTTGCGCAGTATATATGCGCTCCAACGACATAGAGCTGTATAACCGCATTTGGATTAAGTTTTTCCATCTTGTAAATATTCGCAAGAGACAAAGCCCTGTTTATTGTTTCTTCTGCTTTTTGAAAATCATCCGTGCATAACTGCAGGTAATTCAGGGTGGCGCCAAACAGCGACGCCAAACATTGATACAAATTGATCTGCGATATTTCTTTTGCCTTTACTACATTCCCCATCAATTGATATGCCTGTGAAATCAGTCCCTCTTCCTGCATGAGTGGTCTTATGGTTTCACCTAATAAATCTAATATCAACTGAGGCTCTTTAAGAACCAGACAGCAGACAGCCTGCATATTTACCGCCTCTTTTGAAAGCCGAACATCGCCGCTTTCCGTTTTAATCCTGACACATAAATCCGATGCCTCACGCAGGATTGCTTCTTTGCCCTCCGTACTTTCAGCAAGCATATGATGATTTACAAGCAATATGACCATCTGCATCAGCAAGGGAAAGCAAGAGTAATACTTTTTTATAACACTCCGGCATTCCGCTAAAGTATCATCAATCGGCGCGTCGGCAAACCTCGACGCTAACTTTTGATACAGCTTTCGGATATCCTCCTTTGTCATTTGAGGGGTATAATCCATCAGCTCGTCAATGCTGATATTGAAATACGCCGCGAGCTGTGGCAGAAATGTTATGTCTGGATAACTCTGTCCTGTTTCCCACTTGGAAACGGATGCCTTGGAAACGCCGATATATTCAGCCAGCTCATCCTGCGTTATGCCTTTTTCCCGTCGCTTACTCACAAGTGTTTTTGCGATATTAATCTCTTTCATTGGCTCACCTCCCGCTATTATTATAGAAGTTGACAAAGTTAACTTCAATGGATTTGTGGTTGATTTCTGTTGAAAAAATCAACCTACGAGAAAACTTTACGATGGAGGCAAAGGGGAAATTGGTAATTGTTTTCCCAAATATCGCTATTGCGTATTTTGCATATCCTATGCAACGCGTGGTGTTAGTCAAAAAAGTTTGCCCATTTGCTCGAAAGCTCACCCGTCGAGTGTCCAACGAATCTCACTCACATGCCCGCCCCAACCGGTGGCGATGGTACCGGCTTGTAACATGATTTCGGTAAAATACACCTCTCCGGAGCAGTACGTGATACACAGCCGGATGGTGATGGAGCGCAGTCTGCCGTAGCCTTTGGGTGAAGCGTCCCGCGCTATGTGTTGGAAATATGCCAATGAAAATTAGCCAATGAAAATTAGGGGTGTGCAAAAGCGGTGCATCTTTTAACGATTTAATTTGAGCGGTGAATTTTAGCAGACTGTCGGAGAACCACTCGCCGGCAAGTTTTGATATAAGAGTGCTTTTCCCGACACCTTGGGGACCGTTCAGCACAAGCATGGAATCAAACTTGCAGCCGGGATTCAGTACCCTGGCAATAGCGGCGCAGAGCGTTTTTCTTGTCACAGCACGGACATATTCGTTATCATCCGCGCCAAGATAATCAATGAGCAGCGTATCCACACGCTGTACTTCATCCCATTCCGGCAGGCTGTCAATGTACTCACGTATGGGATGGTAGGAGCGGTCGTCGGTAACCTTTGCCACAGCTATTTCGTAATTCCTCGCAGAGAAGGCACCATAGTGCTTGTCGATGTAGCTGATCAACTGGGCATCGTCTGCGTCTCTCCAAAACTTGCTTGGATGATTCCATGGTACTTCACCTTTAATCTCCATGCCGTCCAGCTGCTGATTAAACACGATGTCTTTTAAGTTGGGGTCATTTTCCAAGATAAGCGTAAGGTTACGGAGCGAATTCTTCATCACCTTGGAACGAGGCTCATATTCAAGGCGTGAAAGCCAGTCAGTATCATCGGTGAAATCATCCAAGGCTTCCTGCTGACGCTCCAGTGCAATAGAAAGCTTTATCTTGTCATCCTCTATGGCAAACTGATACATTTCCTTAAAGGATGGCAGCTTGCTCGGAGGGGTTTCAGCCGATGCCTTATCATCCAGCCTGCCGAACTTATGAATTCGCACCGCATCGAAGGCATTCATAAGCTGTCCGCAAGCCGGGTCGGTGGCGTGATGGGAATATGCGAACTTATCATCATAAATGACAACACCTGCACTGCTGTCAGCAGGAATATAGTCGAACCTGCCTTCCATCGCTGAGGGAGCGTAAACATCCGGTAGAAACTTTTCAATGGCCTCCGTAACGCTGTATGTTCGGCAGAAGGTTCCAACGATACCGGACTTTCCGAGCGGGTCCTCTTGATGCTTTCCGGAATAATCAGTTACCTTGCTTTCCCTTGATGATGTTGGGAGGAGAGAGCAATCCCGCCAATTTGGATGCTTGGCTAAGTACTTATCAGGGTCGAGCCATTCACCATCACAATGCTTGAATACATATTCACCGTTTGAAGGTGTAGTAGGCCAGTACATCAACTGATGAGGGCGATAGCTGCATTCGTCAAACATATCCATGCCGAGATCTTCCGAAAAATAGCGGGCAATTGCGATGTATTCATCCGGCGTAACATCTCTGGTCAGCGGAACGAGGACACGAACCCTCGGCGCTTCCGGGGTGTGACCGTGTGTGGTGTATAAGCACGAAGCATATTTATGCTCCGCCTCATATCTTGAAATAAAATCCCTGTCCGCATGATCGGCATCGTGGGTCAGCATGGAACGGTAGGCTACATTTTCGCGTTTGCGCCTGTTGTCCTTAAGGTGACCGCCTACAAAGCCGCCTTTGTCTTTTACCCTGTCGCGTTCCGCTTTGGGCAGTTTCGGATATTCTTCAACTGTCTCGGAAGTGCGAATTGTGTGTTCAAGACGGCTGCAGAGTTCTTCAAAGCGGATGGTTTTATTTGACCAGTTCTTTGCAGAACAGCTGTTGCCATATGCGATTGCTAAATCACGCATCTTCTGATACCTCCTTATAGTTAAAGCCGAAATATTTAACCCCCTGGCCACGTTTCTTGGCTTTTGCAATCTCAATAGCCATTCCGTCGGATATGCGGTCACCGAATACCCATACCTCTTGGCACTTGCCCATAATGACCAAATCTATAAAGAGAGCGAGGTCACGCTCCTTGGGATTATTGTCATCCATGAATTGTGGCAGAAGCAGATGCATGGCGATGGGAATACAGCCGCTGTTAAGTGCAAAGCGGCAATGCTCCCGTGCTTTTTTCACGTTTTTCTCCACATCCCCGGAATAAGGGGAGCAGATATATACAAGCGGTCTGAAGGGCATCTTTTTTGACTCCCTTTCGATACGGATCAAAGCCTCGTATGCTGTTGGGTCATAGTAGCCTTCAGCGTTATATTTGTTAACACCCATAAGACTTTCGCCCCCATATTTTTCAATCAAATCCTCACGGCTGATCTCCACAAGATGCTTGAAGCTTTTAAGTCTTGCTTCCTCAGCGTCCTGTTTTGTTTTGTAAAACGTGCATGCCACATCGGAAAAACCCTTAGACTTCAGAGCAATGCAATAGCCTTCTTTGTTTGCGAAACAATCAATGTGTGTATTACACTTTGGAAAATCTTTTCTCATATTCAGCCTCCTAATCTTTTTTATAAAATTCACATTCGTAGCCATCGGCACTAAGCAGCAGCCCATTCGCCCATTTAGGCTTTACGGCCATGATTTGGCATATTTCATCAACTGAGGACTTGCCCAGGGGTACTTCAAGAACCACTTCATCATGGACGTGCATGACAATCTCAAAACCAGAAGCAGAAAGACGTAGCATAGCTTCTGTCAAAATGTTGCGAGCGGTGGCTTGCACAATGTTTTCCACGAATTTGGGACCGTAACTTTCGATGCGTTCCCATTTCTTAGTGCCGCCGACGCCTTCATAAGTAATGGCATCCGAACCAAACTGGTTGACTCCGATCCTTGGCTTCACATACACAAGGTTTCTCCCGGATGGGAGAGTAATAAAGAGCATTCCGCTCTGATAGGTAAAGCGGATGCCGTGTGTTTCTGTTGCTGTTTTCTGCCTGACTGCTTTCATTGCTGCCTTGTCGACGTCCCACCACAGTTTTACGATGTGGGGGTTGGACTGACGCCATGCCGTAACAAGCGGTTGCAGTTCATCCTCAAGAACACCCATCTGTAAAGCACCCATTGCTTTGAGTGCGCCAGTAGAGCCGCCGTAACCCAAGGCGAGTTCAGCGATTTTGCCTTTTTGTCTTAAATGGCCATTGATGCCGTTTTTCTCAACCGGCACATGGAACATCTGCGAAGCGGACGCACAGTAAATGTCACCGCCGTTTACAAAGACACCCATTCGCCACTTTTCACCT
>FZPS01000062.1_pt2503 | contig 10522 bp, 12 predicted proteins | sample 1817821 | NCBI WGS metagenome assembly FZPS01 (sample SAMEA104158645, study PRJEB21678) | metagenome | place: Germany | collected 2015-04-21 | reverse complement strand
AATATGACTTCATTATCCAATGTAGATTTGTATGATAATTTACTGGATAGAATTAGAGATATTAAGAATTTTAAGGGACATCCATATGAGTTCTATCTGAAATTAGGATTTAAAATCATCGGTGTTCTACCTGATGCCAATGGCTTAGGAAAGCCGGATATTTTTCTTGGTAAAAGGGTTGTTGATTGGATCCAATAGAGGAGGATATAATATGGAGATAAGATTTGAAGATATACCTCAATACCATGAATGGAGAAAGATTGAGAAAATCCATTATGGTTGGTCATCAGATGAAAAGTTTTATATTGAAAACAGATATGGAGAAAAATTATTATTACGTATCAGCTCCATAGATCAGCTACAGGCTAAAGAAAAGGAGTTTAGAATTATACAGAAGTTCAATTCTTTAGATTTTACCATGTCAGGTGCTATTGATTTTGGGGTATGTAACCATGGACAAAATGTATATATGTTGTTAACCTGGGTTCAAGGAGATCCCTTAGAAGAGGTAATTTGCACATTTAATGATGATTTTCAATTTCGCCTAGGAGTTATGGCAGGAAAGATCCTCAAAGCCATGCATAATATCAAAGTAGATCAAGAAGATATTCCCAAGGAAACTAAGATTGCCAAAAAATTATATCAGTTAGAAAGATATGAAAAATCATCCTTCAGGATACCAGATGACGAATATATTATTGAATATATAAAAGATAATATACATAAGACTTGTCAAGGTCCCCCTGTATACTTACATGGTGATTTTCATCTGGGTAATCTTATTTATACTCCAGAGAAAGCAATAGGAGTTATAGATTTTAACCGCTGGGAATGTGGCGATAGATTTGAAGAATTCTACAAGGTACAGAGTTTTGATGTTGAAAAGAGCATTCCTTTTGCCATCGGACAAATAAAAGGATATTTTAATGGTTGTCCTACAGATGAGTTTTGGGAAATACAAAAAGTATATGTTGCCCATACCTCCCTTTATTCTATTGAATGGGCGGTTAAATACGGCCAGCAGGATATTGATGGTATGGTAAAAAGATGCTACAGCGCTATAGAGGATTATGATGGTTTTAAATTGCTTATTCCTAAATGGTACAGTGAGAATGAGCAAAGATATAATTAAATTAAAAGAGAGATAAATATTAGTAAAGTAAGAAGGGATGGGGTATGGGCATGATTAAGTCAAGTAAGCTACTGTTGGTTGTCATTCTAATTTTTATTGCTTTCTTTACTATTACACCTGTTTGTAGTGGAAATTCAGCGGAGCCACCTTCAATACTAATTATAGTTCCCAATGCACCAAGTGATTTAGAGATAAAAATCCAATCCGGTGATACATATTTATCGGCCAGAAGAACAGACAAAGCTATGGAAAGCTATTATACTTTTTATTCAAATGAATTGGAAAGTACCAAGGATTATGTCTTGCTAGTAAGTACACACGATAGTTCCTTTGAAATAGTATTGGAAAGGCCAGTAACAATGTATAACAATATATACACATTAAACTTCAGGCGACAAACACTAACACCGGGAAAATCCCTATCAAGATCAATTCTATTAGTGTCTCTTCGTGTAGCCTTGACCTTGATAACAGAAGCCATTGTTTTTTGGCTATTTGGATACAGGACGAAAAGATCGTGGCTGGCTTTCCTTAATATAAATCTACTTTCTCAGGGAACATTAAATATAATACTTAATGGAACATCTCCATTAGCAAGCTATGTAATCTTTGGATTAATTTTTGGAGAAATATTTGTATTTATATTTGAAAGTATAGCATTTCTAGCATTTGTCAAAGAGCATAAGGCATGGAGAACATTTTTATATGTACTTATAGCAAATATTCTAAGTCTGGTAGTGGGAGGATATATTATTACCGTTTTGCCAATATAACACTGTTTCCAGCTTGCCAATATAGTCAATAAGATGTTATAAATATAGAATAAGAAATCTGTTTGTGTTTAAACATGGAGGCTAAATATGAATAAGGAGAAATCATGCGGTGCTGTTGTATATAGAAAACTAGATACTGGAATAGAGTATTTGGTTATAAAAAGTAAAGCACATGGAGATTGGGGCTTTCCTAAAGGGCATATGGAAAAAGGAGAATCTGAACAGGAGACTGCAAAGCGGGAAGTATTGGAGGAAACAGGTTTAAGTGTTACTTTAATAGACGAATTTAGAACAACAGTAGAATATACTATGCCCAATGGAATACCAAAAGAGGTAGTGTATTTTATAGGGAAAGCATCAGCGGAGCATGCAGTTAAGATTCAGCAAGAGGAGATTAGAGAGTATAAATGGCTTAAATTTAATGAAATACTTCGATTAATAACTTTCGAAAACACCAGGGAAGTATTAAGAAGAGTTAACAATTTTTTAAACTCCTAGTATATACTAATATATAGCTATAGCATTAGGAAGATATGATAGAGTGAGGTATAATGGAATATAAGTATTGTGAAAATAAAAATTTTGAAGACCTGGCTTGTGGAAGGGTTATCTACTATAAGTCAGGTATGACCAATTTTCCTGTGAGGCTTGCCCAGGAGATATATGGACGTTGTTTAAGCTATTCACAGGAAAAGAATAATGTTTGTATTTATGACCCCTGTTGTGGTGGAGGTTATATATTGACAGTATTAGGTTTTCTTAATATGGCATCTATAAAAAAAATTATAGGTTCTGATATTAGTGACCAGGCAGTGGATTTAGCGTGGCATAACTTATCCTTATTAACAGAAGAAGGATTGAAGAAGAGGATTAAGCAGTTAGAAAATTACTATGCCCAGTTTGGCAAGCAATCCCATATAGAAGCAATTGACAGTGCAAAACGCCTTATGAATATAGTTAAGAAACATGATCAAAAACCAGCTGTGTCTGTTTTTCAGGGAGATATTCTCGCAGAAGAAACTTTAAGGAGCAGGGATTTCAAAGCTGATATAGTTATAACCGATGTTCCCTATGGAAATTTAGTGTCATGGAAGGGTGAAGAACAAGATCCTATAAATATTATGCTGGACAACCTTATGCCTATTCTAAAGTCTGATTCTGTTGTGGCTATTTGTTCAGACAAAAGACAAAAGATTAAAGCAAAAAATTTTAAACGACTAGACAAGCAAAACGTAGGTAAAAGAAAATTCGAGATATTGACTCCAATAGCTTAAGGTGATTACATGAATTTTAGAAAAGCAGTTATGACAGATCTAAATGATATAATGAACATAATCAGCCAGGCCCAGCAATATCTAAAAAAACAGGGGATTGATCAATGGCAAAATGGCTATCCCAATAGCCAAACTATAAAAAATGATATTGAGAATGAAAATTCATATGTCTTATTAAAAGATGGTATAACCGTTGGTACTGTAGCCATAATACCAGGCGTTGAAATAACTTATGAATCTATTTACAATGGTGACTGGAAGAGCAGTGGAGATTATGTTACCATACATAGGATAGCCATTGATCCTAAGTATAAAAGATTAGGCTTTGCTACTATGATCTTGGACAAGGCGGAAGAAATGTGCAAGAATATAGAAATTAATAGTATTAGAATAGATACACATGAAGATAATCTTCCCATGCAGAATTTATTGAAAAAGAACAACTATGAATATTGTGGTATAATCTACCTGGAAGACAGAAGTAAAAGATTAGCCTTTGAGAAAGTATTGCAGCCTGGTAGTTGAATATATAAGAAAAGATATTTAGTCTAATTGATAAATTAATTTATTATAAAAATATATCTATGGAGGGATAAAAATCAGAGCATTTATTTTTGATATGGACGGGGTAATAATTGATAGTGAACCCTTACATTTTGAGTCGGACAAGATGGTAATGAGGGAGTTTGGAGTGGAACTGACAGATGAAGAGTTAAACCGTTATGTTGGTGTAGCTAACCCTCAGATGTGGATAGAGCTTAAGGACAAGTATAGTATTGACCTATCAGTTGACGAACTAATAGAGATGCAGCATATGAATAAGTTAAAGCTGTTAGAGGATAACCAGCTAGAGACTATAAGAGGAATTGATGAATTAATTACAGATTTACAGAGAAAAGGCATAGCTGTTGCTCTGGCCTCTTCATCTAACATGGAATTTATTCAATTGGTTTTGAAGAAACTAGGGATTACTGAGTGTTTCCAGGTTATTGTAAGCGGAGATGATGTAGAGAAGGGAAAGCCGGAGCCGGATATATTCTTAAAGGCTGCTGAGCTATTAAAAGTTCGTCCACAGGACTGTATAGTCCTGGAAGATTCTGCCCATGGAGTAAATGCAGCAAAGAGGGCTGGTATGAAATGTATTGGATTTATTAATCCCAATTCTGGGAATCAGGATTTATCCAAAGCTGATAAAATTGTATCTACATTAGAAGGACTAGAGTATGACTGTCTTTATGAGGATAAGGAAAAATAATTAAGATTGTGAGGGATGAAAATGAAATCATATAGAAAAGAACTAGTTTATAATGTACCTTCCCGCAGAGCATTCATCAACATAACTGATGAAGTTCAGACCTGTGTAGATGAGAGTGAGATTAAGGAAGGGTTAGTACTAGTTAATGCTATGCATATAACAGCCAGCGTATTTATTAACGACGATGAATCAGGTTTACATCATGATTTTGAAAACTGGCTTGAAAAACTAGCACCTGAAAAACCTTATAGTCAGTACAAGCATAATGGCTTTGAGGACAATGCTGACGCCCATCTTAAGCGCCAGATTATGGGTAGAGAAGTGGTCGTGGCTATTACCCATGGACGTTTGGATCTTGGACCATGGGAGCAGGTTTTTTATGGTGAGTTTGATGGAAAACGTCCAAAGAGAGTGCTGGTTAAGATTATTGGTGAATAGAGGTAGCTAAATGATATTATCAGGAAAAGAAATTAAGAAAAGATTAGGAAAAGAAATAATTATAGAGCCCTTTAATGAAAGGCAACTAAACCCTAACAGCTATAATTTAAGACTTTACAATGAACTGCTAGTATATGAAAACCATCTTTTGGACATGAAAAAGGAAAACAAGGCTAAAAAGATAATAATTCCCAAGGATGGATTAATATTAGAGCCAGGAAAGCTATATCTGGGCAGGACCGTTGAATATACAAAAACAGATAAGCTTGTTCCCATGCTAGAAGGCAGATCATCTATCGGAAGGCTGGGGCTCTTTATCCATGTTACAGCTGGTTTTGGCGATGTGGGTTTTAGTGGATACTGGACATTAGAGATGTTCTGCATCCAACCAATTAAGATATATCCGGAAGTTGAGGTTTGCCAAATATATTATCATGTGATTCAAGGGGATTATGATAAATATAGCAGTGGTAAATATCAGAATAATACCGGAATACAGCCTAGTCTGTTGTTTAGGGATTTTGAAAAGAAAGAGAAATAATATTATAATGGCTATTGGTTCTTTACGTATCAATAGCCATTTTGATTAACTCAACCAAAAGAAAAATAAACCTTAATAAAATTTTTATATTTTATCAGATGATTTGTATGGGTATTAATGGTATTATAAATAATGGTACATATTTCACAGCACATAATGGATTTGATAGAAAAATTGCCTCAATATGGTTTAGGAGATGTCCAGTATATGCAATTAATAGATAAATGCCGAAGGGGTAAATAAAATAGGTAGGAGTTATACATGATGAATGTGAGTAGAGAAGATATATTAAAGGGTATAGAACAGATAGGGCTTGAAAGTAAAGTGGTTTGTATACACTCTTCTCTAAAATCTTTTGGATTTGTAAAGGGTGGTGCTCAAACAATAGTAAATGCTTTTTTAGACAGGGGCTATACTATTCTTGTACCTACTTTTTCTTATGACTACTCAATATCCCCGCCGGAAGATGACAGACCTTTGAGAAATGGATGTAACTATGAGGATTGGGATCAAAATTCTGCTGGTAGTAATAAAATATTTACTGTTGAAAGTCAGGATATTTCAAGAGAAAGTATGGGCGCTATACCTTATGAGATACTAAAGATGCCTAAAAGGGATAGGGGATATAATCCTCTAAATTCCTTTACAGCTATAGGTCCAAGGTCTAAGGAATTAGTATGGGGGCAGAGCCCTATAGATGTATATGCACCACTGAGAAAACTATATGAATTAAATGGGTATATAATACTTATGGGGGTTGACCTAACCAGAATGACTGCCATTCATTATGCCGAAGAATTGGCTGGACGAAATCTTTTCATTCGCTGGGCAAAAGGACTAGATGGAAAACCCATCCGTGTTTCTATAGGCAGTTGTTCTGAAGGTTTTAATAATTTTGAACCTCTACTTAAAAACATAGAAAAAAGAGTCAGGGTAGGAAAGAGTTTATGGAGGGTGTTCCCTGTAAGAGAGGCTTTGGATATTTGTGCTGATGCAATAAATAAAAATCAAATGATTACACACTGTGGCAACCAAAATTGTCTAAGATGCAGGGATGCAGTTCAAGGAGGCCCCATATTAAAATAAACAGTAAAATCCTTATCTAATGGGAAAACTAAAATCCAGTTATAACATTATATATTTGGAAGAAGGGATATGAAATATGAATCATATAAATTGGCATACTAAATCACCAGAAGAAGTGGAAAAAGTCTTAGAAACTTCTTTTGAGAAGGGTTTATCAGAAGAAGAGGCAGTTAAACGCTTAGAGAAATATGGATCCAATGAACTGGAGCAAAGTAAGCGTAGAACCATATGGAATATGGTAATTGATCAATTTAAGGATTTTATGATCATAATTTTAATTATTGCATCTATTATATCGGGGCTGTTAGGTGAGATAACCGACGCAGTTATTATACTGCTTATTGTACTACTAAATGCTTTTATGGGAGTAATACAGGAAAACAAAGCCGAGGAATCCCTGGCAGCACTAAAAAAGATGGCAGCCCCCCATGCCAAGGTGAGAAGAAATGGAAGGCCAGATATAATTGACGCTGCAAAGTTGGTTCCAGGGGATGTAGTTGTTCTGGAAACAGGGGATTTTGTACCAGCAGACCTTAGATTAATAGAAACTTCAAATCTAAAGATAGAAGAGGCTGCATTGACAGGAGAATCTGTTCCCGTTGAAAAGGATAATGTAACCTTACAAGATGAGGATATGCCTCTAGGGGACAGAGTAAATATGGCATACTCTAGTAGCATAGTTACATATGGAAGAGGAACAGGAATAGTGGTGGAGACAGGGATGTCTACTCAGATGGGCAGAATTGCCCAGATGATACAATCTGAGGAAGCTGTGGAAACCCCTCTACAGAAACGTTTAGAATCCTTGGGCAAGATTTTGGGTATAGCTGCCCTGGGGATCTGTGCAGTGATATTTTTAGTAGGGGTTTTATATGGCAAGGATATTTTTCAAATGTTCCTTACTTCGGTTAGTTTAGCGGTAGCGGCTATTCCTGAAGGACTGCCTGCCATTGTTACAATAGTTTTAGCATTAGGTGTACAGCGTATGGCCAAGCGCAATGCTATCATAAGAAAACTGCCTGCTGTAGAAACGCTAGGTAGTGCAACTGTTATTTGTTCTGATAAAACAGGAACCCTAACTCAGAACAGGATGACTGTTACCCAGCTATATTATAATCGTGAGTTTATGGATGTAGTTGGTGGAAGTGTTAATGATGATCACCTCAAGTTACTCTTGACAACGGGTATTTTATGTAATGATACCCAAATAAAAGAGGATGAAGAAGGCCCCAAGACCATAGGTGATCCAACCGAAACAGCCTTGGTGGATTTAGGTCTTAATTATGGTATGGATAAAAGGTCTATGGATAAAAACTTTGAAAGAGTATTTGAAATACCCTTTGATTCCGACCGTAAATTAATGAGTACGGTACACAAGTCGGATAATGGTTTGCGTGTATTTACAAAAGGTGCTACCGATGAGTTATTGAATAAGTGTAATAGGATTTTGTTAGATGGAAGGGTAGAGGAGTTAACCCAGGAACATATAGATCATATTCAAAAAGCAAATGAAACCATGGCCTCCAAGGCACTTAGGGTTTTATCCATGGCATATAAAGATATAGATAAGCTACCTGAAAAAGAAAATGGGCCACAGCTAGAGGATCAGCTAATTTTTGTGGGACTCATGGGTATGATTGATCCTCCCAGGGAAGAAGTCAAGGATGCTGTCAAGCTATGTAAAAGAGCTGGCATCAAACCGGTTATGATTACAGGAGATCATAAGATAACAGCAGTAGCTATTGCCAAAGAACTGGGTATACTGGAAGAGGGCGATGAGGCAGTAACTGGGGTTGAAGTAGAGGTAATGAGTGACCAAGAGCTTAAGGATCGAGTTAAGAACATATCCGTTTATGCAAGAGTGGCTCCTGAGCACAAGGTGAGAATAGTTAAAGCCTGGCAGGAATGGGGCCAAATCGTGGCCATGACTGGAGATGGTGTTAATGATGCCCCGGCACTAAAGCGCGCGGATATTGGTGCAGCCATGGGAATAGTAGGAACGGATGTTGCAAAAGAAGCAGCGGACATGGTATTAACAGACGACAACTTTAGTACTGTAGTTGCAGCTGTAGAGGAAGGAAGAATTATATTTTCTAATATTTTAAAATCCATACAGTTTCTACTATCCTGCAATGTTGGTGAAATATTACTGCTTTTTATAGCTACCATGCTCAATTGGGAAGCACCTTTATTGCCTATACATATCCTATGGGTAAACTTAGTTACTGATAGTCTTCCTGCCCTGGCTTTGGGAGTTGATCCTGCAGAGAAGGATATAATGGATCAAAAACCCAGAGATCCAAACAGTGGTATATTTAACAGGGGGTTAATAGCTAGAATATTGTATCAGGGCGCCATGGTTGGATTACTGGCTCTGACAGCCTTTGTTATAGGTCAAAGGATAGATATAACTACTGGAAGAACTATGTCCTTTGCAGTGCTGGCTTTAAGTCAGCTAAGCCATGTATTTAATGTACGATCAAATACAAAGTCGGCGTTCCAAGTTGGCTTTCTTACCAATACAAGGCTTTTGGGTGCAGTGGCACTTTCAACCCTGCTGCAAATTGCTGTTATTACCATACCTGGCCTGTCAAATATTTTTAAGGTAAAAGCTTTGGAAGGTCAGCAGTGGCTAATAGTAATAGCATTGTCCCTAGCGCCTTTGTTAATAGTAGAAGCTGAAAAGATGATTACCTCTAGATTTTCAAATAGTAAGTAATTGTGCAAAAGAAAAGAGAAATATATAAAAGCATTACCTATATTTATTTAACCCATTATGCTGGTTTTCTTTGTAATAATAATGGTTGTTGATTGTTCACTTATCAATAGCACATTATACCCATATAAGGAGAACTTTGAATTAGTATAATAGGTTAGCTTTAGCAGGTAATGCTTTTTATTTTGCTCTTGGATAATTGTATACAAAGATTGCAGCCCATAGTCAAATGTATTAAAATGGGTATATATAGAAACCTTGTATAAAATATGGATATATATGGAAAGGGTTAAGCGACAAATGAAGAAAAAGGGATTATATGTATTGGACAAAAACTCTTATAACCTCATATACGGAAGTGCAGAACGGAAAGACATTGAAAACTTAGTAGAAATAATAGCGCCTGTTCAAGATAGAAGTGTTGTAGAAAAAAATCCTGAAATCCTAAAGGATGTAGAAATAATATTCTCGGGCTGGGGTAGCCCTAAAATAGATGAAAAGGTTTTAGCTGCCGCACCAAATCTGGAAATGGTCTTTTATGGAGCGGGATCCATAAAGGGAATTGTTACCGAGGCTTTTTGGGATAGGGGTATTCGTATAACCAGTGCCTATGCTGCAAATGGGATTCCTGTTGCCGAATATACACTTTCTCAAATCTTATTTTCCTTAAAAAGGGGATGGCACTTTGCTTTATCCATCAAGAATCAAGCCCAGTATCCCTCTAAGATAGAGGGAATTATAGGTGCCTATGGCAGTACTGTAGGGATTATATCCTTGGGCATGATAGGCCGTTATGTATGTAATCTGCTTAAACCCTTTGATATACAGGTCATTGCCTATGATCCCTATGCCAGCAATGAACTTGCTATGGAACTTAATGTTGAGCTATGTTCTTTAGATGAAATTTTTCAGCGTTCCCATGTTGTATCATTACATACCCCATGGCTGCCAGAAACTGAAGGGATGATTACGGGACGTCATTTTAGTTTAATGAAAAAATATGCTACCTTTATAAACACAGCGCGTGGGGCTGTGGTAAGGGAAGATGAAATGATTGAGGTACTAAGAACGCGTCAAGATCTGCAGGCTGTATTAGACGTTACTTGGCCAGAACCTCCTGACCCTAATTCTCCATTATATACTCTACCTAATATAGTTTTAACTCCCCATATTGCAGGTTCCTTGGGCAAGGAATGCAACAGAATGGGCCGTTATATGGTAGAGGAGTTGGAAAGATATCTTAAAGGTGATGAATTAAAGTGGGAAATTACACGGGACAAGGCTGCTATACTGGCCTAGCATATATC
>FZPS01000068.1_pt49 | contig 10526 bp, 10 predicted proteins | sample 1817821 | NCBI WGS metagenome assembly FZPS01 (sample SAMEA104158645, study PRJEB21678) | metagenome | place: Germany | collected 2015-04-21 | reverse complement strand
TATTTTTTTCATGTAAAAGATGTCCTTTCTCTTCGCAAAAAATTTTCCCTCATTAGTTAATTCCCCATAATAAGCTTTTATGGAAAATAGCGCTCAAGGTAATTTTATACTTAAGTATTTTTAATATATTTTTGCCCGAATGTTTAGTAAAAAGGTTTTTCTTTAGTTTCTACCTAATCATAACATAATCTAAAATATGATACAAGAGCTATTATACATCTAGTCTTGCCAAATCTTCAATGGTTTCGCGCCTTACTGCCAAAGAATCTTTGCCATTTGACACCATCACAATAGGCGGACGGGGAATTTTATTATAATTAGAGCTCATAGCGTAATTATATGCGCCCGTTACTAGCACTGCCAAAACATCTCCCCTTTGAGGCTTTGTAATTGTGACATCTTCTTGTATAAGGTCTCCGCTTTCACAGCATCTTCCAGCTATGGTGCATTTATAATCTGCTTTTTTGCTAGCTTTGTTTGCTACAAGCACAGTATAAGGCGACTGATATAGCGCATATCTTGGATTGTCTGTCATACCGCCGTCTATTGAAACATAATTCTTAAAGCCAGGTATTTCCTTAACGCTTCCCACTGTATACAGCGTAATTCCAGCGTCAGCTACCAAACTTCTACCAGGTTCCATTAATATAATGGGCATTTTGATGTCATACTTTTTGCATAGCTCTTTGATATGGTCGCTAATTTTTATTATATTTTGTTCATAGTCTATTTGTGGATTATCCTTAGTGTATCTTACGCCAAATCCACCGCCTAAATTTAGATATTCTGCCATATAGCCATATTTTTTATCAATTTCTGCTATAAAATTAAGCATAATATCGGCTGCGTCTATAAAGGGCTGACAATCAAAAATTTGACTTCCTATATGGCAATGAAAACCTTTAAGCTCAATGTTTTTCTTACTAAGCGCGTAAGTGGTGATAAAATCAGCTTGGTTTGTGCCAATTGCTTGACCGAATTTTGAGTCAATATTGCCTGTGCATACTGCCTTATGTGTGTCGGGGTCAATGCCTGGCGTAAGCCTTAAAAGTACTTTTTGCTTTATATTAGCTATTTTTGCATAATTATCAATTGCGTCAAGCTCTTCTATATTATCGGCTACAAAAAATCCAACTTTGCTATTTATTGCGTACTTTATGTCTTGGTCGGTTTTGTTATTGCCGTGAAAAAAAGCTTTTTCCATAGGAAAACCAGCCAAAACAGCGGTATAAATCTCTCCTGATGACACCACATCTATGCCAATTCCTTCTTCTTTAGCTATCTTATACATACCCTTAAAGCAAAGCGCCTTAGAAGCATAAAGGGGCATAGCTTTTGCGCCAAAACTCTTTTCCATAGCATTTTTATATGTCCTTATGTGGCTGCGCACTCTATCTTCATCCATTACCATAAGAGGTGTGCCATATTTTTTAGCTAAAGTTGTTGTATCGCAATTGGCAAACGCTAGATTGCCTTTATCATTTATCTTTAGATTGTCGTGTATCATCTTTTATGTTTTCCTTTAATGTTTTTTATAGTAGATTATCTAGCCTTGCTGCCGCTTCAACAGTTAAATCTTTATCGCCAAATGATGAAAGTCTAAAGTAGCTTTCACCTGCGCTGCCAAAGCCTGCTCCAGGGGTGCCAACTATTTGAGCGTTTTGTAATAAGTAATCAAAAAATTCCCATGATGACATACCTTTTGGACATTTTAGCCAGATATATGGCGAAGAAATTCCGCCAGTAAAATATATGCCTTTCTTGGTAAACAGGTCAGCAAGCACTTTTGCGTTTTGCATATAATATGCTATAAGTTTGTTGCATTCTTTTTCCCCTTGTTCTGTCAAAACGGCTTCAGCCCCCCTTTGCACCATATAAGGCACTCCATTAAACTTGGTAGCTTGCCGTCTTGCCCACAGCTTGTTAAGGCTAGTTCCGCTGCTTTCCAAAGCCTTAGGCACTACCATCCAAGCGCACCTTGTACCTGTAAAGCCAGCCATTTTGGAAAAACTGCAAACTTCTATTGCGCACTCTTTCGCGCCATCTATTTCATATATAGAGTGTGGATATTCGCCCACAATAAAACTCTCATAGGCTGCGTCAAATATAATAAGAGAGCCTGTTTGTCTAGCAAACTGTACCCATTTTTTCAACTGTTCAAAATTATAGACAGCGCCCGTTGGGTTGTTTGGTGAGCAAAGGTAAATAATAAGTCCTTCTTCTCTTGTTTTAGGTGGCATAGGCAAAAATTGGTTATCTATATTAGCTTCCAAAAACTCCACCTTTCTGCCGCTCATTATGTTGCTGTCTAAGTACACAGGGTACACAGGATTTGGAATTAGAATTTTGTTGTCGCCAAGTATGTCCACAATGTTGCCTACATCGCTCTTTGCTCCATCGCTTACAAACACTTCTTGACTTTCTATTTCAACATTAAATTTTTTGTAGCGTTTTGATATTGCTTCTCTAATAAAATCATATCCATATTCTGGCGCATAGCCGCGAAAAGTAGCTTTTTCAGTCATCTCTTGAACAGCTTTTTGCATAGCGTCCGTCGCTGTTTTTGGCAGTGGAAGGGTAACATCTCCAATGCCTAGTCTAATGACCTTTTTGTCAGGGTTTTCCTTTACATATGCGTTTACTCTCTTAGCTATTTCACTAAACAAATAACTTTCTTTTAAGCTCTTGTAATTTTCATTAATTTTTATCTTCATATTCATACACTCCATCATATACTTTTGTTGCTTTTCCTGTCATAAAGACTTTCATATCTTTGTTACAAACTATGTTAAGCTCTCCGCCAATTAGTTTTACCGTTACATTTTCACCATAATCACAATATCCATTTAGTATAGCGGCAACTACTGTGGCGCAAGAACCTGTACCGCAAGCGTGCGTTTCGCCGCTACCCCTTTCCCACACCCGCATTTTTAGCGTTTTTCTGTCTATCACTTTTACAAACTCTGTGTTTACTCTTTCAGGGAATAAGTCAAGATTTTCAAAACTTGGACCAATCTTTTCTAAATTAAGATTATCTATTTCATCTAAAAAGATAACAGCATGGGGATTTCCCATAGAAACTGCCGTAATAAAATATGGCTTGTCATTAACTATAACTTTTTCATTTATCATAGACTTAGAAGCTATTACAGGAATTTCCTTGGGGTCTATGATAGCAAGTCCCATATCTACCTTAACTGTGTCTACCTTTCCATTTACCACAAAAAGCTCTAAATACTTAATGCCGCTCAAGGTTTCTATAGACAAACTCTTTTTATCCGTTATGCCGTTATCGTAAAGATACTTCCCCACGCACCTTATAGCGTTACCGCACATTTTGCCCTCACTGCCATCGGCGTTAAACATTCGCATCTTGGCGTCGGCTACTTCTGATTTGCAAATTAGCACAACACCATCTGCGCCAACAGAATATCGTCTTGACGACATCATAATAGCTAATTTTGAGGGGTCTTTAATGTCATTATCTAGACAATTGATATAGATGTAATCATTGCCTATACCATGCATTTTAGTAAAATTAATTTTTTTCATTCTTTAGCATATCCTTCATGTTATATAAACCTGCTTTTTGCTCTGTCAAATATTTTGCCGCCTTAATGGCGCTCTCAGCAAACAAACTTCTAGCGTGCGCTCTATGCTTTAGTGTAAGCGTTTGTGTATCGGTAGCAATAATTACTTGATGCTCTCCTATGACATCGCCAAGTCGCAATGAGTGTATGCCTATCTCATTTGGCTCTCTCTTTTGGTGTCCGCTTCTGCCATAAACAGTGGTGGCGTTCTCCCTAACTTCCTTTATGCCGTCAGCTATCATAAGCGCAGTGCCGCTTGGCGCATCTAGCTTTCTATTGTGGTGAGTTTCCACAATCTCAACATCGGCGTCAGGCATAACACTAACAGCTTTCTTTGCAAGCTCTATAAGAAGCACTATGCCTATAGACATATTGCCAGAATAAAATACAGGAACTTCTTTAGCCGTTTCTTTTATAAGCTCTAGTTCTTCCGCCGTCTGCCCTGTTGTTGCTATAATTAGCGGCGTGTTTGTTTTTTCTGCATATTTGCATAATTTTGCTGTCAGGCTGCGATGAGAAAAATCAATAATAACATCAGCGCCTTTTACGCAAAAAGCAAGGTCACTATAAGTTTTGTCTGTGTCGCTGTTATTTAGTTGTTCATCTACTAGGGCATAGATTTCTGAATTTTGGTATCCCGATTTTACAAGTTTTACTACTTCGGCGCCCATCTTTCCGCTAGCGCCATGTATAATTACTTTCATGATTCTCCTTTCTACACATTAAGTCCCAGCTCTCGCATATAACCTAACATCTTTTGATATTTTGTTTCATCCATTGTCGTTAGCGGCAATCTTAGTTCGTTTAGGCACAAGCCCATTGCTGCGGCAGCGGCCTTTACAGGTATTGGATTAACTTCGCTAAACAATGAATCTATAAAGTTGTGCATTTGTAATTGTAGACGGCAGCTGCTTTTTATATCGCCACTGAAAAAACTTGTGCAAATTTCCTTAGTTTCTTTTGGCATAATATTGCTAACTACCGATATTACTCCTTTTCCGCCAAGCGCAAGCAAAGGTAGTATTTGGTCATCGTTGCCAGAATATAAGTCAAGCTTATCTCCAACAAGCGACATAGTTTCTACTATCTTAGAAATATTGCCATTTGCCTCTTTTATAGCCACAATATTTTCATGGTCTGCCAAAACAGCGTAAGTGCTTGGCTCAATATTTACACAAGTACGGCTTGGCACATTGTACAAGATAACAGGCTTTTCACTTGCGTCAGCTATCTTTATATACATATCGATAAGCCCTTTTTGAGTTGCTTTATTATAATAAGGCGTAACGCATAGCACAGCATCAGCGCCTAAACTGCAAGCTTCTTTAGTAAGGTCAATGGCATAAACTGTGTCATTGCTTCCAGTGCCTGCTATAATCGGCACTCTTTTATTTGCCTTTTGCACAGCAAAACCGATTACATTTCTGTGTTCTTCATCATTAAGGGTAGACGCCTCTCCCGTTGTTCCGCACACAACTAGTCCATCGATACCGCTATCGATTTGCCAATCAATCATTTTGCCAAAACTTTCATAATCCACTTCACCATTTTTAAAAGGTGTGATTATTGCTGTTGCCGCGCCTTGAAATATCGTCTTTTTCATATAAAGCCTCCAAACAAAAATAAAAGTCGAAACTTTGCTTCGACTCTTGCAACAAAATATGCCACTTCAGCTAAAGCGCATATATCATAAACAAGTAGCTCTCCGCAAATTTTTTGCGACAGTCAAGAAAATCTTGTTTCTCTCGACCAAGTAACCGTTATCGGTATGTGCTAGTTACTTTCGGCGATGTCTACCTTTGGCAAAGGAAAAGTCCACCGCCGACTCTAACTTCCTTTGTTACTTATTAGATAACGCACCTCTACATTTGTCAATAAATTATTATCTATATGGTATAATAACTTATCTCTAATGTCAAATATTTTTCTTTAGTATATTCAATTTAACCAGCTTTTGTGAGCCTTTTAGCAGGGCGCTAAGTAACAAAAAAGGGGTTTTTTGAGCAAAAACCCCTTGCTTTTGTAATTAAAGAATGATTAGTAATTATTTCTCTTTTTGTATGATGTATGAAGTATTTTGTGCGCTTTTTTGCTGTTCGGTTCGCCTAAATAGGTATCATACAACTCCTTAATGATTGGATTCTCATGTGACTTTCTAAGCTTTGTTTTAGCGTCAGTGTCATAAATAGCGCTAGCGCGTAAAGCCTTATAATCGACATTATTGCGTGTGTAGGAGTCTTTTATTGGTTGTCCGCCGCCATTTACACAGCCGCCTGGGCAGCTCATAATCTCTATAAAGTGATAATCAGCTTGGCCTGAGCGTATCTTTTCCATCAAAATCTTAGCATTGGCAAGTCCGCTAGCTACTGCAACCTTTACATCCATTCCTGCAATATTTAAGGTAGCTTCCTTAATTCCTTGCATACCGCGCACAGCGTGATAGTCTATATCAGTTAGCTCTTTGCCTTCTAGCACTTCAGCTACTGTACGTAGGGCAGCTTCCATAACACCGCCTGTTGCGCCAAACAATAATCCAGCGCTTGAAGCAATGCCAAGAGGCGCGTCAAACTCACCATCTTCTAATTCATTAAACATAATGCCTTGAAGCTTAATAAGTTTAGCTAGCTCTCTTACTGTTATAGCAATATCAATATCAGGCACTCCCGCTGCGCTTTGGTCTTCTCTGCCTTTCTCAAATTTCTTTGCAGTACAAGGCATTACAGAAACCACTACAATATTTTTGGGGTCAATACCCATTTTCTCAGCGTAATAAGTTTTGCAAATTGCGCCAAACATTTGTTGCGGTGATTTGCAACTAGATAGATTTTCAATAAGGTCAGGATAGTAGTGCTCAACATACTTTATCCAAGCTGGCGAACAGCTAGTTAGCATTGGCAATTTTCCGCCATTTTTAACTCTATCTATAAACTCTGCTCCCTCTTCCATTATGGTAAGGTCAGCGGTAAAATCAACATCAAACACATTATTAAAGCCCATCTTTCTAAGAGCTGATACCATTTTGCCCTCAACATTAGTGCCGATAGGAAGTCCAAACTCTTCTCCAAGTCCTACTCTAACTGATGGAGCGGTACCAACTATTGTGTACTTAGTCGGATCGTTTAGAGCGTCAATTACATCATCAATTTCTTCTCTTTCACGAAGTGCGCCAACAGGGCATACCGTAATACATTGTCCGCAGCCTACGCAAGGAACATCGTTAAGGTCTTTTTCAAAAGCGCATCCAATACGGGTGCTAAATCCTCTAGCGTTAGCGCCAATTACTGATATACCTTGATAGTCTCTGCATGCCGCAACGCAACGACGGCAAAGTATACACTTGTTGTTATCTCTAACTATATATGGCGTGCTTTGGTCTAATTCATAAGTATTTGTCGCCCCTTCAAACCTAAAGGAATCACAATTAAGTTCTTCGCTAAGAGTTTGTAGTTCGCAGTTGCGGTTTCTAACACAGCTTAAACAATGTTGCTCATGGTCTGACAAAAGCAACTCTACTGTTGTGCGGCGGCTATCTAATACTCTCTTTGAATTTGTGGTTATCTCCATACCTTCAGCTACGGGGAACACACAGCTAGCTACAAGACTTCTTGCTCCTTTCACTTCCACCACGCAAACGCGGCAAGCGCCGATAGCGTTTATGTCGCGGAGATAGCAAAGAGTGGGAATTTTTATGCCTATTTTTTTGGCAGCGTCTAAAATGGTTGTTCCTTCTGGAACGCTTACTGCCTGACCGTTTATCTTAACATTTATCATTTTTACTTCCATTTTGTCCTCCTACTTTTTAACAACCGCATTGAACTTGCAGACATCCATACAAACTCCGCACTTAATGCATTTAGCTTGATCTATAGAATGAACTTCTTTGACCGCGCCTGATATTGCATTAGTGGGGCACTTCCTAGCGCATAGCGTACAACCTTTACAGTTGTCCAAAATTTGATAGCTAAGCAACGCTTTGCATATGCCCGCTGGGCATTTTTTATCTCTAACATGCGCTATATACTCATCACGGAAGAAGTTTAGCGTGCTAAGCACTGGGTTGGGCGCTGTTTGTCCCAAACCGCAAAGGGAATTGTCCTTTATGTAGTGGCATAGTTTTTCCATATCGTCTAAATCTTTTTCCGTAGCTTTACCTTCTGTTATTCTCTCTAAATACTCTAATAATCTCTTTGTTCCAACACGGCATGGCGTGCATTTTCCGCAAGACTCATCTTGTGTAAATTGCAAATAGAACTTAGCGATATCTACCATACAGTTATCTTCGTCTAAAACGATAAGTCCGCCGCTTCCCATCATGCTACCTACTGCAAGCAAGCTGTCATAGTCAATGGGAGTATCCAAATGCTCTGCAGGCAAACATCCCCCTGATGGTCCGCCCGTTTGCGCCGCCTTAAACTTTTTGCCGCCCGGTATTCCGCCGCCAATGTCTTCAATTATGGTGCGAAGAGTAGTTCCCATAGGGATTTCTACTAGTCCTGTGTTAACAATCTTTCCGCCAAGAGCAAAAACTTTAGTTCCTTTACTCTTTTCTGTACCCATGCTTGCAAACCAATCAGCGCCCTTTAGAATAATTTGGGGTATGTTGGCATAAGTTTCTACATTGTTAAGCAAGGTAGGTTTGCCAAACAAACCCTTAACAGCTGGGAATGGGGGACGGGGACGGGGCTCTCCTCTGTTTCCTTCAATAGAAGTAATAAGTGCCGTTTCTTCTCCGCACACAAATGCGCCGCTTCCTAGCCTTATTTCCAAATCAAAATCAAAGCCTGTTTGTAGTATGTTCTTGCCAAGCAAGCCATATTCTTTTGCTTCTTTTATTGCTATTTGCAATCTTTCTACTGCAATGGGATATTCAGCTCTTACATATACATAACCTTGATGGGCGCCAATAGCATATCCCGCTAACGCCATAGCTTCTACTACTGCGTGGGGGTCGCCTTCAAGTATGGACCTGTCCATAAATGCGCCAGGATCGCCTTCGTCAGCGTTACAGCAAACATACTTAATATCGCCAGGCGCGTTTTTAGCAAATTGCCATTTTAATCCAGTAGGGAATCCGCCGCCGCCGCGACCGCGCAAGCCAGACGCCTTAATTACATCTATTACTTCTTGCGGACTCATTTCCGTCAACGCCTTAATTAGCGCTTGATATCCGTCATACGCAATGTATTCGTCTATGTCTTCGGGGTTTATAACGCCGCAATTGCGAAGAGCCACTCTTTTTTGCTTTTTATAAAAATTGGTGTCTGCAAGCGCTTGAACCATATCTTGAGCGTTTTCATCTTTATATATCAATCTCTTTACCAATCTTCCCTTGATAAGATGTTCAGAAATTATTTCCTCTACATCATCTTTTTGAACATGAGAATAAAACGCCCCTTCAGGATAAACTATAACAATAGGGCCTACCGCGCAAAGACCAAAGCAACCAGTTTTTACAACTAGCACATCATTAGTCATGTTATTTTCTTTTATTTTTGCGGTAAACTCATCATATATAACACTGCTGTTATTTGAGTGACAACCTGTTCCGCCGCAAATTAGTACTGTGCTTCTATACATTTTATGCCTCCTATTTATTCTTCATCAACAAGGTAATCGGTACAAACCTGACCTGCCACTATGTGCTTTGCAACAATGTTTTTTGCTTTTTCTTGGTCCACCTTAACATAAGTTACTTTGGGCTCTCCTGGCACAAGAATTTCCACAATAGGTTCTACTTTGCACATACCAAGACAACCGGTACGCACAACCTTAACACCTTTTAGGTTACGGTTTTGCACCTGCTCTACAAACTCATTAAAAACCGGTCTTGCGCCTGCGGCTATTCCGCATGTTGCCATACCGACGACGATACGGGTTTCTGCTTGGGCGTCAAAGTTGTCACGATTAATGATTTGCGCCTGCATTTTATCTCTTATCGCTTTAATGTCAGCAATTGTTTTCATAAAATAATACCTCCGATTATACTTTCAATATTTTCTTTAATGTAACTTTTCAAATATACCAACACTTCAACGCTGTCAATAGGTATTGGATTTAGTTGATTTTTGACTTCTCTAGTGTCAAATACAAATTCTTTCTCATTAAGGCGCACTTTCCAAACAAAATCGGTTTTGTCATCTAATAGCGTTACTATGGTTTCAGATATATCTCCTAAAGGCATTCTGTCTATGTGGTCTATTTGAAAACTAGAATAAACAACTGTGCCTACGCCTTTTTCCGATGTTATTTTGAAGCTGCCGCCTGCTTTTTCCGCGGCCATTTTTATTAGCGGTATACCTAGTCCTACCTTTCTTGTCTTTCGCGATGTGGTAAAAGGATTGGTAACTGAGTTTAGTAACTCTTTATCCATGCCTTTGCCGTTATCTTTTATTGTGATATTTATATATCCATCATGTATGTTTACATCAATCTCTATAACTGATGCCTCTGCCTTGACAGAATTTTGCACAATATCAAGAATGTGTAGGGACAGCTCTCTCATAGCTTATTTGTATTTTTTTAGTATGCCGTCAACTTCCTTAACAGAGATTTTTCCGTACACATTGGAATTAACGGTAATTACTGGAGCTAATCCGCAGCAACCTATACATCTTGTTTCCAAAATGGAAAAGTTACCGTCTTCGGTGCATTCCCCACCTTTTATGCCTAGATTCTTTTCAATAGCTTCTAGTATTTCGCCAGCGCCTTTAACATAGCAAGCTGTACCCATACAAATAGAAACTTGATGCTTGCCTTGCGGATTAAGTGTAAACAGAGAATAAAATGTAGCAATACCGTACACATCTTCTAGTGACACTTTCATACCGTCGGCAATAATCTTTTGCACTTCAATTGGTAAATAACCATAAATTTCTTGCGCCGCTTGCATGACAGGCATTAAACCGCCAGGAACATCTTTGTACTCAGCTAGCTTTT
>FZPS01000062.1_pt2728 | contig 10526 bp, 7 predicted proteins | sample 1817821 | NCBI WGS metagenome assembly FZPS01 (sample SAMEA104158645, study PRJEB21678) | metagenome | place: Germany | collected 2015-04-21 | reverse complement strand
AGAGCCTATGCTAATTATTGCTGATGGCCAAAAACCTAAAAAACAGACAAGAAAGTCCAAGGAGAAGAAAGAAACTGCATCTTAGTGTTAAACGTACTATGATTCCAAATAATAAAAAGAGCATAAATGCTCTTTTTTTGTTTTCCTTCTCTCTTTAACTGGATAAAATGCCTGCCATTACCACATAATATTTTTAGAGCAATTATGTGAAAATGGTTAAAAAGGCAGGTATTAGAATAGTGACTGAAGCTGTTATAATTATTCAATTATTCTTTGCAATTGTAATTGGATTGTATTTTTTAAACCTTCTGAGAGGCCAGCAAGTTAACAAATCTGCGGTGGAAAAGGAATCCAGAATAGAGCTGCAAAGGTTGCAACGTTTGCGAGAGATATCTTTAAGTGAGCCTTTATCAGAAAAAACTCGCCCAAAAGATTTTAGTGATATTGTTGGTCAGGAAAGTGGGATTAAAGCACTTAAAGCAGCACTATGCGGACCCAATCCGCAACATGTAATCATATATGGCCCCCCAGGTGTTGGTAAGACCTGTGCAGCCAGATTAGTGCTGGAGGAAGCTAAGAAAAATGTCCGTTCACCTTTCAAGTTCAATGCTAAATTTGTTGAGATGGATGCAACTTCTATTCGTTTTGATGAGCGCAGCATAGCTGACCCTTTGATAGGCTCTGTTCACGATCCTATTTATCAAGGAGCAGGTCCACTAGGTGTAGCTGGCATTCCACAACCTAAGCCAGGAGCAGTTACAAAAGCCCATGGTGGAGTATTGTTTCTTGATGAAATAGGAGAATTGCATCCTATTCAAATGAATAAACTTCTGAAAGTGTTGGAAGATCGTAAAGTTTTTTTGGAGAGCGCTTATTATAATTCTCAGGATAACAATATACCAAGGCATATACATGAAATTTTTCAGAATGGTTTGCCTGCAGATTTTCGATTAGTTGGTGCAACAACCAGAAGCCCTTCTGAAATACCACCTGCTATTCGATCTCGTTGTTTAGAAGTATTTTTTCGTCCTTTAGTACAAGATGAGATTGGAAGGATAGCCAAGAATGCTGCTGAAAAAGGTGGATTTTCAATTAGTAAGAATGCTATTTCTAAAGTCAGTATGTATGCAGATAACGGACGAGATGCTGTTAATATCATACAAATGGCAGGGGGGATTGCCTTGTCTGATGAAAGGAATAACATTACCATACAAGATGTGGAATGGGTTATCAATAACGGCAATTATTCTCCTAGACCTGAGAAAAAGGTTTTAGAAACACCTCAGATAGGATGTGTGAACGGCTTAGCCATATACGGCCCAAATCTAGGATCAGTTATGGAAGTAGAAGCATCAGTAGTACAGGCATCAAAAGGCAAAGGTGTCGTTATAGTAACGGGAATGGTGGATGAAGAGGAAATGGGTAGCGAAGGCAGGAAAATGCCCAGAAAAAGTACAGCCAGAAGCTCGGTGGACAATGTTATAACAGCTCTTCGTAAACTATTAGAAATTGATCCTAAAGACTATGATATTCATCTTAATTTTCCAGGTGGAATTCCTATTGATGGGCCTTCAGCTGGTATTGCTATCATGTGCGCGATATATTCAGCTTTTATCGGAACACCCATAGACAATAGAATAGCTATGACAGGCGAGGTTTCTATACGTGGCGAGGTTAAGCCTGTTGGTGGTGTTCCAGCCAAAATAGAAGCAGCGGCTCGAGCAGGTGCAGAAAGAGTCTTGATACCTGCAGAAAACTGGCAGGAAAACTTTTCGAAAAATAAAATTCGCGTGATACCTGTTAGAAGGATTGAAGAGGCAATAGAAGTTTCATTATATTCTGCTGATAGTAAACTGTCATCATCAGCCCTTATTCCAGATGCTGATATTCTGTCAGCATCGAGCTCCAACAAGAAAGGGTATGATTGCACATATTGACAAAATTCGGTATAATGAGATCGATTCAATAATAATGTCATTATAGTACCTTATAGTGATAGTGATGAGAAATTGCAAGGAGTGAGCTTCTGAATGACTGAAAAACCGGTTAAGAGGTTGCCAATGCTGCCTTTGAGAGGTTTGACCATATTTCCATATATGGTACTACATTTTGATGTAGGCCGATCTCGATCTATAGCTGCTTTAGAAGAAGCTATGGTAAACGATCAGGAAATTTTTTTAGTTACTCAAAAGGATATTAAAATTGATGATCCGGAAATTGAAGATATATATGAAGTAGGTACTATTTCAAAGATTAAGCAATTGCTAAAGCTACCAGGAGACACCATAAGAGTTCTTGTAGAGGGACTTGAAAGAGGTAAGATTCTGGAGTATACAAAGGAGGAACCTTATTTTGAGGTAATTTTATCTACTCCCATACATTATGACAAAGCCGCACTGGAACTGCAAATAGAGGCAGTATCCAGAAATGTACTTTCCAGTTTTGAGGACTATGTTAAATTGAGTAATAAGATATCACCAGAGACCTTGCTTACTGTAAATAATCTAGAGGACCCCGATCGTTTAGCTGATATTATAGCAGCTAATGTTCTGGTTCGTATAGAGGACAAGCAAAAGATATTGGAAGCTTTTCATCCCGTTGAGAGGTTAGAAATCTTATATGATATTTTAATTCGAGAAATCGAAATATTAGAAATAGAAAATAAGATCAATCTTCGAGTTAAAAAACAGATAGACAAGGTGCAACGGGAATACTACCTAAGGGAACAAATGAAAGCCATTCAAAAAGAACTAGGGGAAAGTGATGGCATTGCTGGTGAGATAGAAGAATACCAGGAAAAAATAGAGAAAGCCAACCTACCGGAAGAGGCAAATGAAAAGGCTGAAAGAGAATTGAATCGGCTATCCAAGATGGGACCAGGTTCAGCTGAAGGTTCGGTTATCCGCACCTATCTTGATTGGATCTTGGATTTACCTTGGAATGTTGAAACAGAAGATAGTTTAGACCTAAAAAATGCTGCACGTGTTTTAGATGAGGATCATTACGGATTAGAAAAGGTAAAAGAACGAGTAATTGAATACCTTGCGGTAAGGCAGTTAACCAAGAATATGAAGGGACCTATTCTATGTTTTGTAGGCCCTCCTGGTGTTGGAAAAACTTCCATCGCCAAATCTATAGCCCGTTCACTGAATCGTAAATTTGTGCGGATGTCAGTAGGTGGAATGAGGGATGAAGCAGAAATTAGAGGACATCGCCGCACTTATGTAGGTGCTATACCAGGTAGAATTATCTCGTCCATAAAACAGGCAGGTTCTAAAAATCCAGTATTTCTATTGGACGAAATCGATAAAATGAGTAGTGATTTCAGAGGAGATCCGGCATCCGCTTTACTTGAAGTGTTAGACGCGGAACAGAATTTTGCCTTTCGTGATCACTATCTTGAGCTGCCTTTCGATCTTTCTAAAGTTATGTTTCTTACCACTGCTAATACTTTGGATACTATTCCTCGCCCTCTGCTGGACAGGATGGAGGTAATCCAAATATCTGGTTATACTGAAGAGGAGAAACGAAATATTGCATCTAAATATTTAATACCTAAACAAATGAAAGAGCATGGTTTACCAGAAAAAAGTCTTACTCTCTCTAATGCCACTATAAGCGATATAATTAATTACTTTACTAGAGAGGCAGGAGTACGAAACCTGGAAAGGCAAATAGCTGCTGTATGCCGAAAAGCTGCCCGTAGAATACTTGAGACTGGAAAATCCAATGTTCGAGTAACAGGAAACAATCTTAGAAAATATCTAGGAGCACCACGCTTCCACTATGATAAAGCAGAAGAAAACCAAGAAATAGGTGTTGTTACAGGCCTGGCTTGGACTTCGGTCGGTGGGGATACCTTATCTATTGAAGTCACATCCATGCCTGGTACAGGAAAGTTAGTACTGACCGGGCAATTAGGCGATATTATGAAAGAATCCGCTAGGGCGGGATTCTCCTATATTCGTTCTAGGGCAAAAGAGCTTGGGCTAGAGGAGAACTTTCATGAAAAAATGGACATCCATATTCATATTCCAGAAGGAGCAATCCCTAAGGATGGACCTTCGGCGGGTATTACCATGACCACTGCTGTAATATCCGCGCTTACAGAGATCCCTGTTCGGGGCAAAGTAGCCATGACTGGAGAAATTACCTTAAGGGGGAGAATTCTTACCATAGGAGGCTTAAAAGAAAAGATTTTAGCCGCTCATAGGGCAGGAATAAAGAAGGTTTTAATTCCTGAGGAGAATAAGCGGGATTTGGATGAAATACCGGACAATGTAAAGAAAAAAATAGAGATAGTACCGGTGCAAACAATGGATGAAGTACTTTCCCATGCCCTTGTTAGGATGCCGGAACCTGCAACAGGGGGTAAGAATATTGGAGATCAAAAAAGCTGAATTTATAACCAGTGCGGTGAATGCCGCTGGGTACCCGCAGGATGAGTTTCCTCATATAGCTATGGTGGGTAAATCCAATGTAGGCAAATCCTCTCTCATTAATGGATTGACTAATCAGAAGAAACTAGCTAGAGTCAGTGGTCAACCAGGAAAAACAAGATTAATTAATTTTTTCCTTATTAATGATAGTTTTTATTTGGTAGATTTGCCCGGCTACGGATTTGCAAGGGTATCAAAGTCTGAGAAGAGAAAATGGGGAGCCATGATTGATGAATACTTTGGAAAGGCTTCCCAACTAAAATGCATAATTATGATTGTTGATATTCGGCATAAACCTACCGCTGAAGATAAGCAAATGGCCGAATGGATCCAATATCATAGGATTCCCGTATTATTGGTGGCTTCGAAAGCTGATAAATTGGGAAAAACCAAAGTTAAACCCCAAGCCGCCTTAGTGAGAAAACATCTTGGATTTTCTGATGAAGTGCCAATAATTCCCTGTTCCGTAGTATCTAGACAGGGTATAATGGAATTATTGGAGCACATAAGCTTATTTTTATACTAGTTATTATTCTCTGATTCTTCTTCAGGATTAATGAGAATACTAACATTACCTAGTTGAATTTCACCGCTGCCTAAATCCACATTTTTAGGCAGCTTTTCCTTTTGTGGCAATTCATTGTTTTGGACAGGGGAGGATAGGTCCTCTGCCACATTATTGTTTTCATAATCAATTTCGTTATTAGCTAAATTGATTGTAGGTATATTTGTTCTCATAGACCGAATTTGCTCAATTTCAAATGCTAGCTTTCGGATTTGTGCTTCCCTTTGGAATGAGTTTTTATCTTTCTGTCGAATGTAATCCTGTAATTGATACAGGGCTGCATGGAAATCGTCCATTCTGCTATTTATTTCTTTAACTTTTGACTCTAGTTTATTCATTGTTTGTTGAATTTCTTCTAATGAAAAGAATAAAGTTTCATTCTTTTTTTCCTTTTGTACCTGTTCTTTATTTATCGAAACTTTTTCTTTCGTTTGATTGTTCAACAGAAGAGATTCTAATGTCCAAGAAAATTCAGGATATCCATCACCAATTTTAGTTTCTATTCTAGAATATCCATCTAATGATTTTGATACTTTTTTATATATGTGGAACGGTCCTTTGGCTATTTCCTTAGATTGCCCCCAGCATACTTCTGATATATTACTACTATTGACAAATGCTCTTTCGTCTTGGATCCAACAGCAGTAAAGTACATTACCATCAATATGGAGATAAGTTATATCTATTGGCATTGCTGTATTGTCTTGAATACAAGATATTTCAGTATTTAAATTAAGTATAGTTGGAATAATTTTTTTGTAATTCAATCTAGATTCAATACCTGATTTTTCTACCCAAAGCAAATGAAAATCACCGTTTGAATCTGCACATCCATTAAAATTACTGCATATACCTTGTTGTTGAAAGAGTATGTAGGGTTTGGACCAGGAACCATGTTGATTGTTGTAGTATACAAAATAGCAACGTGTTTCATTACGTAGCAGTCGGGTGTAAATACCGAATAGGTTACCTTTTGAATCATGTTGAATCAATTGCAGCTTTACTCCTTGATCTGTTAAGAAATTCAATATTTCATTACTATGCCATTTGCCGTTTTCGAGCCGGGCATGAACCAAATATTCCTGTGCCCTTTTCAGTGCATTTTCAATATAATAAAAAACATGTATACTATTTAATGCTGATAAAATGTCAAATTTTGATATATTTTCAAACTGGGATTGAACGCGAAATAACATCCGGTGATACCATTGATTTCCGTTCCATTCATAATAAATCAACCTTTTTGATGTACTATATGCTAGTATATGAATCCTGTCATTCATATCAATAGTTACTTTGAATCGTTTTATGGGTTGTTCGTCTAATTGTACAGGCTTGGCCCAGGAATCTTTATCTCTCCATGTGAATTCTATAGTATGCTTTTCTGACAGTAAAAAGTACCATTGTTTACCCAGTGATTCTTCAATAAGATAAAAAGTATTGGTATCAGTCATTTCTATCACTTCCTGTGCCCTTAATTTATTATAGCATATGAAAAACCTGTGTGAAATATCACTGCCTCAGACACAATCATGCCTGTTCTGTCATATCATGCTAATGAGAACAGAGTTCTCTTACGATTCCATTAGGAAAAGGGGGTTTATAGATGTCTTTTTATTCCTATAAGAATGAAGGTAATCCTCGTTGTCCGGGAAGAATTGGATTTGACGGATTAAGGAAAATACACGAAAAGGTATGTATTCAGGTTAACAAAGTATATGATTCCTGTCTACAGCAGGAGACGCTGAATGATGTGAGAATTATTTTGACTGAAGTATCCAAGGGCCGTCACAATTTTGTACCGCCGCTTAATTTTATTAGCTGTAGAAGTAACACAACCAAGGGAAAACTGGTGGGTACGCGGATCGATCGGCTTCCAGATCGTCCAAACTTTGCCCGGGTAAGAACCAAAGTAGAGATTCCTATCGAGGTTGTATTTGAAGATAGCGAATGCCGGCAAGGCAGCGGGATGGCTGTTATTACAGTACCCAAGGATGTTATACTTTACGTACCTGATGAGTCGGTTATACCGTTCCACTTGGAAAGCATTGTGAATGCTGTTTGTGTATCGGGTAAATTTATTCCCGGAGAAACCTTCCGTTTCGAAGTTGACGTTTGTATTACCATTATCCTGAAGATCGTAGCAAAGGTAGAACTGTTGGTGCCTGCTTTTGGTTTTTGCGATATCCCTCCGTGTGAAGAATTTGCAGAGTCAATTTGCGAAGATATATTCGATCTGCCTTTATTCCCACCACAGCTTGAGGATGTTCTGGATAAGAAGAAAAGAGGTCACAGAATTTTGGAAGACGAGGAGTCCGAAGAATAATCGGATAGAAAGAAACGAACAAAGAAAAGACTTCAGTTTATTACTGAAGTCTTTTTGTTAGTGTGTTTTCATTCAATTGGTGCCGAAGGTGGGACTCGAACCCACACGGTATTGCTACCACTGGATTTTGAATCCAGCGCGTCTGCCAGTTCCACCACTTCGGCATATTTTACCTTTGCTTTTATCCGCGACAATAAATATAATAACACAATGAATATAACTTTGCAATAATTTTTTTATATTTATCTTTTCCTCTTATACTATCTATGTTATAATGGGTAAGATTTTGTTTTGTAAATTATGTAAACTAGGGGGATTAGATAAATTGGATCCTATTACACATGCTTTAGTTGGTTTGGCTGCAGGTGGCTTCAGTGGAGACGGGGGAGTTTTATCCAATCCATTGGCTTTAGGATGCTTAGTTGGCTCAGTTATACCAGACAGCGATATAGTAATGCAATACTGGGGAGATTATGCATATCTAAAGAATCATAGAGGTGCAAGTCATTCTTTAGTTGGTATGGCTGCTCTCTCAATAGCGGCTTCATTTCTGATTTGTCTGTTGTTCCCAGGAAACAGTTTTTTTGGTGTTTTTCTATGGACTTATATAGGTTGTCTCACCCACGTGGGTTTGGACATATTCAACTCATATGGAGCAAAATTATTTTGGCCATTTTGTAGCAAAAAGATTGGTACTGGATTAATGCTCTCTTTTGATCCTATATTAGTTACTGCAGCATCAATCGTTCATTGGTTCGGAACGACTAATACACTTTATGCAAAACTAAGTATAGGTGCTTTTGCGCTATATTTATTGGTCCGTCAAAATAGCAAATTGCGTATAAAAAAGATAATTAAAAAAATAATTGATTTCCCGATCGATAGACTAGTTCTCCTTCCTTCTATGACAGGTTTACTTAGTTGGGATTTTATTGCTTATGGAGAGCAGGAGATAGTAACCGGCAAAAGCGGTATGATCACCAAAAGAATAGAAATTCGCGAGCGGATGCATCAATCTGAAAACTGGTTAAAGGTTTTGATAATGAACACTAAGATTGGTACGTTCTTCCAAGAGTTTACCAAAGAATATCATATTTCTTTTGAAGAGTTGGATAATGGAATCATTAAGGCTACGTTGACTGATTTGCGCTACTATATAAATAATCGGTATATGCATCATGCTACGGTGCATTTTGATAAGGATTTAAACCCTGTAGAAGGGTTGTTCCATCCATATAATATGAGGAGAAGTGCTAAGGTTCCTGGTTGATATATTTTCCATATGTACACAATCTATGCAACTTATCATTCCTTTCTACGTCTATTTTATATAGAAAGCATCACTATATTGCTTTTAGAGGAAGGGGGATTAGATTGATTGCATGTAAATACAGCATCTATTTGTCGGATTATCTAGATAAGCAGTTAACTGCAAATCAGGAAAGCAAGATAGATGAGCATCTTCCTCTTTGTACTATTTGTGAGAAGGAATTGAAACAATTAAAGCAGATGAAGTTAATCTGCTTCAATTTACCTGAAGAGGATATGCCTGCCGGGCTCCACGAGAGGATAATTTTGCATATTCGAAGGAAAAACAAGTGTCCTGATAAGGTCCCATGGATTAAGCGGATAGCAGTACCTATGGCAGCAGTAATTTTATTTTTACTTATAGGAAAGGCCATAACTACTATAAATGGGAATAACAGTAGGAATATGTATAACGCCTTGGATCGTGAGAATATAATTATGGCAACTCCGGAAGCGGACAGGGCTTCAAATGTAATTGCTGAGGAAGCTTTTGATAATGTTAATAGCGTGGCCATAGACGAAAAATTATCAGACTATATAACAGAAGACAGTATTGATTATCAAGCTGAAGTAGGTTCAAGCCGCGAAGAGAATATTTACAATAAACAATCTGTTAAACTTAGCATTGGAGCAGCAATACTGCTTGCCTGTATTTATTTTTTTGTTAAAGTACTCAAATTGAAAAGGTGAAGTTTTGTTAAAGAAGCTTCACTTTTTTATAGCAAAATTTATATTCCAATTGATTTTCCTTTTCTAATAAAATCTAGGTTAACAATTCGAATTTTGGCTTAAAATGCTCTCATTGTAATGTATTAAAAAATATGATAAAGTCAAATAAATATATAGTAATTAAATGATTGAAACAGGTGATAAACAGCATGAAAAAGACGATTATGGTAATAGACGGAAACAGCCTGTTGCATCGGGCATTCTATGCAATTCCAATTTTATCTAACAGCAAAGGTGTTTACACAAATGCAATTTATGGTTTTTTAAATATGCTCCTCAAAGTTGTAGAAGTTTATGAGCCATACTCACTTGCTGTAGCTTTCGATAAAAAGGCCCCTACCTTTCGTCATCTGGCGTACCAAGATTATAAAGGAACACGCCTAAAAGCTCCCGAGGAATTATTACCCCAATTTGATTTAATACGGGATGTACTTAAAAAAATGGGTATACCGATCTATGAGATAGATGGATATGAAGCAGATGATATATTGGGAACAACAGCTAAAGCGTGCGGTAATGAAGAACAACATGTTTTACTGGTAACTGGAGATAAAGACGCCTTGCAATTAGTATCTGACAACACAGAGGTGCTTTTAACAAAGAAAGGCATTTCAGTTATTCACCGCTATGATGAAAAAGCTCTGGCAGATGAATATGAATTGACTCCAGAGCAACTAATAGATATGAAGGGCTTGATGGGCGATAGTTCCGACAATATTCCCGGTGTGCCAGGCATTGGCCCTAAAACAGCTATAAAGCTTCTAAAAGAATATGGCACATTAGAAAATGTACTGGCTAACACTGAAAATATCAAGGGAAACAAGCTTAGGGAGAACCTAACAATTTATAGACAGCATGCCCTTTTAAGTAAGGACCTGGCTACAATACGGCAAGATGTCCCTATTGATTGCAGTATTCTTTCACAGCCTTTTGAAATTAGAAGAACCCCTGAACTTAAGGAGTTTTTAATGGAACTGGAGCTTAATACAATAATTCAAAGGCTTGACTTAAGAGATGTGGAAACAGATAAACAAGAGCAAATTAATAAAAGGATTAGAAAAGAAATAGCAATAAAAACAATTAATGACCTTAGGTCTTTACTAAAACAAGTTATGGAACAGGAAGTAGTTGCTGTATTGTTATATCCTGACTTTAGTAT
>FZPS01000204.1_pt53 | contig 10527 bp, 10 predicted proteins | sample 1817821 | NCBI WGS metagenome assembly FZPS01 (sample SAMEA104158645, study PRJEB21678) | metagenome | place: Germany | collected 2015-04-21 | reverse complement strand
GATTCTGTCCGCCGATCAGCTTCTCGGAGCAGGCGAATTTCGCGCGTCGGAACAGGCGTTTCAGCTGATGACGCAAGTGGCTGGTCGTGCGGGACGCGGGTTGAAGAAAGGGCGTGTCATCATCCAAGCAGTCCAACCCGATCATTTTGTCGTAAAAGCGGCGGCTAAACAGGACTACGATGCTTTTTACCGCGAAGAGATTATCTTTCGAAATCGCATGGCATATTTGCCCTTCGGCCACATCGGGATGGCACAGTTAAAGGGCTTTGACCGTTATGAGACGGAGGACGTCGCACGTGCATTTCAGCGTGAGGTCGCCGCGCTGATTGACCAATACGGAGGTACATTCTCGAACACGATATTGACGGATGCGTCGCCCGCTCCCGTTGAACGTATTCGAAGTCGTTATCGCTATCGCGTGATGGTAAGGGATGAATCGGCGGAGAATCTTACACGGTTGCTCTTTATGGCGGCGGACAGGCTGAAGCGACCGAAAGGCGTATCGTTGACGGTCGATATTGACCCTTGGACAACCTTTTGACTTGACTTTTCCGCTTGATTCGACGATCGAGGTTTATACAGGGGATCCCCTTTACGTAATGATTGGAGATGGAGTCAATGATTACCGAGACATGTTTAATCGGACATGGGATACCATCCGTGTCAAACGACGAACTCGTTGAACGGTGGCCTTCGTCGGTCCCGCTCGGCATGATTCTAAACGGTAAAATCGAACTCTTAAGCATGGCGGAATTTGTTCCGTTTAGGGGTCAAGCATTGCCTCGTTACAACTATTTCATGCTTGACAACATTCCTGCGGGAACGTACGCCTTTCTGACGGCGTCCGGTGCAATGAAAGCGGCAGAATTGTCAGGTCTTCGCTGGGCCTTGAGCGGAGGTTTGGGCGGCATCCATCCGGAAATACGCAAGGATACCGTCTGCCCCGATCTCTATGCGCTCGGCAACAGCTCAGTCAAGCTGTTGGCGATCGCTTTTAAAGATATGGTGGATTATGAGGCGACCTTTGCTCAATTGCGAATCCAAGGGAGTTATTACCGGTTTCTCGATTCGTTCGTACCCGGATACATCTTCAAGCTCAAGTCAGATCTTTACGTCGACATGAGTCCCGCAGGGGATTGTGAGGGCGGGCTCTATCTCAGGGAGATCCCCGCCGAGAAACGCATTCAAGACCTTGAACTTCTGTCTCGAGGTGTCGCTTTCGGCAACGAGGCGGTTCGAGCGGGCAAGCCTTTTCATCCCGAGGTAAACGGTTTTTTTGATCGCGAGACGGACGGCTATTCCTCACACATTCAGTTTGAAGCTCTCTTGTCGAACATAGAGTATTTACTGCGAAATCTATAAGAACACGAATGATTGGCCGTATCGCGGGCGACTGAATCGTCAATCGTCACTGCTGTATACTTAGTAATTGAACCGGCATGGAAAGTTGAGGCGCATAAAGATGGCCATACGAACGATACTGCTCGAAGGTGATCCGACGCTATTGAAGAAATCGCGACCCGTCAAACGGTTCGACGATCGTTTGGCGACGCTGGCGGGAGACATGATTGAAACGATGCGCGAATATAACGGCGTGGGCTTGGCAGCGCCCCAGGTCGGCGTTTTACGACGTCTTTTTGTTATGGACACTGGAGAAGACGGGGATGCGGTCGTCTTTGTCAACCCCGAGATTCTCGACGAGGAGGGTGTGCAAACCGGAGTGGAGGGCTGTCTCTCGTTGCCTGATCTTGTCGGGGTCGTCTCTCGTCCTCTCACTGTCACGGTCCGCGCGCAGGATTTAACGGGTGAATATTTCGAGAAGACTTATTCGGAACTCTCAGCGCGTTGCGTCTGCCATGAGACGGATCATCTTGACGGCATTTTGTATCGTCGGCGTTCCGATACCGTTCTCTGTACGCTCGAAGAGTATGAAGAAGAACGCAGGAAAGCGGAAAGCGAGAATCATGCGATGAATGACATATCGCCTGACGGAACCGAGTCGAAACCTGCCGCGAGCGGAGAAGTTCGTCATGGCGCGTTAGACGGCGAGGTTAATGCATGACCGTTCGATATGCTTTCATGGGAACGCCGGAATTTGCGACAATTGTCCTCAATCACCTTGAGGCTGCATCGATGTCGCCCTCCCTTGTTATCACACAACCCGATCGCCCGAGAGGGAGGGGGCGTAAGTTGGCGGCGCCTCCCGTTGCCTTGTGGGCGAAGGAACGCGGTATACAGCTGATACAACCGACAAGCTGTCGCGATGAGGCGCTCATCGCCGCTTTAGATGAGCTTCGTCCTGAAGTTATCGTGACGGCATCGTTCGGCCAGTATCTTCCCGCGTCTATACTTACGTTGCCCAAGAAAGGATGTCTCAATGTCCACGCCTCCCTGCTCCCGAAATATCGCGGAGCGTCTCCAATCCAATCTGCCATCATGGCGGGGGAAGAGGAGACGGGAGTTACCTTGATGTTGATGGACAAAGGCATCGACACGGGGCCTATGCTCGCTCACGCGCGCTATCGTATCGACGATGAAATCAACGCCGGAGCTCTTAATTTTGCACTCGCCGAACTCGGCGGAGCGTTGATTGTGCGTGAACTGCCGCGCTATCTGGCAGGCGAACTCGTCCCCGTCGAGCAGGACGAAGCGATGGCGACCGTGACAAGAAGACTTCGAAAATGCGATGGCTGCATTGATTTTAGGAGGAGTGCGCGCGCCGTTCACAATCATATTCGCGCCGTATCGCCGTGGCCGGGAGCCTATGCTTTCCTCGACGGCAAACGTTATAAACTTCTTCGAGCACGCCTTCACGACTGCGATGGGCACCCATGCGGCGAGCCGGGCGAAATCAGCGTAAGAAGTGAACGCATGTTCATTTCTTGCGTCGACGGGGTGATTGAACTATTGGATATCCAACCGCAATCGGGCGTGGCGATGCACGTCAGCGAATGCGCGCACAATTTCGATTGCGGCGCCATTTTCAGCAATATGGAAGAGTGACGAAAATGAGGTAACGATATGACATGGTACTACTGGGGTTTTATCTGTGCGATGGTTCTGAGTCTATTCGCGCAAATCAGAGTGCGGTCGAGTTTTAATCAATATGCCAGAATCATGTCGCGATCTGGTTATTCGGGATTTGAAGCCGCACGGCGCGTTCTCGATGAGAACGGCATGAGCCATGTTCGAATTGAGCGCGTGAGGGGTACTTTAACCGACCATTACAGTTCTCGGGAGAAAACGCTCCGACTTTCGGATGCGACGCATGATTCGCGGTCCATTGCGGCAATCGGCGTTGCGATACATGAGGTCGGTCACGCCATGCAGGATAAAGAGGGGTATGTCGCGAATAAAGTTCGTTCCTCTCTCTTATTTCCTGCCAACATCGGCTCGAGATTCGGTCCAATTCTGGCGATTGTCGGGTTTATGATGCAGTCGATGTTCGGCGACGTCTTGGTGAATGTCGGGATAGCTTTTTTCGGCGCTGCCGTCCTTTTTTACCTCGTCACGCTGCCTGTGGAGTTTAACGCGAGTCACCGCGCGATGACTCTTATTTCGCAGACAGGCATTCTTACGAACGATGAGATGGCGGGTGCCCGTAGTGTCTTGTCCGCCGCGGCGCTGACCTATATCGCTTCAGCTTTGACGGCAGTTCTTCAATTTCTCCGCTTTCTAGCGATGGCGAACTCGCGACGCAGGCGATGATTCAGGGAGAAAAGGGTGCGTGAGTCCAAAGAAACAAAAAGTAGACAAGGCTCGGCTAGCTGCCGCGAAGGTGATTCAGGCAGTCACGTTTGAAAACGCTTTTTCGAATGAAAGCGCGGCGTTCCACCTCTCGTCGCTTGGATCTGATGCGCGCGACAAGTCTTTTGCTTCCGCGCTTATTTACGGGACTCTTTCGTATCTGTCTTTGATCGATTGCTACGTAGCGCAAGCTTCTTCGCGACCTTTGGAGGCGCTCGACCCATCCGTGTTGACGGCTCTCCGAATGGGCGTATGGCAACTCTATTTTTCTTACCACGTACCGCCGAGAGCGGCTGTCGATGAAAGTGTCAAATTAGTACGTTTTCTGTCCGGCGAGAGGGCGACGGGTTTTGTCAATGCGATCATGCGAAAGCTGACGCGGCGGAAGCCGGAGCTTCCGGCGGACGAACGGCAAGCGCTTGAACTCGGGCTGACGCAAGAGCTCTTTGCGATGCTGACGCGGTGGTACGGGGAAGAGCATGCCATCGCGATCGGGCAAAACAGTCTTCAATCTCCGGCATATGTGTCGATACGGATGAATCGAATGAAGGCGGACGAGTTCAATCGGTGGGCGGACAGCGAGGAAACTGAGGCGCTTTGTTTGAGAAAGCTCGCCTGGCCCGATTGCGCGTATGGATTAGAGCCCGGCGGCACAGATGTTACGCAATTACAGGCTTACCGAGACGGGTTGTTTTCCTTACAGTCGCAGTCGGCGATGCTTGTCGGCGCTTTGTCCGGCGTCGAACCCGATGACCGCGTACTGGATTTATGTGCGGCTCCGGGAGGCAAATTGTCTCATGTCGCTGAATTAAAGGGGAACATCCGCGGAATTGTTGCCTGCGATCAATCGGAGGACCGTCTGCTTTCGCTCATCGAGATGATGGAGCGTCTCGGTTTCGGGGCGGTTGACCGGTATTGCATCGATGCAACGGTACACCGGGATGAATTCGACGATTCGTTTGACCTTGTGCTTTGCGATGTTCCGTGTACGGGACTCGGTCTTCTGCAAAAGCGTCCTGAAATACGATCGCGCGTGACATCGGAGACTGTTGAGCGCCTTTTGCCCATTCAGCGCGCCATTCTTACGAACGGTTCGAAGGCGGTCGTTGCCGGCGGATTGCTCATGTATTCGACGTGTACGATCAATCCTGAGGAGAATGAGGAACAGGTAAGGGCTTTTCTCGATTCGAATGAAGGCGAGGCGTTCGAGCTAATACACCTTGATATAGATCGCATAGGCGCCTATAGCGATAATTGTCCGACAAGCGAACAAAAAATACCTGAAAGCCCACTTCAGGCGCGATTACCCGGGACGCTTCTTTTATTGCCGCATATGTGTCATTCAGATGGTTTCTTTATTGCGCTTATGAGACGCACGAGGTAAGGTTTCAATCTCTTAGAGTGTTGTCAGAGGCATTTGTTGCGGGACTTTTGTCAAACTGATACAATCAGTCAATAGGACATAATACTTTCCGACCGCTCTTTTTGTTATTCCGTTTTTCCATTTTTGTGGATTCGCTCTCATGGATGCTACGGATGATTAGAAGGAGAGCTGATGTTTGCCTTGCAACGCGATTGAAAAGATGAAGCGTGTTTTGTGCAATCAGATTAGAAAAAGAGGAAAGCGCACAGGGTATGGCCGGTGATTTAATCACATACGCAGGGATGACGCATATTGGTCTCATTCGCGAGAAGAATGAGGACTCATACGCAATCGATGCCCACAATAATCAGTGGCCGCTGATCTTTATTGTCTGTGATGGACTCGGCGGACACAGGAATGGTGAGCTGGCAAGCAAGACTGCCGTCGAGTATGCAAAGGCACACCTGCGCACGGCGTTGCCCGATGAGAACGACCCCTATAGGGTTCGGGACGTCCTTGAGGATGTCATGCAAAAGACGAATGTCCGCGTTTATCTGACTTCTCTGGAGAGTCAAGAGAATTTCGGCATGGGAACAACGATGACCCTGACGGTGTTCTACGAGAGAAGTTGTTACGTGGCGCATATCGGTGACAGCCGCTGTTATCTCTACCGCGATAACAAGCTGGATCTCTTGACAGAGGATGACACGTACGTACACAAGATGGTCGTATCCGGCTCGATAACGGAGAACGAAAGCACGATACATCCGCGGCGTCATGTTTTGACACAGGCGTTGGGCTTTCCGGAGTATGTTAAACCGGAGATCACGCACGTTGATCTCTTGCCTGGAGACCGTTTCCTGTTGTCAAGTGACGGATTGCACGGATTTGTGACGTTTGAAAATATTCAGGCGACGATGCGCCAAGCGAACAATCCTGAGGCTGCCGCGTCGTCCCTCATTGAGCAAACACTCGAGGCGGGAGCGCCGGACAACGTTACGGTTGTCGTCGTTTTTGCCTGACTGGAGATAGTTAATGATTACTAAGCAACCATTTCCTGCAGGGACTGTCGTCGCTGAGAGGTACCGCATCGCCCGTACGTTGGGACAGGGCGGTATGGCGACGGTCTATCTGGCAGTTGATTCATTATCGGGCGAAAGGGTCGCCGTTAAAGTCATGCACGCCGATTTGGCGAATGATCCGGAATTTGTCCGTCGATTCGCAACGGAAGCGCGTGCAGCGGCCAGTCTTGACCACCCCAATATTGTCCGTGTTCTCGATTACGGCTCGCACGAAGGCGTCCGCTATATCGTGCAGGAGTATATCGAGGGGAATACGCTAAAAGAAATTATCCGTCGGCACGGGCCAATCGATTATCGTTTGGCTACGCCGCTCTTGATTCAAGTCGCGCTCGCTCTGGAACACGCGCATAGGCGTGAAGTGATTCATCGCGATATTAAACCGCAGAACATACTGATTACTCACGACATGGTCGCGAAGGTGACCGACTTCGGCATTGCCCGGGCGTCCAGCACCAACACAATCACGCTGACAGGCGGTGTCGTGATGGGATCCGTCCATTATTTTTCGCCTGAGCAGGCTCGTGGCGGGCAGGTGACGGCGCGTTCAGATCTCTATTCGCTCGGCATCATGTTTTACGAGATGTTGACCGGAACGTTGCCGTTCGACGGCGAGTCTTCCGTCGCTGTCGCGATTAAGCATTTGCAGGAAGTACCGCCCGCACCGTCGACGATCGTGTCGTCGTTACCCCCTGCGCTTGACAAGATCATCAACCGCGCCATCCAGAAAAATCCCGACGCTCGTTATCAGACGGCACGTGAACTCGTCGATGAACTCGACGCGTTCATGGTCGATCCGGAAGGCGTATATGGTGTCATCCCCAAATCTGCCGCTGTCTGGGAAGATGCCTCGACGTCGGCGATCGGTGTATCGAATACGGAGTCGAATTTCCGGAAGATGCAGGAAATTGAGCGAACGTACAACAGAAGGCGTTCATCGCGATTTCGAGAGACGGCTGTCGCCGTGACAGTCGTCACGGTTGCGATTGCTCTGCTCGCCGTATTGACCGTTTATCTTATGAATCGATTCTCTCCGGAAGGTCCGGTGGATCCCAATCAGTCGGAAATCGTCTTGCCGAATTTCCAGGGGAGCTCCATGGGTGATATTGTTACTCAACTCGCGCTGCTCGAAGGAGCGGGAATGACGATTGAGAAGAGATATGAGGAGAGCGATACGGTGCTTCCCGATATCGTTCTGAGGCAGGAGCCCGAGTCGGACGGCAATGTAAAAATCAAGCCGAAAGGTGTCACGTTGACTCTTTACATTTCAATTGGCAAAGACTCCGAGCAGGTTCCCGATGTTGTGGGACAGTCGTCGAGTCTCGCCGATATCACGCTGCGTTCGCAAGGATTCGTGGTGAAATTTACGACGGAAGCATCTAATACCGTGCCGAAAGGACAGGTTATCAGGACCGTACCCGCAGCGGGCGAACTCGTTCCTCATGGCGCTACGATCGAGCTTGTATACAGTTCGGGACCTTCTCACGTACTGGTACCGAATATTATGGGATTAAGATACGAGACGGCGATTGAATTGCTTTCGGAGAATTCACTGCTCATCGGCGGTGAGTCGTACATGTCCGAAGAACCTCCGCCCGCAGAGGATAAATGGGTCATTCTGCAGACGCCGGCGCCCGATACGGAGGTCCCGCAGAATACGCCGGTGACGATCGTCGTGGGCACCGCGCAAGAACTGTATAACTACTTAAATCCGACGACCACTCTGCCGCCCGAACAGACGATGCCGCTCTTAGAGGGATCGACTTTCGATGTGGCAAAGGACAGACTGACAAAACTTGGGGTTACCACCATTCGCATGACGCGCTGGAGCGGATCGACGACGACACTGAATCCGAAAAATGACGACGATGCGAGTGAGATCTATGTGATTGCGCAATGGCCTGCACCCGGTGTGACGTTCAGTCCCGCGGACGGCGTTGATCTCATTTACGGTTCTTTTGAGGATTACCAGAACTACATCAATCCTCCGACTACGACTACTCCGACTACGACTACTCCGACAACAACGACAACGACAACCACGGAAGATGACGGCGGTGAAGGCGGCGGCGGGTAAACGACTATCGCGCATCAGATAAACGCGCCAAACAAGCTGAATCTTCCCCATATGTCGGCAAAGATTCAGCAAAGCGGTGTACGAGCACCGGAGGGGGCACCCGATGAGTATTAAAACAAAGACAACTGTGCGTGAGGACGCTTTTGCGAATCGTTCTCGCGTGCTCTTATGTCCTTCCATCCTTTCATCGGATCTCGCCAATCTTGCCGAGGAAATCAACCTCCTAGGCGACAGCATCGATATGGTGCACTGCGATGTGATGGATGGCCATTTCGTACCGAATTTGACGTTCGGGCCGCCCGTCATCAAGGCTCTTTCCAAGCGAACCGACAAACAGCTCGATGTCCACTTGATGGTGACGAACCCCGGCAAACTGTTGACCTTATATGCCGAGGCCGGAGCGTCGACCCTCGTCGTACATCAGGAAGTTCTGCATCATGCCCAGAGAACGCTGAACGAGATCAGGGCGCTCGGATGCTATGCCGGTATTTCGCTAAATCCCGCGACGCCGATCGAGACGATCCAATGGTTGCTTCCCGATCTCGACATGATTCTCCTGATGTCGGTAAACCCGGGATTCAGCGGACAATCATTTATTCCACAAGTGATGGAAAAAATAAAAAAGACGCGAGCGATGATCGATGCTTCCGGCTTTCCGATTCGTTTGCAGGTCGATGGGGGCGTGACGCTCGACAATGCCGCTGATATCGTTCGCGCCGGCGCCGATATGATCGTTGCCGGATCGGCCGTCTTTGGACAGGAATCTCCCAAAGAGGCGGCAGAATCGCTCGGTCGTGCGATCAGGCTGGCCAAAGCGAAATTATGAACATCCGATCGTTCGATGCGGCCATCGCGCTCGCAGGATGCCAAGGCCCGGAAGACATTTTCGCATCGCTTCTGCTGTCGCAGACTAAATACATCATCGCCGCTGACGGCGGGGCTGATTGTGTTACCCGACTGGGATTTCACCCTGATCTTGTGATCGGGGATTTTGATTCGATCGAAAACGATTTTGAACGACGTATGCTTGCGTCAACGAAGCTGATGGTATTTCCCGTCGATAAGAACCATACGGACGGCGAACTCGCCTTGGCTGCTGCAGTACTTCATTCTCTAGGCGAAAAAATCCCGCAGGACGAGTTCGAGCTTTACGAAAAATTCGACCGATGTGACGATTTGACCGGAGTCTCTCTGCTCTTTGTCAACTATTTCGGTTCTCGGCACGATCATACAATCGCAAATCTCGCATTAGCCGCCTTAGCGGCTCGACGCGGCGCAGACGTTTATTTGACGGACGGAACGACGCTGGGACGCATCGTTGCAGGTCCCGTAACGCTCGCACCCGTCTTCCATCGCGACTGTTTCGCTCGGGCGGGGGAGAGGTTGTTCCTCTTTTCCGCGCAGCCGCTCGACGAAGATGTCAGCGGTTTGACGCTCAAAGGTTTGTACTGGGAACTCGACGACGCGTGTTTGGCGCAGGCGCGTGCCCTCTGCCTGAGTAATCGCGCGCTCACGAATCACCCCGACAACGTTCGCCTCCACTGTCGCCGGGGGACACTTGCGGTATTTACATTTCCCGCGAGCTTGTAATCAGTACGGAAATTCGCTAATCAATTACGAGTTTGACGTAGCGCTTCTTGCCGAGGCGGATGAGCAGCTCGCCGGCGGAAAATGCGTCTTCATCGAGTGTAGCGAACAACTCTTTCACGTTTTCGTCGCCGACGTAGAAACCGCCTTGACTGATCAGACGACGCGCCTCACTTTTCGAAGCGGTCAGCCCGTATTTTGTCAAGACGTCGATAAACGTCGAACCGAGATCTTCACGCGTGATGTTTTCCGTCGGTACGGAAGCGTCATCGCCCCCACCGCCGAAAACGGAGCGCGCCGCCTGCGCCGCTTGTTCAGCTTTCTCACGTCCATGAACGATCGACGTGACCTCAAGGGCGAGTCGTTCCTTGGCGACATTGATGTCGGAGCCGATAAGCTTATCGTATTCCGCAATTTCTTCGAGCGGGAGCATGGTCAGCAGGCGCATCGACCGCGTGACGACCTCATCCTCGACATTCCTCCAGTACTGGTAGAAGTCGTAGACGGAACATTTATCCTCGTCAAGCCACAGGGCGCCGCGCGCCGTCTTGCCCATTTTTTCTCCGGATGCCGTCGTGAGCAGCTGAAACGTCATGCCATAGGCAGGCTCTTGCTCTTTGCGGCGGATTAACTCCGTGCCTGCGATGATGTTGGACCACTGATCGTCTCCGCCT
>FZPS01000213.1_pt270 | contig 10533 bp, 8 predicted proteins | sample 1817821 | NCBI WGS metagenome assembly FZPS01 (sample SAMEA104158645, study PRJEB21678) | metagenome | place: Germany | collected 2015-04-21 | reverse complement strand
CAGAAACCAGGTGCAGCTCGATTTGGAAAAAGCCAAGCTCGAAGCCGATGCGGCAAATGAGTTTAAATCAAGTTTTATGGCCAGGATGTCCCACGAGATCAGGACTCCGCTGAACGCCATAACGGGCATGTCGTATCTGTTGAAAAAGACCGAATTGACCTTGACCCAGAGCATGTATGTCGACCGGATTACGCAAGCGGCCAGCAACATGTTGAACATCATAAACGATATACTGGATTTTTCCAAAATCGAAGCGGGGAAAGTAGTGCTTGAAAATACGTTGTTTAGCATGGATCATCTAATTCAGGATGTTGTTAGCATCGTCTCGTACAAAGTAGATGAGCAGGGAATCGGATTCCGGATTTCAAAAGATCCCAATGTCCCCAACTGGTTTATCGGTGACTCGAAACGCATCGGGCAGGTTTTAATAAACGTTTTGAACAACGCTGTCAAATTCACTGAAGAAGGCGAAGTGTCGCTGGATGTCCGGTTAATGGCAAAAGAGAACGACAAATGCCATATCACATTCATCATTAAAGATACGGGAATAGGGATGACGGAGGAGCAGATAAACAAACTTTTCAAGCCTTTTGAGCAAGCCGATAGCAGCATCAACCGGCGTTTCGGCGGGTCCGGCCTGGGGCTTTCCATCGTCAAGAACTTAGTGGATCTGATGGGAGGAGAAATAAGCGTTTTCAGCACGCCCGGAGAGGGATCGGCTTTTGTTATCCGCTTAGGGTTGCAAGTGGACGAAGGAAAAGAAAGTGTATATAAAAAAGCTTTGTCTTCCAGTCACTTCAGGGATATAAGGACTCTGGTTCTGGAGAAATCGGGGGCGAACATGAACCTGATCAAAAGCTATTTGGAGAGTTTCGGAATGCATTGCGAACTCACCAGTTCAGAGGTCAGCGCCTTAAGCATGCTGGAGGCAGCAAACCAGAAGTTTGCCGAGCCTTTCGATTTGCTCATCATCGATTACGACACGCCGGAAGCAGGCGGTTTCAGCTTTGTGGAGGCAATGCGCAACAATGAGAAAATCGTTAAAATGCCAAAGATCATAATGCTTTTGCCTATGATGCGGGAAGATTTATTCGACAGGCTTAACGATTACGAGATAGATATGGGTATAGGAAAACCCATCTTTCCCTCGTTGCTGCTCAACGGGATTTTGGACATCTTCAATCTGAAAGCGCTTTCGGGATCTCAGCTTTCAGCAATTTCGGAAGGCAAAGAGTCGGAGCCGGTAAAACTTGAGAAAACCTATCGTGTCTTGCTGGTGGAAGACAACAAAACCAACCAGATGATTGCCCGGTCGCTGTTGGAGCAAGTAGGTATAGAATCCATAATTGCTAATGACGGGAAGGAAGCGGTAGAGCAATATGAGAAGCACAAGGACAACATCGATCTGATATTAATGGACCTGCACATGCCTGTTATGAACGGATATGAGGCGGCGGAGGAGATACGGAAGTTATCGGCGGATGTCCCTATCGTGGCAATGACGGCGGATGTTATTTTAGGCGTTCGTGAGAAATGCGAAAAAAGTGGTATATATCATTACATTAGTAAGCCTTTTGACCCGGACATCTTTGTTGAAACCATCAAAGATATTATTCTTAATTATGAAAAAAACGCTGATTCAACTGATTCTGAGGCACCTGTGCTCGACCGGGAGCAAGGTATAAAAAATATGGGCGGTAACGTGGAACTATATAAAAATGTGTTAGAAGAATACCGTAAAGAGAATCTGGACATTTTGGACAGGCTAGAAGCAGCGATTCGAGAAAAGAGATATGCAGATGCAGCTCAAATCGTTCATAAGGTAAAGGGCAGCTCCGGGAGCATCGGCGCCAACTTGCTGCTGGAAGCGGCTGCTTCACTGCAGGAGGCGCTGAAAAAGGAAAGGGAAAATGAGATAGCGAAACTGCATGAGAGATTTTCGGTTTTGATGAGAAAACTGCTGGATGAGCTGAGACGTACAGATTAATAAAAAAAATTGAAAAATGGCCGAAATAGTAATATAGGGGTTGAAATAACAAAATAACAGGCATTACGTGTGGACTGAGGGAGGAAAACCGGCAATGCAAATCAAGATTTTGGTAGTTGACGATTCGTCATCCGACAGAATGATCATCGAAAGCATGCTAAGCGAGTATGAAATATTGAGCGCTCGTGATGGAATGGAAGCCATAAAGACGCTGGAGAAACATGAGGGAATCAACTTGCTCATACTGGATTTGAATATGCCTAATATGAACGGGTTTCAAGTTCTTGAATACCTGAATGAAAGAAAACAGTATGAAAAACTTCGCACCATAATACTGACAAATTATAACGAGCTGGACAACGAAATCAAAGGGTTACAGCTCGGCGCAGTGGATTATATTCGAAAACCCATTCATATGGAGTCATTGAAAGCCAGGATCGATGTACATGTGGCGCTGCTTCGCACCCAGGACGCATTGGAGAAGCAACTGCATCAACAGGCCATTACTTTTGATACCATATTCAACAAGGTCCCTGTCGGGATTGCCATCTCCTTCAACAAAGAGAAAGCTTCTGCCTGTTCGAATAAGTATTTCACCATTAACCCCGCCTTCGAACAGATAGCCGGGAGGTCAAAGGATGAGCTGTTGAAGCTGGGTTGGGCCGCTATCACCCATCCGGATGACATTGAAGAAGACGAAAAGAATTACCAAAAGCTTTTAGCCGGCAAAATTGACAGCTATGCTATGGACAAAAGGTTTATCCGGCCGGACGGTTCCGTGGTTTGGGTACATATGATTGCAGCCACTTTGTCTTTGGATGAAAGCCATGGTTTTAACCATATAATTCTCTGTACCGATATAACGGAGAAAAGACTTCTTGAAGAACAGCTGACGGAAAGCGAGCGCAGCAAATCCACTCTCTTGTCCCATCTTCCGGGGATGGCATACAGGTGCGAGTATGTTCCCGAATGGACGATGTATTATGTATCCGCGGGGTGCGAAAAGCTGACCGGTTATCCTGCGGAAAGCCTTTTATATAATAAAGAACTGTCGTATAACGACCTGATCGCGCCGGAATACCGGGAGTTGCTCTGGAAAGAATGGGAGCAGGTGCTCAAGGAGCGACGGGATTTCAGTTATGAATACGAGATAATTACAGCCTCAGGCCAGCGTAAATGGGTTCTCGAGCTCGGGCAGGGAGTTTACAATGAAAAGGGCGAAATTGAAGCGCTGGAAGGAATTATTATCGATATCTCCGATCGGAAAGCAATAGAAAATATCCTTAAATATAACAATGAGCACGATAGATGGACAGGGCTGTACAATCGCGAATATTTGGTGTCGATGCTTGAAAAGGATCTTAAGCAGAAAAAGGAATCGAAAAAAGCCCTAATCGGCGTTAACCTGAGCATGGCTCAGGTGGTGGTGGCAAATTACGGATTTCAATATACCCAGAACCTTATAAAGAAAGTGGCGATGGCACTCAGTGAGCATTGCAAAGGTAATTGCATATTGTTCCAGCCTCGTGAGCATCGCTTCATCTTCTATATGTTTGATTACAAAGATAAGGCTGAACTCATTGATTTCGGCAATATCATATCAAAGACTTTGGAATCCCTGCTTGTTACGGAAAGGATAGGTGGAGGAATCGGGATATATGAAATTGAGCCGGGAGATAATGATGAAGAAATCGATTCCTTCCTCAGGAAAACACTGGTTGCTTCCGAAAAATCCATAGGCTTGTTCGGAAGGGATTTCGATATTTGTTTCTACGACGATAAACTGGAAGCCCTGGTCAACCGCGAGAGGGATATAGTAGAGGCTTTGGGCGCCGCAGCAGACGGCGATACTAAGGACAATGAACTGTTTCTGCAGTACCAGCCTATCATCGATTTAAAGACCGGTTCCGTTTTCGGATTTGAGGCGCTGGTTAGAATGAGGTCAACAAAGCTGGGATTGGTGCCGCCCTCGGAATTCATCCCTATTGCCGAGAAAACGAAGCTTATTCTTCCCATTGGCGAAAAAGTCATTGTTACCGCATTCCGGTTCTTGAACAAACTAAAGGAGCTTGGATTCGGCGACATCCATATGTCTATCAATATTTCCGTCGTACAGCTTTTGCATCCCGATTTTGTAGACAGGCTGTTTGAATTAATAAAAGATATGCAAGTTAACCCGAAAAAGATCGTCATAGAGATCACAGAATCGATTCTTGCCACCGATTATGACACTATTAACGATATTATTGGAAAGCTAAGAAATGCAGGGATGCACGTAGCCATAGACGATTTTGGAACCGGCTATTCTTCGCTGGGCCGGGAGAAAAAATTAAACGTGGATTGCCTGAAGATCGATAAATATTTTGTAGATATATTGCTGGACGGGGATCTGGATAAAGCTATAACCTGCGATATTATATCCATGTCACATAAACTCGGGCACAAAACTACGGCAGAAGGGGTGGAGTGCGAAAGCCAGTTGCTATATTTAAAGAAACACGGCTGTGACAGGGTACAAGGATATCTGATAAGCAAACCGGTTGATGAAGATGAGGCCATCGAGTTTTTGATAAAGCAAAGGAAAAACTAAATGTACAGCATTAGATTAAAAAGGGTCTACGACGAAGTGTCGGAAGACGACGGTTTCAGGATTTTGGTGGACCGGCTCTGGCCCAGGGGGATAAGCAAAGAAAGAATAAAGATTGATAAAGGGGCGAAGGAAATAACGCCGACCACTGCGCTCAGAAAGACGTTCAGCCATAATGAAGCGACCATGGAGCAATTTAAAGCCGGATATCTTTTTGAGTTGGATAACAATGGGGCAGCGGACGAGTTTGTTGATTTAATAAGAAGTCAGCTGAAGGAAGGAAACGTTACCCTGTTATATGCGGCTAAAAATCCGATATATAATCATGCGGTTGTTTTAAGGATTGGATCGAAAAGAGATTGCATGGTTAGGTTGATGCCCTGTTTATATTTTTGTTTATTGACATTTGTCGGAAAAATGTGCACAATAGAAAATGAATATGACATATGTCAGAAACCGCAGGCTCCGGTTATCTTTGATTCTTGTGAAAATAAAATGATGCGGAGAGGTGTTAAGTTTATGCCTAGGCCGGTGAAATGGAGAAGAGTATGCTGCCTGCCTGAAAGCAGTAGATTCGGGCCTCTTGATTCACATGCTGATTCTAGAGATTTCGTGAATATGACAGTAGATGAGTATGAAACCATAAGACTCATCGATTTGGAAGGGTTCACACAGGAAGAGTGCGCAAACAAAATGGGCGTGGGACGCACCACCGTTCAAGGGATTTATTCGGAAGCGAGAAAAAAAATAGCCGAATCCCTTGTCAACGGCAAGGTGCTTTTGATTGAAGGCGGGGAATACCGTCTTTGCGAAGGCATGGGAAACGGTTGCGGAAGAGGCTGCCACAGGCATAGGCGCAGACAGTAGAAAAGCGATGGAATTGCTATTAAAAGAAGGCGGTGGGCCAAAATCATGATTATCAAAACTTTAGTGGAGAACACATCGGTATCGAAGGATTTGGGCAGCGAACATGGGCTCAGCCTTTATATTGAGGCAAACGGACGAAAGATCTTATTCGATGTAGGGGCCAGCGAACTGTTTTTTGAAAACGCCAAGAAGTTGAACGTGGATATTTCAGACGTGGATTATCTGGTAATTTCCCACGGGCATTATGACCACGGCGGCGGGTTAGAGGCTTTTTTACAGGAGAACAAAAAAGCCGAGGTATTCTTGCAACGCCTTGCTTTCGGAAAATATTACGCCATACGGCCGAACCATGAATTGTCATATGTCGGTCTTGATGAAAAGCTGAAACAGAACAGGCAAATAGTGTTTGTGACGGATCGGTTTTTTATCAGCAGAGGTATTCATGTTTTCACAAACATCGTTCAAAAAGAACCCATACCGGTGTCAAATCGCGTTTTGCTCATGGAGAGAAACGGGGAAAGGATGCAGGATACTTTTAACCACGAGCAGGTTCTCATAATCGAGGAGGCTGGGAAAACGCTTTTGGTAACGGGATGTGCCCACAATGGGATAGTTAATATTCTGGAACATTTTCATTACTTTACGGGGCGGATGCCTGATTATGTAATAGGCGGTTTCCATCTTTCCAGCCCCACGTCGGACGCGAGTGAAAGTTTTGAGAAAATCGATGAAATAGGCAAGTACTTGCTTTCGACAAATGCAAAGTATTATACCTGCCACTGCACAGGCATGGAACCCTATCACAGGCTAAAGGCTGTTATGGGCGATAGCATCGAATACCTGGCAACAGGCAGTGAAATAACAATCTAAAGACAGTCCCCTCTGATTTCTTGATATATGTGGATAATAGGGCTAAAATAGTTGATGGAGCGACAAAAAATCAAAAGAGACTGTCCCTTTCGATTTTTTGAAAGGGGGGCAAGGATGATAGTTGATGAGCTGATCTATGAGGCTTTAGACAGGGTAGGCCGTCGCAAGATTAAGGATGTTCGAGTGGGACTTGGATATACTTGTGTTATGCTGGAGGATGACAATTGTGGGTTGGCTCTTACCTTTCGGGAGGATCTGGGAGATTGCTGCGGTGTTTTGAATGTAGCAGGCAATCTGATCGGAACCGGTGCTGACACAATTATACCCTGGGCAAAAGATAACCACAGGCTGAAAGCTGCGGTGGGGCTTGCCGCTATTAACGCAGTGTTAAACGATCCTCGAAAGAATTGGGATAAAGGGAATGTTTTGGAGGCTTTTACCCTTAACGAATCGGAAACCTTCGGCATGGTGGGCGCTTTTAACCCGATCATACCCAGAATTAAAGCCATGACGAAGAACATATATGTCTTTGAGCGGAAAGTACCGGAGGGAAGCGATTTATATCCTTCAGAATCGATTCCGCAACATCTCCCCAAATGCGATGTGGTTGTGTTAACTGCCACCAGCATTATTAATCACACTATTGACGATATCGTTCCTCACCTAAAAAACGCCAGGGAAGCGTGTATCGTGGGACCGTCCACACCTCTTTGCCCTGAGGTGTTTAAGAAGTACAACATTACGCTTCTTGCCGGAAGCGTAGTAAAAAAACCAGAGTTTATCCTGCAAGTTATCAGCCAGGCAGGAGGTACCATGGCTATGAAACCGGGTCTTGACCAGGTTTTAGTGAGGACTTGAAAGGAGCAAAAAGGAGCTAATAGTTTATGGAGTATTTGAGGACGGATTATCATGTGCATCCGGATTATTCAATCGACGCAGCTCCCGTGAAGATCAGGGAGTATTGTGAGAAGGCTTTGGAGTTAGATATAAAAGAAATCTGCTTTACGACCCATGTGGAGTTGGATCCGGCGCGCAGGGATATGGATAATTTCGTCTACTTAAATGGCGAAAAGGTGTCCGCTTTCAATTATGTTTGGCTGGACAACTATTTTGAAGAGATCGCCCGGGCTCAGGATGAGTTCGAACATGGGGATCTTAAAGTGAAGGCCGGAATTGAAATAGGGTACAATCAGGGATGCGAGATACATGTCGAATATATTGTAAACAACTACCCCTTTGATTTTGTAATGGGTGCGATTCATTGTCTCGATCATATTGCAATTTCCTCCATGAAAGAGAGCCCTCGCTATTTTCAGAACAAGAGTTTGAAGGAATTGCGGGATGAGTATTTCACCATCCTGATGGAGATGGTGAAGACGGGATTCTTTGATTGCGTTGCCCATGTGGACCTGTATATTCGGTATGGAATCAGGGTTTACGGGTCTGATATATTTACCGTTCATCGCGGTGCCGTGGAACCGGTTTTTGAGGAAATGGCTCGCAGGAGGATGGGGCTGGAAATCAATACTTCCAGCCGTCATAGAGGGTTGGAGGAATTCCATCCTACCGAGGAGATACTCGATTTGGCTGTGAAGTCGGGGATTGAAGTTTATACGGTGGGTTCGGATGCTCATTCCCTTGATATCCTGGGATGTTACATAGATGAAGCCCTGAAAATACTCAAAGAACGCAATCTGCGCAATCACGTTTATACCCGGAGGAAAGCCACTCCTTTCTAATGAGGATTGCCTGCGTTCTGATATGAGTATTTGCTAAATAATAAAGACCGCGCAATTAAACAGATGCGGTCTCTTTTTAATATGGCTTACGCACATTTTAATATTGTCTTCGCACATTGTATAATCGATAGAAGGTTTGCAAGTGAGTGATAACTGCAAGTACTATCAGAGCTGCGGGCAATAAATTAATAATACCTCCCAGCATGATAATAAACAATCTCACGTCACGATTTGCGGCGAAATAACGAAGCGGGCCGTCGTGCATTCCGGAAATAAAAGGTTGACCGTAAACGTTGCGGTATTTTTCTTTGAAAAGCATGGACATAGGCAAACCGGCAAGAACCGTGGCGCCCACCAACAGTGCTGTCATATGGCCGGTGGAGGAATACCATGAATAGGTCATTCCCATTACAATCAGGTAATCTCCGTAGCGGTCGAGAATAGAGTCAAATAACTCGCCGAATTTGCTCTTTAAAAACTTCAACCGCGCGATTTCGCCGTCAACGCCGTCGAGGATGGAAGTGAATTGGGCCAACAATCCTCCTGCGATGGGACTTGAGACGGCGAAGCAAATTGCCGAAGCTGCTGAAACCAAAAGAGATATAAATGTAATCTGATTCGGCGTTATTCTTGTGGGAGCTAAAAGTTTTGTTATCTTGAGGGAAACTTTTCGATTGATGGTTCGTGAAATAATGCCGTCTTTAGGCGGTATCAGCGATTTTAAGAGCACCTTTTCGCACTGTTTGTAGCTTTGATAATCATCCACATCTATCCAGTTGTTTTCCATGAAATGCAGCTTGACCTTGCCATGCTCTGCCATGAGGTTTACCGAATCGGTGAGGGTGAAGGCTCCTTTATCAATGGATTTAGAGAGGGCTTCCAATAATGCGCCGGTACCCATAAAAAGGCCGCAATCTACCGCATTAAAATCCTCCAACCCTTTTCCGAGCTTGATGGCAAGGTTGTTCTCGGCTTTTACTTTGGTGCACTCCTCAAGGTCATATACCTGATCCAAGCGTTTGTCCGAAGCGAGAAGCAACTCGTCGTCGTTGATATCTTCTGCAGCAGCAATGAAGGATTTCAGCGCATCCGGTTCAAAAATATGGTCGGACATCATCAATATAAATTTTTCGCCACGCTGGTATTCTTTGCGGAAGGTATGGGCCGATACACCATTGCCCAGCTTCCAGTCGGGATTGTGCAAATATTTGATTTGTACCCCGAGGCTGTCGCCGTTTCCTAAATGATTCTGAATTTCATCGTCATAACAGCCGGTGATAATTACGAATTCATTTACTCCGCATTGGCGGAGGAACAGAATATTACGCTCTATGAGGGATAGTCCCAATAAGCGTACAAGAGGCTTGGGCCGCTTGAATTGCGGCCGCAGCCTCTCGCCTGCTCCTGCAGCTAACAAAACAGCTCTCATTACCGTTCCTTCCTACCTTCAACAAACTCTGCAACCATCTTTTTGGCTTCGGTATCCGTGTACTGAATCGGCGGGGATTTCATTGTAAAGGCTGAAATGGAGTACAGCGGGCCACCGATTTTGCGATCCAGTGCCAACTTCATGCAGCGAATGGCGTCGATCATCACGCCGCCGCTGTTCGGAGCGTCTTCTACGGAAAGTTTCACATCTACTGTCAGAGGAACGTTGCCAAAGCCTCTTCCTTCAAGTCTTATGAAGCAGATTTTGTTGTCGTTCAGCCAGGGCACGTAATCGCTGGGGCCGATATGTATGTTTTCACTGGGCATAGCTACCTTCAGCTCGGACTGTACCGACTGGGTCTTGGATTTTTTCTTTGATTCAAGCCTGTTGCGATTGAGCATGTTCATGAAGTCGGTATTTCCGCCGAAGTTCAGCTGATATGTACGATCTACGCTGACGCCCCGATTTTCAAACAGTTTGGTCAGGGTTCGGTGTATAATGGTTGCACCTACCTGGCTTTTAACATCGTCACCTATGATGGGGATGTTTTTATCTTGGAACTTCTTTGCCCATTCTTCATCCGAAGCGATGAAAACCGGCATAGCATTGATGAAGCCTACATTTGCTTCAAGACATGCTTCAGCATAAAACTTTGCGGCTTTTTCTGATCCGACGGGCAAATAGTTGATGAGGATGTCAGCTCCGCTATCTTTCAGGACTTTTACTACATCACAGGGTTTCTCATCGGCTATGAGGAAGTTCTTATCTTGGCTTTCATCGGTCATATGCTCCGAGATACCGTCCAGAACCTCCCCCATCTGTACCTTTACAGGATAATCCGGAAGTTTTTCATAAAAGACTTTAGCGCAGTTGGGCTTTGCAAAAATCGCTTCTTTGAGGCTCTTGCCTACCTTGCGCTTGTCCACATCAAAGGCTGCAACAACGTTTACATCAGCAGGTGTGTAACCGCCCAGATTGTAGTCGATGAGCCCTATAGTGTTTTCCGGAGATACTTTATACATCTCGAGTCCTTGCAACAGGGCACTTGCGCAGT
>FZPS01000216.1_pt333 | contig 10535 bp, 6 predicted proteins | sample 1817821 | NCBI WGS metagenome assembly FZPS01 (sample SAMEA104158645, study PRJEB21678) | metagenome | place: Germany | collected 2015-04-21 | reverse complement strand
AATATCGTTTCTAAATACAATATCTCCTGAGTCGGGGCTATCGTTCTTTGTTATAATGTTTAATAGGGTTGACTTTCCTGCACCGTTTTTGGCAACAAAGGCAATCTTCTGTCCCTTGCTAATACCAAAACTTAGGTCTTCGAATAAGACCTTGTCAGCATAGGCCTTATAGAGGTTTTCAACAACTAATACTGCCTCTCTCATAGCTCCAGCTTTTTATATGATTCTGGTATGCTAAAAGGATAGTCAAGGCTTTGATTGATTGAGTGTCTTGTGGTTTGGATAATGATTTCGTCCCTAAAGAAGGGCAGAAGTATCTTATAGTCTCCTGGTATTATTATATCATTGATATTTCTATAATTGCTATAGCTTAGATCTATGCTATTCTCCTGACTACCAAGCCCTATAATGTTTCGTATTATTTGGAAAGGCTCTTTTTGGCAAAGAATTGCTTGGTTGATATTAGGCAGAGATCTGTCCTTAGGCTTTCTATTATAAAACCTATATCTAGTATCTTCTTCGCTTTCTTCTATGCTATATCCCCTAGGGTCGTAACTTTTGAAGTCTCTTCCTAATAATAGGGCCTGCACAATCTCAAAGTTTGCATTAAAGCCCATTAGGCTTGATAAGAAGCTATAGTCTCCTTGGAAGCTTTCTGAGTTTAGCTTATTAATGTAGAACACAGAGTCTTTCCTAATCATAAGCCTTGCTCCTTCGAAACCAAACTTAGATATGGATATCCAAATAACAGAGTCTTTCTCCATTCTTAGATTCCCCGAAAAGCTTATTCCGCCTGCTTTTATGCTAAGCCTAGACGATAGGGTTTTTAGTTCAGGGTCAATATCACTTAGGCTAGCAAGGGCTTCAGTCTTATTATCGTATTGTCTTGCTATGCCCGAACGTTGGGTCTTATCCAAGGTCTTACATGAGCTGACTATTAGAATAAGAATTAATAATAGGCTAGTCTGCCTTACGAATAATTTCTTCATAGTGTTCGTTTAATGTCTCCCCCCAGTTTTCTTTTTGGTCTAGTATCGAGTCCATTACTTCTTTTGCCCTATTATATTTCTTCATCTTAAACAATACCCAAGCGTAGGTGTCCACATAGGTTGGGTGTTTTGGGTATTTATCATAGACCTTCTTAGCCATCTTTTCAGCCTTCTCAAGCTGGGCTTCTCTTAGGCTGAGATAATAGGCATAATTGTTTAGGGCCAAATAGTTAAGTGGGTTGATATCAAGGACCTTATCAAAGTATTTATTGGAGTTCTCAAAGTCTTCCAGCCTATAATATGTCTCTGCAATATTAGAATAAAAGTCTTCGAGCAATGCCTTATTGTTTACAACCAGCCTCTCCCCTCTTAATAGGGTTTTGTTTGCGCTTTCATGGTCTTCCTTATACATATAATTTACTCCTAAGAACAGATATGGCAACGGCTGCTCTGGGAATAGCTCAATGGCCTTCTTGGAGTCTACTATCATTGAGTCGGGAAGATTAAGGGTGGATTGTGCGAATAATAGATTTTGATATACCTCATAGTCTTTGCTTCCAAGGCTGATTGCTTTCTTAAGGGATATAACAGCATCTCCAAAGTTTTCTGTTTTCATATATCCGGTTGCCATAAGCTCCCATAACACTCCTTGGTCGGGATATTGTTCTGAAAGAACCTTTAGAAGCTCAAAGAACTTGCCAAATACCATATCGTCATTGTCCACAGTAGCCCCATAGATGGTAAATAGGATTTGAATCTTGGTATTATAGTCGAGGTCTTTGTTAGCAAAGGCCTTTTGAAGATACTTATATGTATTCTCTTCGTCTTTTTGAATTAGGTAGTAATTGGTTAGAGAGACGTTGATATGTGGGTCGTCTGGCGCAATTTCAGCTATCTTATCATAATACTTAATGGCCTTGGAGTATTCCTTCTTACTCATTTTCATCTCCGCCATTATTGCAAGGTATTTTATATCGTTGGGGAAGTTATCAATAAGCTTTTCAATCTCTTTTTCAGCTGCCTTATGGTTTTCCCTTTCGTTATGATACTTAAACTTAAACATCGAGACGTCCTCATTCACTCCCCATTTCTTTTCCATAGCGTCAAGGGTTTTGAGCATGGCTTTCTCATTCTTGCCAGCATAGTATATCTCAACAAGCTCTTGGTATCTTTCAATATTATTGGGGTCAAGCTCGATAATCTTTTCAAACAACTCTGCCGACTCCTTCCATCTGCTAAGGGCAGAGTAAAGCTTAGCTAGCTTATGGTTATACCATATATTATTAGGGCTTAACTCTACAGCTTTTTTATAGTTCTCAATAGAGTTATCGAGCTGCATAGTGACTAAAAACACATTTGCCTTCTTATAATATGCTGCAGAGTATTTGGGATCGAGCTTAATAACATCATCAAGAAGGCTAAGAGCTTTGGTATAATTACCCAGCTCTGCTTCAGTACATCCCTGAAGAAACAAGTCATCTATCTTTAGCTCCTCGAGGGTATAGGATTTACTCGGCATTTGCGATGAGATTAGCTCTTGTTTCTTATTGCTACAAGAACTAATACTCATTAGCAAAAGCGAAATAAAAAAGTATTTTATTATTCTCTCTACCATGTTTTTAATTGATTTCAGAATAGTCTCCAAGACTTAGTTCATTATCTATATTCTCTATTATGCAATGGTTGCCAATCATAGAGTTATTAGTAATAACGTGGTTAAGCTTAGAATTATTCTGAATAATAGTGTTTTGAATCTTAGACTTGCTAATAATGGTGTTTTTCCCAATAGATACATCAGGCCCAATAGTCGAATCAATAATCCTTACTCCTTTGCCAATATAGCATGGAGGGATTATCTCTGAGTTTTCAATCACTAGGTCTTCTGCAACTAGGTCTTCCTTATCTTGTTTTAGCTCTAGGATTTTGGTATTAGTGTTTACTGTAGCGTTTTTGTTACCACAGTCCAACCATTGGTCTACGCTGTTTGTTACAAACCTAAGTTCCTTATCAAGCATGTTTTGAAGAGCATCAGTAAGCTGATACTCACCACCTCTATTAATATCCTCATCGATAAGGTATTGGAGTTCATTTCTGAAGTTCTCACCATCTCTAAAGTAGTAGATGCCAATTATAGCCTCATTAGAAACAAATTCTTTTGGCTTTTCTACAAAGCCTCCAATTGTCCCGTCTTCATTCTTCTTTACTACTCCATAGGCTGAAGGGTCTTCTACTTTTTGAGTCCATATCACACCGTCCTCATCCGTATTAAGCTGGAAATTGGCTTCGAATAGAGTATCAGCAAAGGCGACTGTTACCTTGTCTTTTAGGCTGTCTTTGGCGCAGAGTATTGCATGTGCAGTGCCAAGGGGTTCGTCTTGGTAGTAGATTCTTCCCTTTGCTCCAAGAGAGGATGCTATATTTAAAAGCATTTCTTCTACTTCTTTACCAAAATCACCTATTATAAAGCCTATCTCCTCTACCTTTTCGGAGCTTACCTTTACTATATCTTCGCAAAGTCGTTGTACAATAGGTTTGCCAGCAACTGGTATTAGGGGTTTTGGAACTGTAAGGGTATGTGGTCTCAATCTTTTACCCATACCCGCCATTGGAATAATTATGTTCATAAACTATAGGATAAAATATTACTTACTTGTCTTATAAGACTACAAAGATACACTAATTTAATTATTTAATATAATTAGCCTTTGATTTATTTGATTTTTGCGTCCTCTGGCTTCGACAAGCTTTTTCGTAGCATTCTGTAAAAAGATGTATATCAGCCTAATATCATTCCCCCAGCTATGTTTCAGATGTCGCAAGATAAATCAATAGGTGCTTGAATGCTCTATGTCTCTTAGCAATTTAAACTATTTAATCACCATACTGCAAAATTAATTTCCGCAAACAAAGTCCTGAGATGCCATGTCAGAGGTGCTGACATGCCATGTCAAGGGTGCTTACATGCCATGTCAGGGAAACTGAGATGGCATGTCAGGGACACTGAGATGGTATGTCAGCATGTGTGACATGCCATGTGATGGAGGTTCATCTCGAAAGATAATTTCTTGATTCCTTATCTAAATAGATTAAAATACCACTAGAGTATCGCATTGTCGAAGTCAAGAATTTGCCTATTTATTATAATAAGCTTTTGATTTATTCGTTTTTTTGTATCTTTACACTTTTATTTGTCAGATAGATTCAAAGAATATGAGGAAAACAAGATTATTTATTATACTAGCCCTATTGGTTTCTTTTTCAATAAGCTCCTACTCCCAAAATGAAGATGAAGCTTTGTTTATTAGGGACTTCGAAAGGAATTATGATAGCCTTTTGAATAGTTTCTATATCAAGAAAAACAGATACCATATCGAAACCCACCATGGGGTTAATTCAGCTTTCACCTCCGCATCCTCACTGCACGACACAGTGTTTATCAATAGGCTTAATAGGATACCTAGCTCAATAAAGCTTACTTATAATTCACATGTTAGAAATATAATAGAGTTTTATATTGATAAGATTACTGAGAAAACATCGCTTATGATTGGGCTTAGCGAGTATTATTTCCCAATATTCGAATCCATACTCGACCAACATAATGCTCCAATAGAATTAAAGTATCTTGCTGTGATTGAGTCGGCTCTCAACCCCAATGCAGTATCAAGGGCAGGAGCTACAGGTCTATGGCAGTTTATGTACGCCACGGGCAAAAGCTACGACCTTAGAGTAAATACTATAATAGATGATAGGAAGGATCCAATAAAGTCTTCGGTGGCTGCAGCCAAATACCTATCCGACCTTAATAAGATATATAATGATTGGGAATTGGCGCTTGCTGCCTACAACTGTGGACCGGGCAATGTAAATAGGGCAATGAGGAGGAGTGGTAAGAGAAACTTCTGGGATATATATAATTTCTTACCGAGAGAAACAAGGGGATATATCCCTGCATATATTGCAGCAACCTATGTTATGAACTACTATAAGGACCATGGTATAACCCCAGTAAAGCTTTCGAAGCCTATTGCAACCGATACGGTTATGCTATCTAAGAATATAGATCTAGAAGTGGTGTCGATAGTATTGGGAGTAAGCCTCGAAGAAATCAAAGACCTTAATCCACAATACAAACAAAATCAAATACCAGGCAGTAGTGGAGAATATTCTCTAAAGCTTGCCATCAACGATATTAATCGTTTTGCTGCTCTAGAAGATTCTATCTCTAGAACAGGACTTAATGATAATGACGAGCCAGCCCTATTTGAGTATAGGGAGGAGAATATAGTTCATAAGGTTAGGAGCGGTGAGACCTGGACTTCTATCGCTAGAAAGCATGGAGTAAAGATTAATGATATAAAGAAATGGAATAAGGTTGGGAAATATCCTTTGATTGGCCAAACCCTTAATATCAAAAAGCAGGTAAAGGTAGAGATAAAAGAGGGAGAGCAAAACTCTCCATTCAAAGACGAGCTTGCAACAGCTGTCGACAATCCTGGTAATGTTACTACTCCTCAAGCCAAGCCTATTGAAGAGAATAAACCCAAGCGAGTAACCTATAGGGTAAAGAGAGGAGATAGTCTCTATAAGATAGCTCGAAACTATGGAGTTACTGTTGACCATCTGCGTAGGGTCAATAATTTCAAGGCAAAGAATCCAGTCATTAAACCAGGTCAAATAATAATTATAAGAGTATCTTAGGCCTATGATATACTTCCCTAACTCAAAGATAAACCTCGGACTTAATATTATTGAGAAAAGGCCTGATGGATATCATAATATAGAGTCTGTTTTCTATCCCATTCCTCTAGAGGATGTCTTAGAAATAAGAGAGAATGATAGAGAGAAAAATCATATAGAAATTACTGGGTATAAGGTAGACGGCGACCTATCCGATAATCTATGCTTAACGGCATATAATGTCATGGCAAAAAGGTTTGAATCCCTACCAAAGGTCAATATCCACCTTCATAAATCCATACCTCTTGGAGCTGGACTAGGTGGAGGAAGCTCGGATGCTAGCTATACCTTATTATTATTAAACTATATCTTTAATCTTGGGCTTAATAAAGAAGAGCTATTGGAGATTGCAAGAGAAATAAGTGCTGACTCTGCCTTCTTTATTGAGAACAAGCCAGTCTACGCATATAATAGGGGAGATGAATTTAAGGAGATAGATTTTTCTTTACAGGGAAAGTACCTTCTATTAATCAAGCCTGATATTTTCGTTAGTACAAAGGAAGCATACTCTCAGATAGAGCCAAAGAAATCAAATAAGGATATTAGGGATATTCTTTCTCAGGATATAGGCTCATGGAAATATGAGCTTAAGAATGATTTTGAGACCTCTCTAGCCAAGAAATATAAAGACTTTGTGGAGATAAAGGATGTTCTCTACGATTTGGGTGCGGAGTATGTCAGCCTAAGCGGTAGTGGCTCAACAATGTATGGCATATTCAACCAAGCACCCAACCAAGATGATATTCAAAATATAGACCATCCATTTATAAAGCTTATTCAACTGTAAATTAATTAATATATAAAATAATAGAACTATGAGTGAAATTAGAAATTTAGAACCAAAAGCGTTGTGGGAATACTTCGACCTAATTTGTTCAATACCTCATCCTTCCAAAAAGGAAGAGAGGATAATCCAAGCAATGGTTGACTTTGCTAAGGAGAATGACCTTGAGCACGTAGTTGATGAGGTAGGCAATGTAATTATTAGAAAGCCTGCAACAAAGGGCTATGAAGACAGAAAAGGAATTATACTTCAAGCGCATCTCGATATGGTGCCTCAGAAGAACTCCGATGTAGATCATGACTTTGAAAAAGACCCTATACAGCCTTATATCGACGGCGATTGGGTGAAGGCAAAAGGAACTACACTAGGTGCAGATAATGGTATTGGTGTTGCTGCTGCTCTTGCAGTTTTGGCTGATAAAACAATGGAGCATGGCCCAGTAGAGGCCCTTCTTACTATTGACGAAGAAACAGGAATGACGGGAGCCTTCGGCCTTAAGCCAGGGTATTTGCACGGTGATATACTTATGAACCTAGACTCCGAAACAGAGGGGGAACTATATGTAGGTTGTGCAGGTGGAATTGATGCTAATATTAGCTTTGACTTTAAGAGAGAAGATGTTCCGAGCAATATGGATAGCTATGCATTAAGCATAACAGGACTTAAGGGAGGTCATAGCGGTATGGATATTATCTTAGGCAGAGGAAATGCTAATAAGATAATGTTTAGAATCTTTAAGGCTTTAGAGTCTGTAGGACTTAGGGTGTCGGATATCGAAGGAGGCAGCCTTAGAAATGCAATCCCAAGAGAAGGCTTTGCAACCGTATTAATTCCAAGCGATAATATAGAAAAAGCAAAAGAGATACTAGAAAACCTTAGCAATGAGATTAAGGACGAGCTTAAGAACGTAGAGCCAGACCTAAAGATAGAGTTAGAAAAGACAGATGCTCCAAGCTACGTAATAGATGAAAAGACTCAGTATAATCTAATCCGTGCAATCTATGCCTGTCCAAACGGAGTAATGAGGATGAGCGATAGTATGGAAGGCCTAACTGAGACCTCAACCAATCTAGCAATAGTCAAAACAGATGGTGATGAGATTAAGGTAAACTGTCTTCTAAGAAGCTCTGTAGACTCAGCCAAGATGGACCTTGCAGAAATGATGGCTTCAGTATTTGAATTAGCCGGAGCCAAGTCTGAGTTTACTGGTGCTTATCCTGGTTGGAAGCCAAATATGGACTCACCAATACTTAAGACCATGCAAGAGACATATAATAATATGTACGGCAAGGTGCCAGCAATAATGGCAATACATGCGGGACTAGAGTGTGGACTATTGGGTGGAGTATATCCTAATTGGGATATGATTTCCTTTGGACCAACCATTATGTACCCTCACTCTCCAGATGAGAAGGTTAATGTTCCATCTGTAAAGCTTTTCTGGGACTATCTTGTAGAGACCCTTAGAAACGCACCTAAAAAATAAATAATAATAGGATTCTATGGCTAGATTAAACAATAGAGTCCAACGAAATAGGGAGACATTGGTTCTCCCTATTTTCTTATTTATACTCTTATCTCCTTACTTGCTTTTCTCTCAATACTATAATGCTGGAGTAGATAATAGTAAGATTAGGTGGAAGGAGATAGATACAGAAAACTATCAGCTTATATTCCCAGACTATTATGAAGAAAAAGCCAGAGAATATGCTAGGCTAATCGATTTCTACTCTCCTTATATAACAAGGTCTTTAAAGACAGAGCTACCTAAGATTCCAATTATTATTCATCCAAATACCAGCTTTTCTAATGGAGTTGTGGTTTGGGCTCCCAAAAGGGTTGAGCTATGGACCAATAAGGATATAAGTCCTAGGTATGCCTTTGATTGGGACGCCCACCTTATTTGCCACGAGCTTAGGCATGTAGCTCAGATTAATTCACTCTACGTAGGCTTTAATGGATTTCTTGCAAGGTTTTTTGGTCAGCATATTATAGGAGGCATTCTCGGGCTATACATTCCTATGAGCTTTTTGGAGGGAGATGCAGTCCTAGCCGAAACTGCCCTTAATCCAAGCGGAAGAGGAGATAGTCCCGAATATGATTACTACCTCAAAGCACTTGTGTTGGATAAGGGACGACAGCCATATAGCAAGGCAAAGCTAGGTTCCTTTAGAAGCTTTGTGCCTAATCATTATATATTGGGCTATCAGATGGTCGCCTTTTCAAGATATAAACACGGAAGAGATATATGGGGAGAGTTTCTTGAACGTTCTTCCAAGAACTTTTGGTCCATAAGAAGGCTTACAAACTCAGACACTGTTTCCTTTACTCAAAAGAGCATATATAATGATGCTCTCGACTTTCTAAGCCTTGACTGGAATCTTCAAGATAGCTTATATCAAGAAAGAAATAAGGATGTAAATCCAATTGAAATAGGCTCTAAGCAAAAAGCTTATACCAATTATTATAGCCCAGTTATAGGTCGAGACAATAAGATATATACCATTAAGACCAACCTTGGCTCTCCATCTGAGCTTATATATATAGAAAACGTTGATAATAAGATAGAAGAAAAGAGACTTAGCTTTGCAAGCGCGATTATTGAAAACCATATTGACTACGGCTTTGACAAGCTAGTTTGGTCGGAATATAGACCACATAGAAGATGGGAAAACGAGTCTTATTCGGATGTTATTGAGTATGATATATCTAGCAGCAAAACCCAAAGACTTACTTATGGAAGAAGAATCTATAAACCAGTCTATAATCCAAAAAACCCTGATTTAATTCTTGGCATTGAATCAGATAGTCTTAATAATCATTCAATAATTATCCTAAACAAAGCCCTTAACTCCGTTGAAACAATCAAAACAATGGAGGATAATTATTCCATTACCTCTGTTGTGTGGAGTGAAGACGGGCGAACCATATACTATATTGATAATGGCAGAAAGGGCTGTTCTATTCGAAGTTTTAATCTAGACAGCAAAGAAGAGGAGGTAGTCCTGCCATATCTCTACATACATAAAACAATCAAAAACCTTAGGGTCCTCGACGATAGGGTCTATTTTTTAGGAAGCTTCGATAATCTTTATAATCTCTATAGCATCTCTAAGGATGGAGATACTAGGATTCACTCCGACTCACGCTTTTCTATTAATAATTATTTTCTTGGTAATGACTCTATATTAATTAGCGACTATACCTCAGACGGCTATAGGCTGTTTAATATTGCTAACCAATCAAAACCAATAGAATTAAACGAAATCAAAACCTTTTTCTTAGCAGAATATAGCAGAAATCAAGAAGGAGTTCCTAGCCTTAGCCTAAAAGACAATGAGGTGGAGTCAAAGCCATATAAAAAACATAGAAACCTATTTAATTTTCATTCATGGGCACCCCTATATATCAACGCCTACTCACAGGAGATTGGTTTTGGACTATCTGCATTCTCCCAAAACCTTCTCTCCTCATCAATTTTGGAGGCTGGATATAGATTTAAAACCTATAATAAATCCAATAACTTTTCCATCAACTACACCTACTCTGGTTTATATCCAATATTAAATATAGGATTAAGACAGTCGGATAGGTACCTAAGCTATGACTTTAACCAGCTAGTGTTCTCATCTCTTATCTCCCTTCCTTATAGGTCGAATAATAATAATTGGAATAGGTATTTTGAGAATAGTTTCGAATACTCCTACACAAGCATAAGTCCAAAAGCTGAGGTCAATAACTATAAGCCCAATGACTTCTCCTCCTTTGGGATAGAGTCTAAGGGTCAGGTTATTAGGCCAATGGGGAGAAAGGACATAAGACCGAGGCTTGGCATCTCCTATTTGTTTAATACCAGATTCTCTCTATCCAAAGAGATTGCATACATATTTGAAGGAAGCACAAGTGTTTTCCTACCCGGTCCCTTCCCTAATCATAGCCTCGAAATTGGGCTATCAGCACAGAGCAATACGCCAGAACTCTATTATTACGAGAATCATATAGGACTTACAAGGGGCTACTAT
>FZPS01000180.1_pt108 | contig 10546 bp, 8 predicted proteins | sample 1817821 | NCBI WGS metagenome assembly FZPS01 (sample SAMEA104158645, study PRJEB21678) | metagenome | place: Germany | collected 2015-04-21 | reverse complement strand
ATATTATGGTATCAAGTAATAATTTTAAAACAGGAATGACAATAGAATATAAAGGAGATATTTTCCAAATCTTAGAATTCCAACATGTAAAACCAGGTAAAGGAGCTGCTTTTGTAAGAAGTCGTTTAAAGAATTTAAGAACAGGAGCAATTATTGATTACACTTTTAAAAATGATGAGAAAATGCCTACAGCTCAAATTGATAAAAGGGATATGCAATATTCTTACTCAGCTGGTGAATATTTAGTATTTATGGATACTGAAACTTGGGAACAATTAGAAATTCCTCAAGAAAAAATGACTAACGAGCTTAACTATATCAAAGAAGGCGATAAGGTTACAATTATCATGTTCCAAAAAGAAATTTTAGGAATTCAATTACCAGATAAAGTTACCTTAGAAGTTGTCCAAACTCCTCCAGGAGTACGTGGAGATACAGCTGCTAACGCTACAAAAGAAGCAACATTAGAGACAGGATTAGTTATTCAAGTTCCTTTGTTTGTAAATGAAGGCGATAAAGTTATCGTTAGTACGATTGATGGAAAATATAGTTCTAGGGCATAAACTATGGTACTTGCAATCGATATTGGAAATACAAATATCGTTTTAGGACTTTTTGAAGAAGATATCTTAAAAGCTAAATTTAGAATTCAAACTTCTAAATTAGAAACAATTGATGGTTATGGTATTAGATGTTATAACCTAATTCATTATGCAGGTTATAAAGTAGAAGATATTGAAGGAGTTGTTATTTCTTCAGTAGTACCAGAACTAGATTATACTTTTGAGAATCTTGTAGAAAAGTTTTTCAAACAAAAAGCTTTATTTGTAATTCCGGGAACAAAAACAGGATTAAAGATTAAAATCGAAAATCCAAAACAATTAGGATCAGATTTAATTGCAGCTGCAGTAGCAGGTATTGAAGAATATACTGTACCTTTAATTATGATAGATTTAGGTACTGCTATTACGATTGCGGTTATTACTGAGAAAAAAGAGTATTTAGGGGGAGTTATCTATCCTGGTATTAATACGGCTTTTTCTAGTTTAACACAAGCAGCAGCTAAGTTAGAATCAGCAAGAATGAAAAAGGTTGATAATGTTATCGGTAGAGATACTGTTTCTTCAATCCAAAGTGGAATGCTATTTGGTACAGCATCAATGCTTGATGGGATGATTAGAAAGATTAAAGTAGATTATCCTAAAGCTTTAGTTATCTTAAGTGGTGGACATGGGTCTTTAATCAAAGAATATTTAGAAGAAAAAGTAGTATTAGACGATGATGTTGTTTTAAAAGGATTAAATATAATTTATAAAAAGAATAAAAAGCCTCTTAAATAGTAAGAGGTTTTTTAATACCAAAAGGAAAAAGAAACAATACAAAAATGATTTGATATATGGTATAATATGAAAAAAGGAGGATTATATGGATATTTTATTAGAAGCTGGTCTTAGTACAGAGGCCTTAATTATAATTTTAGTTTGTATTATTCCAGTTGCTTTTTTAATAATTATGGCAATTATTAATACAATTCGTTTAACTAAAAAAAGAAAAGCAGCAAGATTAGAGGCGCTTAAAGATCAACCTAAAGATCTAGAACAACAAAAGGTTTTTTATGAAGCTTATGGTAGTTTAGAAAATATTAAAAGCATTCGTAAAGAAGCAAGAAGAGTTATTGTAAAGGTGAAAGATCTTGATAAAGTGAATTTAGAGAAATTACCAGAACTTGGTGCTACAGGTGTTTTAGTTGTAGCTGATGAAGTTAGAGCAAGTTATTCTGATCGCGCTGATTATGTTTATAATTTAATTAAAATTGAATCTGAGGAGAAATAATATGGCAAATAAAAAAATTGATAATTTAGCTATTGAAAATTTAAGAGTTTTAGCAATCGAGGCAATTAATGAAGCTAGATCAGGACATCCAGGTATTGCTTTAGGAGCTGCTCCGATGTTACATAATTTATATCGTTATCATTTAAAGGTAGATCCAAAGAATAGTAACTGGTTTAACCGAGACCGTTTTGTAATGTCTGCAGGGCATGGTTCATCAATTCTATATGCAACACTTGCTTTATCAGGATATAATATTTCATTAGAAGATTTAAAGAACTTTCGTCAATTAGCATCACCTACTCCTGGACATCCAGAAGTAGAAATGACTGATGGTGTTGATGTATCAACTGGTCCTTTAGGTCAAGGTATTGGGATGGCAGTTGGGTTAGCTTTAGCTGAAAGTCATTTAGCTTCTATTTTTAATAAAGAAGAATTTAAAATAGTAGATCATTATACATACTGTTTATGCGGTGATGGAGATTTGCAAGAAGGAGTAGCTTTAGAAGCTTTAAGTTTTGCAGGTCATCACAAGTTAAATAAGTTAATTATTTTATTTGATTCTAACGATATTCAGTTAGATGGACCAACTAAAGATATTGTTGATTTTGATTTTAAAGAATATATGGAATCTTTAGGTTTTGCATATTATTTAGTAAAGAATGGGGAGAACCTTCAAGAGCTTGATAAAGCTTTAGAAAAAGCTAAAGTTAGCGATAAGCCTAACTTTATTGAAGTAAAGACTAAGATAGGTCATGGTTCAAGTTTAGAAGGACAAAACAAAGTTCATGGTTCACCACTTCCAAGTGAAGAAGTTGCTGCTTTTAGAAGTAAGCTAGGGGGAGATGCTTTTACTGTTTTGAAAAAGGTTAAAGATTTATATCAAACTTTGGAAGAACTTGGTCAAATTAGATATCAAAATTGGGAAGATGAATTAAAAGATTATAGTAAAAAATATCCAGAAGAATATAAAAACTTTAAAAAGGTTTTAAATAAAGAATATAAAGTAGACTTTGGTAAACTAGTTACTTATGAAGATAAAGTAGCTGCTACAAGAGGATTAAATCAAGAGGTAATGAATGAAATTTTTATGCAATTACCAACACTATTTGGTGGTGCTGCTGATTTAGCTTCTTCTACAAAAGCCGCCCTTAATAGTAGTTATTATTCTAAAGATAACAAACAAGGATCTAATATTAGATTTGGGGTTAGAGAACATGCAATGGGGGCAATTACTAATGGTATTAGTTTACATAGTGGTTTAATCGGTTTTGCTTCTACATTCTTTGTTTTCTCTGATTATTTAAAGCCGGCAATCCGTCTTTCTGCTTTAATGGAAAACCAAGTGTTTTATATCTTTACTCATGACTCTTTAGCTGTAGGTGAAGATGGACCAACGCATCAACCGATTGAACAGTTAACGATGCTTAGAAGTATTCCTAACTTAAATGTTTTCCGTCCAGCTGATGGGAATGAACTTATTGCTTGTTGGGAGAAGGCTTTAAGTGATAAAAACCGTCCAAGTGTTTTTGTCCTTACAAGACAAAATGTTCCTACAGTTACAAATAAAAAACATCTTAAAGATGCTTTAAAGGGTGGATATATCCTAGGAAAAGAAAAATCTAAATTAGATGGTATTATCGTAACATCTGGTTCTGAATGTAAACTAGCTTTAGATGTTAAGGATGAATTATTAAAAGAGGGAATTGATATAAGAGTATGTTCTCTTCCTTCACTTAATGTCTTTTTAGAACAAGGTGAAAAATATGTAAATAAAGTTATTCCTGATTCTAAAAACATTATGGCTTTAGAGTTAAGTGAAGCTATGCATTTAGCTTTATTTATTAATAGAACTGGTGTTTTATATAATGTAAATAAATTTGGTACAAGTGGTAAGCCACAAGATGTTTTAAAAGCATATGGTTTTACTGTAGAAGATATTAAGTTAAAATTTATTGAAATGTATAATAAAAACAAATAGGCAAAAAAATAGATAAATGATATAATATACAAATAGAGGTGTTAAAATGGAAATTACAAACGCAGTTAAAAAGAATGAAAAGAGGTTAATTAAATCAATCCAAGAATTAATTCAAATTAATAGCGTCAAAAATGAAACACCTGTTACGATTGATGCCCCTTTTGGTAAGGGCGTAAAAGACTCTTTACTTTATGTTTTAAAGTTAGGAAAAGAAATGGGTTTTGAAGTTAAACTTGTAGATAATGTAGCAGGACATATAGATTTTGGTCAAGGAGATGAAGTAATCGCCGTTTTAGGTCATGTAGATGTTGTACCAACAACTGGAGATTGGGATTATCCTCCTTTTTCTGGAAAGTTAGTTGATGGTAAAATCTATGGTCGTGGAGCTTTAGATGATAAAGGACCTGTTGTATGTGCATTATATGCAATGAAAGTTTTGAAAGATTTAGGATTTGTACCTAAGAAAAAGGTAAGATTAATTATTGGTACAGATGAAGAATCTGGTTGGGAATGTATGAGGCGTTATGCTAGGTTTGAAAAACTTCCTGAAATAGGTTTTTCACCTGATGCATCTTTTCCGGTAATTCATGGAGAAAAGGGAATTATGTCTATTGATTTAGTTTCTAGTTATTTAGAAGATGATGTTGTAGCTTTTACAGCAGGAGATAGATATAATGTTGTTCCTGATAAAGCCGAAGCTTTAATTAAGAAAAACTTAGAACACGAGTTTTTAAATTACTTAAAAGAAAATGATCTTAAAGGTGAATTTAGTAAAGAGAATAGTTTATATAAATTAACTGTCTATGGTAAAACGGCTCATGGTAGTGCTCCTTATTTGGGGGTTAATGCTGCTATTAAACTTGCTTGTTTTTTAAGTGAATACTTAACTAACCCAGTTGTAAACTTTGTAAGTGATAAAATGATTGATCCATATTTTAGGGGAATAGGTTTAGATTATCAAAATGAGAAAATGGGACATCTAACAGTAAACTTAGCTAAAATTGAAATTAATCCCAAAGGAAATAAAATTGGTTTAAATTTAAGATATCCTATTGATTTTCCAAAAGAAGAATTCTTAAAAAAACTTCATTTAGAGATTAGCGAATATGGCTTTAAGTTTGAAGTTTTAAGTGATAGTGTTCCTCATTATGTAGATCCTAATGAAGAGTTAGTTCAAATTTTATATAATTCTTATAAGAAATATACAAATGATGAAGAAAATAAACCATTTACTATTGGTGGGGGAACATATGCGAGGATTCTAAAGAAAGGTGTTTCTTTTGGACCAACGTTTGCTCATACGGTTTCCAATATTCATCAACCTAATGAATATATAACAGTTGAAGATTGTTTGCTTGGCACTATTATTTATGCAGATGCAATAAAGGAGTTAAGTAAGTAGTTTTGCGTATTAAGAATATTAAAGATGCAGATATTAAACTCTTAGAATTTAAAGATTATTATGTAAGTGAACCTAATAAATATAAAGGAAAATGGAAAGAACTTTTTAAAAATAATAATCCAATTCATTTAGAGATTGGTATGGGTAAGGGAAAGTTTCTAAAAGAAAGCGCAGAGTTAAATCCTAATATTAATTATATAGGAATTGAAAAGTCTGATACTGTTCTTTTAAAAGCTGCGAGAATGATTAGTGAAACTAAGCTTAAGAATATTCATTTATTAAGTATTGATGCAAATAATTTATTAGATTATTTTGCTAGTCAAGAAGTTTCAAAAATCTATTTAAATTTCTCTGATCCATGGCCTAAAGAAAGACATGCAAGAAGAAGATTAACAGCTCCATCATTTTTAAGAAAATATCAAGACGTTTTGGTAAAAGATGGTGTAATAGAATTAAAAACAGATAATGAAAACTTATTTAATTATAGTTTGGATACTTTTGAAAAGGCTAATTTTATAATTAAAAAACAAAGTAATAATTATGATTCAAAAATAAATAATTCTGTAGAGACAGAATATGAACAAAAATTTAAAGGAGAAAATAAAACAATTTATTATATAAAGGTGGTAAAAATGACAACAAAAAAGAGAATGAAATTATATGAAGACTTAGTTAACTTACATGGACCAAGTGGAGATGAAGGACTAGTTAAAGAATATTTATTAAAAGAATACAAAAAAGAAACTGATGAAATTTTAAGAGATGGCTTAGGTTCTGTTTTTGGTGTGAAAAGAGGAAAGAAAGATGAACCAGTAATTATGATTGCAGGCCATATGGATGAAGTTGGTGGTATGGTTACTAGACTTCAAGAAAATGGCTTTATTAAGTTCATTAATATTGGTGGTGTTGTTCCTCATCTTTGGGTATCGCAAAATGTAGTTATCCAAACAGCAAAAGGTAAGGTTAAAGGGGTAGTTGCTTCTGTACCGCCTCATATGGGAGCTAGTGGTGAAGTAAAAGTAGAAAGTTTATTTATTGATGTAGGTGCTGAATCTAAGAAGGATTTAGAAAAGTGGGGCATTAAACCAGGAGACTTTTTAACTTTTGAAAATGATTATTATATTACTAAAAACAAAAACAGAATCGTATCTAAAGCTTGGGATAACCGTTTTGGTACAGGTATGGCTTTAGAAGTGTTCCAAGAACTTAAAAACATTGAACATCCAAATACAGTAATTTGTGGGGCAACTGTTCAAGAAGAAGTAGGCTTAAGAGGTGCGAAAACATCATCGCAAATGGTAGAACCAGATCTTTTTATCGCAATTGATGTTTCACCAGTTGGAGATGCTACACCAGGACCTGGAGATTCTTTTGGTAAGTTAAATGGTGGATTTTTAATTAGATTTTATGATCCTAGTAATATTATGAATCCAAAGATGCTTGAGTATGTAGAAGGATTAGCTAAGAAACATAAGATAGATTATCAATTCTTCTTATCAAGAGGAGGAACTGATGCAGCTGTTGCTCAATATGCAGGTAGTGGTTGTTTTAGTATTACAATTGGCCTGCCAGGAAGATATATTCATTCTAATACATCGATGATTGATGTTAGGGATGTAGAAGCAGTAAAGGCAATTGTTTTAGAAATTATTAAAGATTTTAGTAAAGAAAGATTACTTGAATTAAAGAAGTGAAAATATATATCGCTAGTCAAAATAGAACTAAAGTAGAAGCAGTAAAGGAAGTTTTTAGGGAAGCTGAAGTTGTTGCTTTGAAGATTGATAGTAAGGTATCTAATCAACCTAAAAGTGAAAAAGAAACGATGTTAGGTGCTTATAATAGAGCTAAGTCTTTACCAAAAGATGGATTAAGGATTGGCTTAGAAGCAGGTGTTAGTTTAGAAGAAGATATCTTATTTCTAATTAATTGGGGAGTTTTAATCGATCAAGATGATAATGTTTATCTTGCATCAGGAACTAAAATTCCTTTACCTAGGTTTATTTATGATGAGATTTATAAAGATGGAAAAGAACTTGCAGATATTATGAATTATCATTATAATAAAGAAGAGATTAATACTAAGGAAGGTGCTATTGGTATTTTTACCAATAATAATGTTCCTAGAATTGAGATATTTATTCATATAGTTAAATTGTTAAAAGGACAATATGAGAGTAAAAATTATATAGGGAGGGTTAATTAATGAAAGGATTAGTTTTATTAGCAAATGGTTTTGAAGAAGCTGAAGCAATCATTACGATTGATATTTTACGCAGAGCTAAGTTAGATGTAACACTAGCTAGTGTAGGGTTAGATTTAACTGTTACTTCAAGCCATAATGTACAAGTAGTAGCAGACACAAGGTTAAGTGATGTTATTAGCGAAGAATATAACTTTTTGATTATACCTGGTGGTTTAAAGTCAGTACTTACTTTTCATTCTAGTGCTTTAGTTAGCGAAATTGTAGAAGAGTTTGTTTTAAATCAAAAGATTATCGGTGCTATTTGTGCTGGCCCGACTGTATTAAGTAGACTTGGTTTACTTAAAGGAAAGAAATTTACTTGTTTTCCTGGATTAGATGAGTATTTAACAAGCGGATCATATTATCCAGAAAAGGAAGTTGTTGTTGCAAATAACATTATTACTGCTAGAGCAATGGCTTATACAATTGAATTTGCTTTAGAAATTGTCAAGAAAATATCAGGGAAAGAAGAAGCGAAGAGAATCGAAAAAGCAATTAGTGGAATTAGATAGGAGGAAACTATGTCTAATAAAAAGAACCCTAGAAAAAAGGATTCAAAAAAGAGAAAAGAAGAGAAAAAATTAAATAAACAAATTGAACTTGAAAACAAAAAATTGCTTGCAGAAAGTAAGAAATATGAAAGACAGTTAAAGAAAGAAGCTAAAGCAGAAGAAAAAGCTCGTGCTAAAATTCGCAAGTTAAGAGAAAAACAAGGATATATTGTTAATGAAGAAGATATAGTTCGTTTTAAAGTTGATCTTAAAAAAGGTTTAACTGAGGAACAAGTAGACCAAAGACATAGTGAAGGTTTAGCAAATAAACCAGATACTCAAGCTGGTAAGTCAATAGCTATGATTTTTGTAACTAATATCTTTACTTTCTTTAATATGTTGTTTTTTGCAATAGCTATAGTTTTAATTGTAATAGGTGAATATTACAATTTACTATTCTTAGGAACAGTTTTATCAAATATGATTATCGGAATCGTTCAAGAAACGAGAGCTAAAAAACAAATTGATCAATTGTCTTTAATGTTTGCTCCTACAGCAGCAGTTATTAGAGATGGTGAACAAATAGATATTCCTGTTGATGAGGTAGTCTTAGATGATGTTTTAGTTTTCAAATCAGGAAAACAAATTGGTTGTGACTGTATTTTAAAAGAGGGAAATATTGAAGTTAATGAATCTTTGATTACTGGTGAATCACATGCAATTAATAAAAGAGTTGGCGATATTTTATATTCTGGTAGTTATGTTGTTGGCGGAACAGGGCTTGCAATTGCTGATAAAGTTGGTTCTGCAAGTTATGTGGAGAAACTAGCAACAGGTGCTAAAAAACACAAAAATGCAAAATCAGATATCTTAAATTCATTAAACTTAATTTTGAAGATTGTTTCTATTATCATTATTCCTTTAGCCGTACTAACATTTATGAATAGTTATGATAAAATTCCTGAAATTAATCTCGAAACAGGACTCCCTTTTAGCGATTTTGAAAAATTTAAAATTGCATTTATAAGTACTTCTGGTTCGGTAATTTCAATGATACCTGCAGGGCTATTTTTACTAACTACAGTAGCCTTGACAGTAAGTGTTATTAGATTGGCTAAGAAGAAAATCTTAGTTCAAGAGATATATTGTATTGAGATGCTTGCAAGAATAGATATCTTATGTTTGGATAAAACGGGTACTATTACCGATGGTACGATGAAAGTTATTGATAGTGTTCAGTTAGAAACTAAAGGTGATTATACAATTAGAGAAATTATTGGTTCGATGATGAATGCTTTTCCAGAAAGCAATGCAACTAGTAATGCTTTAATTGACCATTATGGTAAAAACTCACTTTTGAAAGCTGATGGTATTATTCCGTTTTCTTCTCAAAGAAAATACAGTGCAGTTAGTTTTGGAAAGTTAGGATATTATGTAATTGGTGCTCCTGAAATTGTTTTGACAGAAACTAACTATGCTAAGATTCAAAGAAGAGTTGAAAGATTTGCGGAGCAAGGATGTCGTGTTATTGTTTTAGCTCATACTAAGAGTAAGATTAATCCAGACTCTCGTCCTAAATCTACAACAGCACTTGCAGTTATTGCGATTCAAGATCATATTAGAGATGACGCAGAACAAGTTATTGCTTATTTTAAAAACAACGAAGTTGATGTAAAAGTAATTAGTGGAGATAACCCAATTACTGTTTCTGAAATTGCTAGAAGAGCAGGAGTTAGTGGATCATCGCGTTATATTAGTTTAGATGGCTTAACAGATGAAGAAGTTGTAGCAGCAGCTACTGAATACAATGTATTTGGTAGAGTTTCACCTTACCAAAAGAAACTATTAGTTCAAACATTTAAGATGAACAAAAAGACTGTTGCAATGACAGGTGATGGTGTTAACGACATTTTAGCATTAAAAGAAGCAGATTGTAGTATAGCAATGGCTAGTGGTAGTGATGCTACTAAGCACGTATCACATATCGTTTTACTTGAGTCTAACTTTTCAGCAATGCCTGAAGTTGTAGCAGAAGGTAGAAGAGTTACAAACAATATTCAACGTACAGCAGTGTTGTTTTTAACTAAAACATTATTTACAATCTTACTAACGATTTTCTATTTAATTGTTAGAAGGGCTTATCCATTTAGTCCAAATCAACTTATGCCATTTGAATGGCCAGTTATTGGATTTGCAGCAACATTGCTCACTCTTCAACCAAACACAGAAAAGATTAAAGGTAGATTTATTACTAATGTTTTAAGAAACGTATTGCCAGGAGCATTAACGGTTTTATTTGCTCATATTATTCTTCATTTTCTAACAAGAATAGATGGCTTTACAGTTCTACAAACTCCTGAAGGTTATTCAACTGTTACATTATATGTAACTACAATTATTATGTTCTATGTACTTTATTTTGCATCAAGGCCGTTTAACTTATATAGATTCTTTGTTTTTGTTGTTTCAGCTGCAGGAGCAATTTCAATAGTATTGTTCTTAAATGAAAAATTAGAATTAAAATATGTAGACTTAAAATTACCAGAAATTTTATTAGTTTTAGTTTTTGGATTTGGTATTTATTTAGTTTTGAATTTCAT
>FZPS01000157.1_pt47 | contig 10551 bp, 7 predicted proteins | sample 1817821 | NCBI WGS metagenome assembly FZPS01 (sample SAMEA104158645, study PRJEB21678) | metagenome | place: Germany | collected 2015-04-21 | reverse complement strand
CCTTTACCACCGGCAAATACGTGTTCAGATTCCTCTATGGACGATTGTAACAGCAATCAAAAATGTTGATATTACAGGATTCTTAGCGTTTCGAAATTGTTGATCTGCGTCAAACCTCCAGTTCTGCATTTACTAAAGAATATTATCCGTAGGGTCAGAAGTATTGGTAATAATATCACGATTTAACTTAACACCATCAGGTAGACTATATATAATAACGAAATCCTTTTCTTCATTAACCAACCCCAGAAGCTCACTTCTTAAAAGTGCTAACTGTCCTTCCGTAATATCGCCTTCAAATACCGAATATTGAACATGCGTTAAATATTTTCGGCATGTTTTCATTATTTTAACCAGCCGATACGCTCCACCATTATCTACAGTATTAATATCATAGATAACAATAACCCGGATGCTACCACCACACCTTCATAGGGCTATAAGTTTTTTCTTCCAACAAATGTTTTATCAGCTTGTATAGATCTAATCGTATTAGACTTTTGTATCGGACATTGCGCTTGAGATTTCGATGTAAAATAGTCTTTTCCATTTCTTTTTCAAATTCACTAACGAAAATTTTACGACCCGATTCTGTTAAATATGTATAGTTAACATTAACGTCAAAATGCTGTTGTTTTAATTTGCTCGTATTAATAAGTCTAAATATTAACCGATCTACAAATACGGGCTTAAATATTTCAGCTATGTCCAACGCCAGCGAATAACGACGTTCGGATGGTTCATGCAAGTAACTTATTGTTGGATTAAGAGCAGTACGATGAATTTCTTTTAATACGGAGGTATAAGTCATGGCATTACCGAATGAAATTAAAGCATTTAACGCATTTAAAGGGGGCCTCTTGCTTCTTTTGTTAAACTCCCATCCAGTAATATTAGACCATTCGGTGTAATAGACCTTACGAGCATGGGCTTCTACACTCATAACCTCCTCAATGGTAGCTGTGTTACTTAGAGTCTTTCTTAGATTATCCAGCTGGTTACAAGTCTCCTTGTATTCTTCCCTTTTTTCAAGATTACGGCGTATATTGTGAATAGAACCCTGAACAATAATTCGAGCCAATTGCAGACGTTTATCAGCATCCAAGTAATATTCTACCTGTTTCACCACCAAGAAACCTGATAGCTGTGCTTCCCGTGGTATAAAGCTTCCTGAATAATGACCATAATAATTGAACAAATGGAGACATACTTGTTTTTGACTTAAAAACTCCAACAGCTGGCTATTGAAATCCAATGGTGCAAAACAGTAGATATGATCGACGTCTTCAATTGGGATCATACGTCTTTCTTCAGCAAGTTCCAATGCTAAAGTATTATCTTTCCGACGGAGCTGCCCCGATGAAAAAATATAATAAGTCCGGCTAACGCTTATCCACCCCTATGAATAGCAAAAGTCAAAATAGGCACAGCGGGAACACATCTTTTTGTTAAGCACCGCTGGGGGGACAGGTTCCTCTACAACCTGGTTGATACTCTTTAATGCATGCTCCATACACAGGTTGTCATCATCCTCCCATGTTACTTCAACTTTTCTCATGCTAGCAGGATAATGAATAACTCCAGAGGAACAATTTACTCCCTGTCCCCGCAGTAGATATATATAATATTTTAGCTGCCATACATGCGCCTTTTCAAACTTCTTGCTTTTTTTTACTTCATGCACAAAAACTTGTTCTCCAAAACGCAAAAAGTCAATCTTTACTGTATCAAACGCAAACTCTTTATGGGTTTCCCGTTTAAATCGACTTTCATGCAGGATTTTACCCTTTATCACATCAACGTTTCCTGATATGTTTTCCAGGTTAAGCCCCTTTGAAAACAACCATAGTTTTCGCTGGCAAATAAAATAGTAAGCGACCATGGTTCCAGTAATACCTAGTTGCTCAAGAGAAATGGCCTCATCATGAGGCAAAATAGTTCAGCCCCTTTTCCGGATCATACGGCAACTCTAGTACAACCAATCCAGACAACCAACGCTCAAGTTTATCATTTATTAATATCTGTTCATCGAAAGTTAAATTTAAAGGGATGATTTGATTTAGTTCCAACTCATGATAATTTGTTATGGCTTCTTTGGTTACTGAGCGGTATGGACATGTTACCACATATTTGGGTAGGATGATCGTAGCCAATTCTGCATAGTTTAGTCGAGGAAAATTGTTTTTAATCCATTGGCAAACTTCACTGTAAAAATCCTTAACCATTACCTGGGGAATCCCGGTTATGTCATTTACATTCCTAAAAAGTCTCATCGCATCTTGCCTTTTATCAGAACAATAACCGTGGTCAAGAATTTCTAAAACATCTCGATATTTTTGAATATATCCACCCAAATTTAAGGGAAATTCTCGATCATTTGCTTTGTCAAGGAGGGCATAGGTCTGTTCCACCCACTCTGTTTTTTGTTTTTCATTAATCAATAAGCTCTTTTCACCTAGTCGACTTATGATATTATAAAGTGCCTCATTTATGTTCTTAGTGTCTCGTCCTTTCCATTTACGGAAACAAGATTCCCAGGGGCTTTCATCCAGTATCGGCAATTTTGCTTCATCTATTGACTGTTTCTCAAATCCATTGGCTAATACCACCAGAGAAATAGCAGTCAAGTCTCGATCATAAACCGTTCCTACACCCGAGCCCAACCTAGCATCTTTATCCTTCTCCCCTTTAGATTTTCTCTTGTTGCTCGTAACGGTTTTACCTTCCACGATAATAACCACATTAGCATTTTCTGGTGCATTTAGCCCTTCACTACGGGCGTATCGCCGGTAAACACGACCCATCCTCTGTACCAGGCTATCTGCTGGTGCCGGTTCGGTAAACATAATATCAGCATCAATATCGAGTGATGCTTCTACTATCTGCGTCGAAACAACTATACACGAAGATGAGTCTCTTTCAGCTTTATTTGGCATATATTTGTCTACCGCCAATGTTTCCAACTCTTTACGCCGTGCCGTAGTAAAACGAGAGTGGAGTAACATATTCTTAATTTGCAAATTTCTATTCTGTAATTCAAGATTGATCTGTTCATAAATAGTGCAGGCCGCAAGTACTGTATTCATAATAACCAGTACCTTTTGACCCGATGCAGCAGCCTCTACCACTTTATCTGTAACCGTGTCGTAACTACCGTCATGAGTTAAAAATTGGAGTTGGTGCCGGGCAGAAACTGCTATTTTCTCAAAACCCGGTAACTCAAGCAGATTTACTAGCTGCTCTTCCCCCAGTCCCGCCCTTTGAGCAATCTGTTTCCGTATGAACGGAGGCAATGTGGCGGTCATTAATAGAGTCTTGCCTCCAAGAAAAATGTTTTGCTGTATTAAGTGAGTAACTATAGCAGCCGCCTGTGGATCATAGGCTTGCACCTCATCGATAATCAATGCACCATCCATTATGGTAGAAAAAATGCGTTCGTACCCAGGATACCTTAAAGCGCTTGGTACAATCTGATCAGCAGTTGCCACTATATACGGTTTAGCCAGGTGGCGGGCCAAATCCATGGCTTTACGCCGCTCACCCTCGGTCTCTTGAACACTATTTTTCTGACTTCTAATAAACAGTTCCAGACCAGCGTCTCCATGTAATAAAGCGGCTTGGTCCTTTCCGTACAAACTTTGCGTGCGATCGAAGATTTTATTTGTTGCCGCCCGCATAGGAAGTAACATAAAGTTTTTCATGCCGGCGCCCCAAAGGTATGCCAATTCGGTCTTGCCAAATCCAGTCGGGGCTACAAACATCATGTTTTCCCCCTGCAACTCCGGCCTGGCTGTAAAGAATTCTTTTTGCCAGTAACTGCTGCTATTAAATAGTGCCTTTAGCCTATCGTCAATTATTTCATTTGAAAGTGCTTCTCCCTGCTCAATATCTTTAATTTCTAACAAGCCACCACTTTCCTCAACCAGGGAAGCAAAATGATCTGCCCGCATCAAGTTCCCGGCTACAAATATACGGAATCTCTCCTTTTCAGTTTTTCCATTACCACCTCTGATGCTTTCGGGTAGAAAGGCCAGGGTATACGGTGGTACCAGTACTCCCGCCTCACCTAAAGTGTTGTACTGCAGATATTCTACCAAACTTTTATTTATTCCGATAATTTTTTCATTCAACCGATAGCGTTTCGCTAGCCCTTCCAACTGCCTAGCAACTTTTTGGCATCGAGCCGACCACTCAGTATCTTTTTCTACAAATTCTTCTGCTTTAGCAGTTATGTCGTAGCTACGAGAGCCCATTAAAAGATCCGGAAAACTTTCACGCCAGTGATGAAAAGCTACCGAAGAAACAATTATTTGGGCTATCAGGGGATCGCTAAAACTAAATAATTCAGGTCTAAACAAAAAAAGAGAAATAAGGCTATGCGGAATATCGATTCCAGGCAAATCAAGTTTAACCTTTTTCAGCAGTGCCTGAAAAGTAGGGTCAATTTTCCCAAGATCATGTAATAGTGCAGCATATTGCAGTGCTAACCACCAGTCATCATGGATATCTCCTTGTTTCTTTTTACGTAATATATCCACTGCCTGTAGCACATCATTCGTATGTTCGACTAAAGAGGTGCCACTGCTTTTGGCCCAAAATTCATTTTGCATGGTCAACACCTCCTCTCCCAGAACCATCGTTAACCACTATATTAGCCATATAAATTGGTGTACTTAACTCTGGGTCTACAAAAACAGCTGGCAATGTAAAATTACTTAAAAACGGAATTGGAGAACAGAATAACCGGACAGGCACATGCTGAAAATTGCGGATTACCCCGCCTTCTTTCCCCTGGTAAGGAACCCTTACCCGCTTGTATAGCGAAGTAATAAGCATAGCAGGACCTTGGGCCTTCTGGTAGAGCTCTCTATAATCTTTTTCGTCCACATAGCTACCTGTCCCAAAAGCCGAAGTCGGCTCTGGCATCCATTGAAAATAGCTATTTGAGTTGCGCAAGTCAGTAGTTCTATTGGAAACAGGTAAAGAGATCATCGAAGCTGAATTAACCATGACCCAGTCTTCCGCTCGTCCCAAATGAAGGTGGTTAAACCATTTCTCTGGAGCATCAATATTTTGCTGAAGTGTCTTAAGTACAGTAGTATCCGAATGGTAAACGTACAATGCCAAATAAAGATCGTTGAGTACTTCCAGGCTAACCGGGCTTTGACCTCCAATATGTTCTACTACCTCTTGCCGATCCCGGTTATTCAATGAGCCATGCCGGCCTATATGTGCTTTGCGAAGCAAGTTACGTAACCAAGTATATTCACGAGTAATGTAATCATGTTTAGACAATATCCCTAAAACTAGGTCACCCTCCAGCATTACCTTAATTTGCTCCTGATCTCCCAGAACGTTAGATAAAAAACCAATCATTGTTGAATACGGAGGTACTGGATACGTCTTTTGTGGTTCACTGCTATGTATAACGCGAAAATGCGCGTGAGGCATAGACATCTCAAGTTTTAATACATCAACAGACACTTTCATCACCACCGTTACCCAATGGCTTTCAGCACATCGTCCACACCTGACCATCGCTTAGCTTTATCTGTAATTTCAGCATCTAACGGTAACGCCCCTTCAAAAAACCAGGCATTTTCTACATACTCATTTTTAATTGCACTATTCAGAACGTTTGTATCTATGAATCCGTTTTTGAATTTAACGTAGCTATTGAACACCGGTACAGGCACTTTTAGTGCACCCAAGATAAAAAATACAGGAACAGCCCCGTAGTTTTCAGTACTTGAATGGATTATCAACCCATTTGTTATAGCTTCCAACAGCTGTTTGATTCTAATTTTGCGTTGTTCAGGGCTCACAACAAAGGTCACCCTACCTCTATTACCATCTTCAACGATACCTACTACCCCTTCTGCCTTAGTGTTATTACCAACTCGGTACCAAGTTGCATCTTCTACTCCCTCTCCGTAAAAAGAATCGATACCGTTCAGATCAGTCGGACTTGCCTCGGGTAATGCTTTTATCCATTCTGCCAATTCGGCAGGTAGCTCAGCTAGATGGATATCCTGGTAACCAAGGCGACATAAATCCAAAGTGAAAGATGCCCGATAAAATGAATGATGCTCCTCTTTTTGGAAGGGATTGGGCGCAGCTTCAATCCCTCTTTCTACAGCTCTTTTAACCAAATCGTGGTTAGCATAAAAAGCCATGTCTGCCTGCCACGGCTCCATCGATAGCGCTTTGGTCATTCCTAAAGGAGCTTTACGCACGATTCCAACATCAGAATCTAATACCGAGGTGTTCATAAACCCAAAGACATCCATCTCGGGATAGGCTATTATGTTTGCGTCGGGAAATTTGAACTGGATTACCGATTGTCTCTGGCTACCACGATTTACCGTAACCGGTGCCCCTTCCCACCCATGAAGCACCTGCAGGGTTTCAAATAGGTGATGACGCAAAAAAGCTCTGCTCATAAACGAATAAGTCCCGTTATCGCGAGAAAGTTTTTTTATGGAAGCAATATTACCGGCTAACTTTTCGTCCCGGTTAACTGCCGAGGCTTCAAAAATCACCGTCGTGCTCAAACCTTTAATCTTCATTAGATAAACACACCTTTCTACTAATTAGTTTTCAGTTTCGGCTTTCTCCCCAGGCCTAAAACCTGATATATAAGCATATATGCCGATCTTAAACAACTCAGGGCTATCTAAAGAAAAAATCCTTGCCAACGGTTTTGGAAATTCTATGTTTCTGGCCACATACACCCGCAGCAGCAGATGATAAACATCGGCTTTCTGGTTCAACCGGGTAAGTTCTAGCAACCGAAATACCATGCTATCATTCTGAGCTAGTGGTGCTGTTGCACCTAATTCGCGAAGTTGTCCTGTATTGATATAGCCCATTCTTTTACCCCCTTTCTCTGCAGACAAAAATCTAAAAATTTCGGCACTAAGTGCAATTAAGTCAAAAACAGGCCGAATACTTAAAGGATTATAGATAACCTCTGGGTCATCTCCCAAATTATTTTTAGTTAAATAAGCGCGCAATGATTTATAAATTATCGTCGGTAAATAATTAAATTGCTCTTTAAGAATAATGTCCCACACTTCTTGGTTACGAATCTTACTGATATACGAAGAAATTTGTGGGACCAAAAACATCTTGGCCAGTCGTGGCGATAGTGGATAATACCTCACCATATTCCTTTCGAAAACCAGAACTTCCAGGTTCTGCAAGCCCCAGGCAGTAACTCCTTTGCGCAACTGAGGGTCATATTGCAAAGCATCTAAGAGGGCCACTTGATAAGCAAACCGGTTCTGTCTAAGCTTGCCAGCCAACATCCGGTTTAAGTACCAGTTTACCTGTAGAGAGTCAGAATTAATGAAAAAACGATTGCGTTGGACGATATGAAAGCAGATAAAGTATGAACGACAACGTTTGCATGTTGTCAAGTTGGGGTTGCTATCCCAGAACCGATTGGGGAAAACTCCCGGTCCGTCGCCAAGAGCGAGCGACAATGATCTAGTAAAAAATGCATCATAAACTCTAGCTTCTGGATCGGGAACATATTCCTGCCCACAGAAACTACAGAAGACATTATTGGGACCAGTGTGATGATCCAAAGTAAACCAGGTGTTAAGAAAATCAACCTTATCCCAGCTAAGTTGTGCAAGGTTAGAATATGGAGCAGTCTTATGAAATAAACTGCGACAAACCGTTTCCACCATTTCAGCACCACTCAGACTCTTGCCCCTATCATCTTTTTTCATAAAATCAGCTTCATACCCGGTTACTGTCCACCACCAAGCTATACGTTTCATCTTTTTCAATTCAGTAGGTATCGGTTGTTCATTATAGCCGTTGGGCATCGCGATACCATCAGTACTAAAGATTGCCTGTGCCAGATCACTAGAAATTACAGCCTTTCCATCATCCTGGAGAATTTGTTCCACAATGATTCTATCACCATCTTCCCCCAGCCCCCTTGCCAGCACTTCTAGAAAGCCGTGAACACAAGCGTTGTAATACCACGAAGAAGGATAGATTACTATATCTTTATTGGTATCTATAACAGAATTATCATGCTTTATGTCATTAAATAGTGCATGTTTACATTTTCTCATAACTCTTTCACCACCTCCAATAATCCAAAACCCTGCCCAGTTCTGACCCCTAGGCCATAATCGTATAGGAATTGAAGACTGGCTGGATACCCTGATAGCGTTATATTACCTCTAATGCTGGTTATCTTCCCTCCGTAATGTTGGCAAACACCTTTAGTAAGTTTTTGATGCTCTACTAACTTAATAGGGCTATATAAAATATCATCGAGCGGTGTTATCTTCTGATTAAGAAAATTAAGCTTTGTCTGCAAGTGAGTGTTTATAGCTTCTTCGATTTGAGCTGCATCAGTATTATCCAGATAACCATCGCTACCTCTTAGGACAGCATGTCCTATTACCTGGAACTTAACTGTATCAGATCTTATTTCTTTATTGGGTAACAATTGAATTTGATCGAGTTTTAATCCAAGAATAGTGTTTTGACCTTTTATGGCAATTGCCCGGTTGCAAACATCAGTCATTAGATCAAAAAGGCCGGTTGAAAAAGTCATAAATACCGGGGGCTTAATAAATATAACTCCATCATTAGGTACAACTCGGTAAACTTTGCTAAAATGGACGCTAAATACATATGGACTATAACCCGGCGTTGATTCCTCAAAGCGCTGGCTAAACGGTGAAGTATCAAGTAACAATTTAATTAATGATATAAAATGCCTTCTAAACTCGATGGGTATGGCATATTCCTCCTGTTGAGTCTCTGGGCTTAAAGAAAATCTAACTCTAATAGCAATTCACCTCTTATTAATCTCATTCTCAAGTTTTAGATTGGTCGGTCCACTTTATTGCTCCGCATTTTTTTACATAACATAGTCTAAATAACAAATATTAATATATCAACAATACACAAATTCAACACGACACAATGCTTACCTTCTTTTTATAAATAGAATTTTATAGGATGTTTATTATTACCAGAATTTCCCTCAAATGCCATGTTGGCAATGCTAATTATTCTGCATTATAAAATATAATAGCAAACCATTATGACAACATAGTGTCACATCATAATTGCTAGCATTCTCTGATCTATCGATAGTGAACCGTGTTTAGTCAACAACCCAAGCTTCTTTTGAATGAAGATAATCATAGGCCTTAAAACAAATCACCGCCAGGAGAGCTATGATCACTGCGCCAATATAGGCATAGCTCCAGTTAAGATCCAGTAAGAAGCCGCCAAAAGCAGGGCCAACAACCCGCCCTAGACTGTCAAACCCTTGCATAACTCCAAGGGATCTTCCCTGGTTGGCAGCATTTTTTGATACAGCAGAGGAAGTTGAGGGACGAATGAGTCCCATGCCACAGCAAAAAACAGCCAGAAAGAGAATTGCAGTAAAGGTATTAAAGGAATGTAGCAAGAGCGCCAGACCTATAGCCATGGCGGACAACCCGATAACTATGGTTTTCTTTTCCCCTAAACGGTTGATCATCTTGCCCACAAGCAGGCCTTGCAGAATAACCATTACAATACCGGCAACCATAAAAGCCCAGCCTGCTTCCTTAGCCCCCATGCCTATTTTGTTCTGCATAAAGAGGGCGTATGTAGCCTCGTTCATGGAATGAGCAACACTGGCCAGGAAAAGCATGATGAAAAATTGAACCAGGGGCGTTTGTAGTTCGCTCAGGAAGATACTTATGCCGCTGTCATCAGTCACTTCCTCAAGCTGCTGTATCCTTTTTTCACGTGTCAGTGATTCTTTCAGCAGAATAAAAATAGTAAGAACGTTAGCCATGGCCAGCCCGGCCGCAAAAAAGAAGGGAAAAGTAAAAGAAATCCCTGACAATATACCACCTAAAGCCGGTCCCATAACCATACCCAACCCCATCGAAGCGCCCATTAAACCCATGCCAGAGCCACGCTGCTCCTCTGTGGTGATATCACCGATATAGGCCATAGCCGTAGGCATCACTGCTGCTGAGAGAACCCCACCGGCAATACGGGCAATAAAAAGAAGCCATAGGACATGAGCTAAACCATAAATAATAAAGCTGACCGCATAGCCAGCAATACCTAGCATCAACAGCGGCTTTCTGCCTACCTTATCCGAGTAGCGTCCCCAAATGGGCGCACAAATAAATTGGCATAAAGAATATACAGTAAGCAGTAACCCTAATTGAAAGGCGCTGGCTCCCATGCTTTTCACGTAGTAAGGAAATACCGGAATGATGATCCCATTGCCTAACATCATTAAGAAAAGTGCAAAAAATACCAGAGCAAAACTTTTTTTGTTTTTCAATTGTTTGGCACCTCTTTACATTATACATTTCTATACTAAAGCAATTCTAACTCAAATTGCAAACCCCGGTCGATTTTATGTTTGCTTACCGTCAGAGCCATTTGCGTTCTTTGAAAACAATTGATAGATAAGGCTTTGCGCAAGGGGTAAAAATATTTTACCCCATGGGGATGCTGTGGGATAAGGGTTTCTGCAAGTCAACCCTGCGGGAATTAGGAAAT
>FZPS01000062.1_pt4246 | contig 10555 bp, 11 predicted proteins | sample 1817821 | NCBI WGS metagenome assembly FZPS01 (sample SAMEA104158645, study PRJEB21678) | metagenome | place: Germany | collected 2015-04-21 | reverse complement strand
AATTTTCCTCGTAATATCTTTTTGACATGATTTTCTCCTCCTAATATTATTATATCATGTTCGGAGAAAACCTGTCCTACTTAGTGTAGCCTATCCAAGAATTAATAAAATTAACTTAAAATAGTTTTAATTTCATAAAAGATCCTTAATTTGGTTGGTGGAACACAAACTATTTCACACTACCATTATTATTTGAAATTATCTCATTTTACATTATAATCCTTTATCTTTTGGATACAGTATATTAACATTAAACAATACCTTTTATATGTTTCAGATAGCTTTAATATATTTTAATAAATACATATGGATAATCAATATACATAGTCTTAGGCTTTATCTATGATTGTTTTTAAATTTCTAGCCCTTTGCTATGAATGTAATTTATTTAAGTTAAAGTTTAGCTTCAGCTTCTATCATCCTTCAATTTGATTTCAAATTAGTAGCAAAAACACAAAGTGAGCAGGTCTTATTTTGTATCTAACATAAATCTTTTTTTACCTTTTTTCTTTAAATATTCCTTAAATCTTTTTGCTGAGATATTCATTATTAGCTCTTGGGGCATGTCAATTTCCTCCAGTAGTTTTATTGCAGCATCAAATCTTCCCACATCGAAGGAAAAATGACTGTCACTCCCTACTATAATTGATACAGAATGTTCTTTGCAAAGCTCCATAATTTCATAACAATTTTCCCAGCTGCCCGGTCTGTTGTAATAAGAACCATTATTTAATTCTATTAAGGTATTTGTTTTTCCTGCCATCTTTACTATTTTTTCCTTATCTATTGGAAATATAGGGTTTCCTGGGTGGGCAATAATATCCACATACTTATTTTTCATTGTATTAATTAATGTTTGAGTATTACCCTCGATATCTAGTGGTTCCATACATAAGTCATGAAAACCTGCAATTATAACATCTAATCTTTTTAATCTTCTTTCTGGAATATCAAGGTTGCCCTCTATGTCCAAAATATTTGCCTCTACCCCCCGCAATACTTCTACATCATAAATATATTCTGGTAAAATAATTAAATTTCCCACAAAAGCTTCATTAAGTACTCCTGCCATTGCTGGCCCATGGTCTGTAATGCCTATCATTTTTAATCCCTTGTTTTTTGCTTCTAAGGCAATTTCCTGTACTGTGCTGTAAGCATGGCCACTTGCAATAGTATGATTATGAATATCCATTAATAAGTCCATTAATTCAATCTCCTTTAATCTACTTTTTTCTAAATATTATCTTACTAAAGTTCAGTAACAAGGGACAGCAAACCTTTCTTAGATTCTGTCCCTTGTTATATTATCATATTATTTAATCTCTACTTGCTTAAAACTCCATTAGATCCATTAGCTCCTGATAAGATTCTACTTCAATATTTGCATTGGAAGTATCTTGTCTAAAAACAGATCCTTTAAAACCAATTACTTTCATTCCAGCATTTTTTCCTGCTTCTATCCCAATTCTTGAATCTTCAATAACTAGACAGTTTTCTGGTTCACCCTTTAAGAACTTTGCAGCCATTAAATAACCGTCCGGGAAGGGCTTATGATTTTTTACCATATCACCACATACAATAATATTAAAATACTTTAGAAGATTTATCCTGTTTAGTGCAATAACTACACTTTTACTTCTTGTAGAGGAAACTATGCCCAATGGTATATTTAAACCCCTCACCTTTTCTAAAAAATCAATTAACCCTGGCATAGGTTCAAGATCAGGAGAATCTGCATAAAAACTACCTCCACTTCTATGATCCTGAATAAATTCTTCTAATGTTTGATTGATATTATGTTTATTAATTAAATCCTTAAATATTGTTTCACTAGTCTTACCTGTATATTCTAATAAGGTGTCTAAAGATTCTTCTATACCCTTTCTTCTTAATGTTTTTTGTAACATTCCAAAGGCGCCAGGTTCACTATCTACAACAACTCCATCAAAATCAAATATTATATGTTTGATTTTTTTTCCATCTATATGAAAGTATCCCTTTTTAGTGTTGAATTTAATTGCCTCCTTTATAGATATATCGTTATTTAATATAATATATACCCTTATAGACTTCTTATAATCATTTAGAGCTTATGCATTATATGTTTTGTAGCCTTATACAAGTCTTTATAGTTTTCTTTATAGGGTTTATATGCTTCAGTCTTGACTAAATCTGGATCTATATGGTCTTTTATCTCTATTGCCTTTGCAAGTTCCTCTCTGTCCTTAAAAAATCCTATACCAAGGGCCGCCAATAGGGCATCACCATATGCTGCACCATTTTGGATTTTTACTGTATTTTGTCTTTTACCGCTAATATCAGATATAATTTCCAGCCATTTTCTACTCTTAGTACCTCCGCCTACAGCCATCACCTTCTTTGTATCCACACCCATCTCCTGGAAGATGTCAAAGTGCTGGCCTATTCCATAGCCTACCCCTTCTAAGCAGGCATTATAGATATGCTCCCTTGTATGTAATAGGTTTAAGCCAAAGATAAGGCCCTTTGCCTTAGGGTCATGGATAGGTGTACGCTCTCCACTGAAATAAGGCAATACAATAAGGCCATCAGAGCCCGGCTCTATTCCCTCCACACTCTTGATTAATTCATCATATACATTAATGTTCTTTTCTTTTTCTAAAGCCAGTATATCTCTGGCCAGATTATCTCTAAACCAACGGGTGATAGTGCCTGCTGTAGACATACCTGCTGCTACTGAGTAGGTATTGGGGAATAGATAGGGCCCCGCCCACAGCCTCTTATCCTTAGTAAACCTTTCTACCACATGTATAATAAATATTGATGAGCCATACATAATCATCATATCTCCGGGGTCAAGGACTCCTACACTGACAGCCTCTGCCGATGCGTCTGCAGTTCCCGTTATTACCTTTGTCCCCTCTAGTAGGCCGGTCTCCTTTGCTGCCTTTTTATGTACTTCTCCTACTAGCTCATCAGACCACTTACAATCAGCTAATTGATCCCTCCGGCAAAATATGTCCAGCTCTTCTTCCCAGTCACAGTTTTCCATATTATACATTGGTACCCAGGTGGCAGCGGTATAGTTATCTATTACATATTCACCACATAACTTTGCAACTAGATAGGTGGTTCCTGTGACAAACTTATCTGTCTTTGCATATATCTCAGGCTCATTATTTTTAATCCATAGTATCTTTGCCGCTGCAGATTGGGTGGTGATAGGTGTACCATATTTTTCAAAGATAGTATCCTCGCCATATAATTCATTTAAATAGTTAATTTCCTTTTCTGCCCGTACATCAATACCATATAATATTGCTTTACGGAGGGGGTTGAGATCCTTATCTACAGGTAGACAGCAAGGGGCAATAGTGCTACAGCCAACAGCCGCTATGTCCTTAGGGTCTACCTCTGCTTTGGCAATAAGAGTATTAGATAATTCGCAAAAATCTGCCCACCAGGTCTTTTCTGCATCATGTTCAGCATATCCAGGTTTAATGGTCTCCATCAAATGGGGGCAAGCATGACTGGCAACTACATTAGTGTTTTCATCTATAAGGACACCTTTGCTTTCATATGTCCCTATATCAATACCCATAAAATACTTTTTACCCATAACATCACAACCTTTATACATATTCTTAAAAGTCCCTTTAAAATCTATTTAAATCAAAATCCTTATCAATGGTTTTAACCATTTCACTTACTAATTTCCCCAGTTCAATAATATCATTGACATCACATACCTCTGCCGGTGAGTGGGTATATCTAGCGGGAAATGCCATTTCTAAACCTGCCACACCCTTCCCCTCTAATTGGACATATGCCATATCAGTAAGTATTCCTAAGGCAGCAAACCTTTGGAAGGGAATGGACTTTTCTTTGGCTACATCCTTGGCCAGTTTAAAGAGTTTTTCATTTGGAAGACTGCCATTTAGGGTTCCCCGTCCATGAAAACTATATAGTTGTACACAGGGACCTTGACCCATGGCCACATCAAATCTAGAGCTTAAATCCTTTGTATCCCCTGCCAGGGCAACATCTAGGGAAAATGCTAAATCTGGCTTTATTTCCCGGGCGGCTATCATTGCCCCCCTTAGGTTAAATTCCTCCCATACTGAACCTACGAGATATACATCACAGGAAGGTCTGTCCTGTGACAAAAGATAAGCAATTTCTACCAAACAGGCACAGGCACCCCGGTTATCTATAGCAGTCCCGGATACCTTGGTAGCCATTAATTCAATGTAGTTAGGCTTATATATAACTGGACAGCCAACATATATTCCCAGGTCATTAACTTCCTTGGCAGAATTGGCACCCACATCAATATACATGGAGGTGACAGGATCTACCTTGTCTTTTTCCTCTGGGGGAGTGGCGTGGTGAGCCTTGGTAGCAAAGACCCCTGGATGCCAAAATTCATCTTCACTTCTTATTATAAGTTCAGTTCCAGGTAATACCTTATCTGGAATACCGCCCAGTCTATCTACTTGAATATAACCATCTTCTTCTACTTTTCGTACTATAAAGCCTAGTTGGTCAGTATGGCCAAAAATCATCGCCTTTAGGGGCTTATCATCTGTCCCCTTAATCTTACCAATACAATTACCTACCTTATCAATCCATACCTCATCGCAGTATCCTTCTAGTTTTTCCTTTAGGCTATAAGCCATTTCCTTTTCATAGCCACTTGGAGCAGGTGTTAACATAAATTCCTTTAGTAGTTCCTTCATATCCTTTATATTGTCCATTATCCTATTATCTCCTTTACTTTTTTGGCCATTGCTGTTCCTAGAGCTCTATGGCCTTCAGCTGACATATGTATTCCATCGCCTACAGCAGATGCGAATAATGATGCATCTATAAAATGACATTGGTTTTTTTCTGCAATAAATTTATATATTTCAGCTAATTGTTTGCTTTTTTCTATAGATTTTTCTGAAAATACCGTATGGTGCAGGGATTCTCCCCAGTCACTGCTCAAATGAATTGGAGAAGCAATTAAAATCTCCGGTGTTCTTCCACCTACACCACAGTTTGCCTTTTTCACATAGGATATCAGGAGGTCAATTCCCCAACCTATATCCCAGGCTTCCTTACCAAAGCGATTTTTAACATCATTAGTTCCTAGCATTATAATAAAAAGATCCATAGGTGTGTTCTCCATTAATGTTACTTCAAAGTTTGCCCTTCCATTACGGCCCTCTTCAATAGGATCTTCAAATACTGTAGTCCTGCCATTAAGTGCATTTTCATAGACATGATAGTTTTGTCCTAGGAGGTTTTTCATATATCCTGGCCATCGGACATTAAAATCATAGCGGGTAAACTTTACTGGCACACAGCCCCAAGTATTAGAATCCCCATAACAAAGTATGTATTTCATTCTATCACTCCATTTTCTATTTATTTAAACAGGGATTAAAGAAATATTAATTCCTGTTATTATCTTATTTACCATCAAAATCCTTTATAAATCTTATGATCTCCAGCATAATTTCTTCCTCTTCTACCTTTGATAAATCCACCTTTTCCTCTTTTGCCCTTAGCAAAAGCTCATTTCCATATTTCTTTATTAGGTCTTTACTAAGGTCTTGGTTTTTTTCCTGGTTGCTCTTATAATACATTACCTTGAGAAGAAATATCAAGTTCTCGTTTGATGGGCTTTCCTGGAACTTCTCTTCTACCTCTGATAGGCTTAAGCCTGAGAAATCCCCCATATCTATAGCTATCCTTGAGCTGTCCTTTGTAAATACCAATACTTGAATCATTAAAATAAATCCCAATAAAACTGATAGGATAATCCCTAGATGATTTCGATTATTACCAATACCCATAATTATATGCCTTTCAATAATATAGTTCTTTCTTTTAACTCTTTCCCACAAAATCATGGTGGCTATCTAAGACTGAATAGCCACCATTAAAACAATGAATACTATTATTCTGCCTTATACTTAGACTTTACTGAGTCAATATCATGATTCTTTGCATCTTCTTCAACTTGTTTTCTATCCCAGGTAAGGTCTACAAAATCATTTGTAATTACCTTATCTAGTGGTATAGCTTCCTTGATTACTCCTGAGGATACAGTAGTATCCATAACTAATTTCCACTTGTCTTCAAATAAGAAGCCTATTTTTTCTAATAGGGTTGCTTCCTCTTCCCCGCCTTCAGGACCAAACATTTGATAGGCACGGCCCATTTGTACAAATGTTGCTGCCTTCCAGGTCACATCTATTGCAGGGAATTGCTTACATACTACTGCAGCACCAGCTTCAGGATTTAGCTTAGTAAACAACATTCCCTTTGCTAAACCACGAACAAAGCCTTCAATTACTTCTGGATCTTCTTCAATCATCTTAGTATTTGCTACAATTGAGTTTGAGCAAGTCTTAAGAACATCGTTACCGTCAATATAGTTAAACTCAAATCCCTGGCCCATTAATTGCCATGCTTCCCCTGGCCAAGTAAATAGCATATCAATTTTGCCCTCATCTACTTGGATATATCTGTTTTCCCCTGCAACTACAAATTCTATATCTTTTTCTAGGTCCACTCCTGCAGCTTCAATTGTTGGTGCAACCAGCATTTCCCAAGCTGCATCACCTAAGGCAACAGTTAATTTTTTGCCGTATTTGCCTTGGGCATCCTTCATATCATCCCAGCTTTGAACCTTACTGTCCTTGGGTACACACATTCCCCAAATATTAATGGAGTCGTAAGCTGAAACAACTTTAATAGGTAAGCCTTCTTCAATACCTGCTAAAATTATTGATGTTCCAGGGCCTGCAAAATCTGCGGCTCCGGTAGCAACCATTTTAATATCAGTTGTTCCAAAAGCTTGGTCTAGAGTAACATCTAAGCCTTCTTCTTCCCAATAGCCTAAATTCTTAGCCACCCAGAAGGGAGTATCCTCTAATACTTCTAAGGTACGAGGGAAAACATAGGTAACCTTTTTTAATTCACCTGGAGTATCTTCCTTTTCTCCATTGCCCTCAGGCTCTTCACCTTCACCACTGCCTTGCTGTGATGAACAGGCTACTAAACTTCCCATTACTAAAAACACTACCAGTAATAAGATTAAAAACTTTTTCATTGTTACACCCCCATTATTTTTTTATATAAAGGAACAATGTTCCATTATATTCCTTTAAGAGTGCTACCATTCTCCTATCAGATCTTCCAGTATATGGCCTTTTTTTCTGCAAAGGATATAATCCCGTATAATGCCAGCCCTATAAGAGTGACATAGAAAATACAGGCAAAGGACTCTGTGGTCTTTAAAAACTGTGAATTCTTGATTATCTGACTTCCTAAGCCATTATTTCCCCCTACATATTCCACACTTATACAAGCTGTAGTAGAGAAGATAGAGGCTAACCGGATTCCGGTAAAAATATCTGGTAAGGCGGTGGGGAATATTGAATGCCTAAATGACTGTATTCTTGTTGCTCCTAGCGATTGCATTAATTCAGTACGTATGATAGGAACATTGATAAAGCCCGTTGCCGCATTCATGTTTACTATTGCAAAGGACTGGATTATCACTGTAACAATACGCATCTCTATTCCATAACCCATAAAGAGCATTAATAGAGGAACAAGGGTTATTAAGGGAGTTGTCACTAAGAATATTATGTATGGGGATAATGCTGCATTCACTAATCTAAAGCTGGTTATCAATGATGCCAGCAACAGCCCTATTGGTACTGCTATGATAAAGCCAATAAAAACTGTCTTCATGGTCATTAGAATATGGGGCCAAAACTCTTTAAAATTAACAATCATTGACTGGAAAATCCCAGTAGGGGCAGGTAATAACCATTTAGGAATCTCTAATGACCTAACCGCTATTTCCCAAAATCCAAACACTATTAAAAACATTATTATGGGAGCGGCAAAGCTTAATATATTATTCTTAAATTTACCCAAATGAATAACCTCCTCTTACTTGATCTTATCTAAATCAATCTCGCCAATTAGTCCAGTTATATGTGATTCATAATTAATAAAGTCTGTTTCACCTATCATGTCTAATGTTCTTGGTCTGGGCAAATCAATGTCTACAGTAGAGATGAGTCTGCCTGGGTTGGTCCCCATTACAAACACCTTAGAGGACAGCAATACCGCTTCCTCCACATTATGGGTAATAAAAATGATAGTCTTTTTAGTCTCCCTCCAAATATCCAGCAATTCCATATTAAGCTGTTCCCTAGTCAGGTCATCTAAAGAACCAAAGGGCTCATCCATTAGCAGTATCTCCGGATCATGTACCATGGCCCTGATAACACCGATCCTTTGAATCATTCCCCCTGATATTTCTGCTGGGTAGGCATGGGCATAGTCCTTCATACCCACCATTTCAATCAGTTCATCTATCCGGTTTTCCCACTTACTACCACTTAGTCCAAATACCTTCAAAGGCAGTGCCACATTTTGCCTAACCGTATACCAAGGAAGAAGGTTTGGTTGTTGAAATATAAATCCCATTTTTCTAAGGGTATCAGCCGGCATTTTTGTGGTCTTGCTAATTTCTATCCCATCTATGTAAATAGTTCCTGAAGTAGGCTTAATTATATCGTCCAGCATACGGATAAGAGTAGATTTTCCACAGCCTGAGGGGCCTAATACAGACACAAATTCACCTTCCTCTAAGGCCATACTATAGTCTTTTACGGCAATAATTGTTTGCCTCCGGGTTTCAAATATTTTTGTTACCTTTTCAAATTGTATTTTATATTCACCCAAAAGATATACCCCCAATATAGGTTTCTTAAATTAGTTTTTCCATAATACTATTCGCTTTTCAATAGCCTCTACTGTCGTATATAGGACCAGCCCAATTAAAGCTACTATTAAAATACATCCATAGGTCAAGGCGGTCATATTGTATTTTGTATATTGAATTATCCTAAAACCTAAGCCCTTTGTTCCGGCTACAAAGTCGGCACTTATTGCCCCTATTGTAGAAAAAATACACCCTAATTTTATTCCCGTAAATACCTGGGGCATGGCGTTCATAAATATTACTTTCTTAAAGGTTTGGAATTTTGATGCCCCCACTGATTTGGCAAGCTCTAGCTTATCTGCCTCCACATTTATAAAACCCGTAAGGGTGTTTAATGTTATTATTGGTGTAGCCTGTAAGATAACCACAATAACCCTAAGGTTAGGCTCTGTACCTAACCAAAGCATAATCAAGGGTATAAGTGTTATCATAGGGGTGATTACCAACCATATAATCACCGGGGAAACCGCATTAACTAAGATTTTATATTGGGAAATAACTGCTGCCAGGAGCATTCCCAATGTAACAGCAGTTAAAAAGCCAATAACAATAATTTTAAAAGTAAAAAGAAAATGGGGTAAAATATCCGTAGGAAACTTTGATATAGTTTGAATAATTATACTTGTTGGCGGAGGAAGAATATATTCTGATATGCTGGTTGTTCTAGCTATAAATTCTAAACCTGAAAATAATACCACCAATACAACTAAGGGCGCTATAAGATTTACTGGTATTCTCTTTACCCAGCCTTGACTTTTTATATCTTTAGATATAGCCTTATTTGATTTCAAATGTCTTTCCCCCTTTGCTAAAATACTGATCTTACAATTGTATTTAGTTCACTTCTGAGTTGTTGAAAACGAGGATTACGGTTTATGTCCTGGTTTCTCTCCTCAATAGGTATGTCTACCTTTATCTCATGTAGTATTGAGGCAGGTAATGGTGAAAAAACAAATATTCTATTGGCCAATAAAATAGCTTCATCTACATTATTAGTTACCATGATTATGGTCTTCTGGGTTTTCTTCCAAATATTGAGGATTTCATAGGCCAACATTCTTCTAGTAATTGCATCTAGGGCCCCTAATGGCTGGTCTAGTATTAGTATTTCCGGATTATGTACTAAGGCCCTTGCAATACCCACCCTTTGCTTCATGCCACCAGAGAGCTCATGGGGATATACATTCTTATAAGCTAGTAATCCCACTATATCAAGCATTTCGCCTACCCTATTTGTCCATTCTTTTCCCTCTAACTTTAAGGTTTCCAGCATAAACTTTAAGTTTCCCTCTGCTGTCCTCCACTGTAGTAAATTATTATTTTGAAATACAAAACCAAACTTTTTCAAAACATTGCGGGGTAATTCTTTTTCATAGTTTATTCCGTCAAGAATTATATCTCCTTTAGTTGCGGCCATTACACCACCCATGATTTTAAGAAAGGTGGATTTACCACATCCAGAGTTTCCTAAAATTACAACCACTTCTTTTTCAGAGATATCCATACTAATATCATTTAACACCTTTAAAGATTCTCCACTTTTTTTGTCTTCGAAACTCTTATAGATATTTTTAGCCTTAAACTTTACCTTTTCCAAAACCCTATCCCCCTGTAATTACAGACTTGTAAAATATTCAACTAAAAAACTATCTCCTTAATATTTTATCCATAGATGAGGAAGTATTATAAATCATTTGATCTGTGTAGTATTTATAGGTAGGAGTCATCTCAGCATTGGCCCATCCCTGGTAACCTATTTTTTCAAATTCGTCAATAACT
>FZPS01000102.1_pt511 | contig 10560 bp, 8 predicted proteins | sample 1817821 | NCBI WGS metagenome assembly FZPS01 (sample SAMEA104158645, study PRJEB21678) | metagenome | place: Germany | collected 2015-04-21 | reverse complement strand
GCTTTAAACTCATCTACAATAATGTCTATTGCCTCTTCATCAATGTAATAATACGGGATTGAAATTACAACTCCCTCAATTAAAGGGGGAGTTGGTGTAGGTTTTATTTTATTCCATAAGTCCTGCGGACTGTTTATACCACAACTGGCAAGTATTACTGATGACAGGATTGTACCGGAAGCCAATAACGCTTTCCATCTGTCAGGGGCATTCTTTAATAGATTGGGATTTTTCAAAGTCTCTTCCCTTTTAGGGTAACCTGCATTGTATTTTTTAACTTTATGTATTTGCATATCCTGCCCCCGAATCTTCACAATACTCCTTGTTCCTGTAGCATCTGAACAAACTCTCTCACCTGCTGCCTGAGTTCCTCTTCCAGCCATGTAGGGTCATGATGCGAACTGTTGTAAAAGGCCATGACAAGTTCACCATTCTTTGTTTCAAAAATTCCTTCTTCCAAGAACTCATCAAGAAATTTTCCTTTAATATGTTCAGAGTTCATGTTCTCATCAGTTGTCCATTTGGAAAAATCCTCTTTTGATACATACTCAAAAGAAATTTTGTAATCCTTGTTGATGCCGTCCACATTTAGCCCGGTGGGAAGGGTGTAATATTTGAATTTATCGTTCCTAACATCAAACTTCACATCCACCGGCAGCTCCGCCACAACCTTGTCAGTATTGACTGTATCAAAAGCAATGCCGCTGTTTGCAAACTCGTCAACAATAACGTCAATAGCCTCCTCATCGGTGAAGTAATACTCTTAAATTACAATCATCCCTCCGAAAAAGCCTTGTTGTGGTGTTGGTGTTGGTATAAGTTTGTTCAATAAATCCTGAGGGCTGTTCACACCACAGCTTGATAATATTACTGAGGACAAAACAGAACCGGATACCAGAAGGTTTTTCCACCTGTTAGGCGTATTCTTTAAAAGATTCGGATTATTCAGTGTATCTTCCCTTCTGGGATACCCTGGCTTCTATTTGTATACTTTACAAATTTTCATAATATTCTCCTTGCAGATATTTGATACAATTATATATCATCTTTACAAAAAACACAAAATTTATTTAATTGTTATAAGCGTGCCGTTATGATATTATTATCTAGTAAGAATCAAATCAGGAGGAAAGGAGAATTACATATGAATTACAACCAACAATACGGACAATTCAACAATCCGTTCAACAACATTACACCTGAGCAGAAAAAAACGATAAAAAGAGTTGTTATAGCAGTTGTAATAGTTATAATAGCCTTAATAATTGGCACAACCAGCTGGTATACAGTTGAAGAAAAACAGATGGGTGTTGTGACCACTTTCGGAAAGGTTACAAAAACCACAGAGGCTGGTTTTCATTTAAAACTTCCCTTTGGCATACAAAAGGTATATAAGGTGGATGTTAATGTCCATCAGAAAATTGAAATTGGATATGTATACGATGAGAATACAGGAGAGTACAAGACATTAGGCAATGAAAGCAAGATGATTACAGGAGATTTCAATATTGTAAACATCGACTTCTTTGTGGAGTACAAGATATATGATCCTGTAAAATATCTTTTCTCATCCATCAATCCTGAAGGAATATTGAAAAGCCTTATTCAGAGCCAGATACGTACCGTTGTCAGCGCTTACAAGGTAGAAGACGTACTTACCACGGAAAAGGCCAGCATCCAGATGGAGTGTAAGGAACTAATTACTGATGAACTTGAGAAATATAACATAGGACTTCAATTGATAGACGTCAAGATTCAGGATGCGGAAGCTCCTACCGAAGAAGTAATTGCAGCCTTCAAGGCAGTTGAGACTGCAAAGCAGGACAAGGAAACTGCCTTGAATGAAGCAAAAGCCTACGAGAACCAGAAACTGCCCGAGGCTCAGGCTGAAAGCGACAAGCTCAAACAGGAAGCAGAATACAAGAAGCAAAACAGAATAAACGAGGCAAGACAGCAAATCGCCATGTTCAATGCCATCTACAAGGAATATGAGATAAATCCAAGTATTACAAAGCAGAGGATGTACTACGAGGCTATCGAAAGCATTCTCCCGGGAGTTAAAATCATAATCATAACAGACGAAAACGGCACACAAACGCTTCTGCCGATAGACAAATTCACATCGTAAGGAGGTATTTGAGATGAAAAAGAAAGTAACACTTACACTGGCAATCGTTATTGCATTCATACTAATCATATTGGCTGCCTCTTCCCTATATACTGTAAAAGAGGACGAATACGCCCTCATTCTTCGCTTTTCAAAGGTTGAGTCAATAAAAAGCGAGTCGGGACTCTACTTCAGAATCCCTTTTATTGAAACCATTCTGAAATTTCCTAAGAATCTGCAGCTTTACGATCTCAGACCTTCTGACGTTCTGACAAGCGACTCAAAGGCAATGAGTGTGGACAGCTATGTACTTTGGAAAATATCAGACCCGCTCCAGTTTTACAAAACATTGGGTTCAATAGCAGAAGCCCAGGTAAGACTTGATGCTAGTACATACAACGCACTTAAGAATGTAATAGGAAGAAAAGAACAAAATGCAATAATAACTCAGCAGGATACCGGCAGAGATACCTTGAACGAAGAAATATTCCAGAATGTGAAAAACACATCAACAGGTTACGGAATTGAAATAATGGACGTAAAGGTTAAAAGATTTGATTTGCCTCAAGCCAACGAGGAAGCTGTATACAGAAGAATGATATCAGACAGAAATCAAATTGCAGCAAGATATCTTGCTGAAGGTCAGTCTGAAGCAAACATGCTGAAGAACGAAGTTGACAAGAAAGTAAGCCTCCTCATTTCAGAGGCAAGAGTAACAGCTGAAGAATTGATAGCTGAAGGTGAAGCGGAATACATGAGACTTCTTGCAGAAACCTTTGATACAAAGGAAAAGCAGGACTTCTACATATTCATGCGTTCTCTTGAAGCATTGAAGGCATCCCTCACTGGAGATGACAAGACTGTTGTTCTTGGCAGGGATTCGGATATAGCGAAAATCCTTATGGGGATTTCCGAATAATATGGGGAGATGATAGACAGTATGCAAAAAATGCAACATCCTGACAAGAAAGTCATGAAGGTATGGAGATTCAAATACTATGTTCTTTTGGCATTACAGATTATAGCGTATGTAATAGCACTAGTATTTGCCCTCACTTCCGGGAACAAGGATTTTGCAATATTCGCAACCACTGTGTTTGTATTAACTGCAGCTGCGGTAATTGCCGCAGCTACAAGTTTACCAAAACTAAGTTACAAGCGCAGAAAATATTTGTTCACGGAGGACAAGATAGAAATAGTAAAAGGAATCATATTCATTGAAACATCCATGATACCCATTTCAAGAATCCAGCACCTGACAATTGACGAAGGACCTCTTCTCAGACGCCACAATCTGGCGTCCATAGTCGTGTACACAACTGCGGGCTTCTTTAAAATGGAAGGTCTGGCACGTGAAGACGCATACAAAATAGCGGATTTTCTAAAAAACACCGTCAATATAAAAGTAAGAAATGAGGATGAAAATGATAAAGAGGCGCAGTAGTTTTGTAACTGTAATAGACAACACCTGGAAAGGTGCTATCGGCTTCACAGTGTTCATTATATTGGAGCTTTTTGAGAATGGTGTAAGTTCAAATCTAAAGTATGTAGTACTTGTTCTGGCATTAGTTATTGCGCCAATCCTCTTCCTGTTGCAGTTCATAAGATGGCGTATAACGTATTTCATCTATGACGGAGATACAGTTACCCTCGAAAAGGCGGGTATCTTTAAAAAGAAGCTGACAATCCCTGTAGATAAGATATCGACGGTGGATATAAAAAAGAATATTCTCGGACACCTTACAGGTACCTCAAGAGTGAAAGTTGACAGTGGCGGAAAACAAATGGGCAACGACAACAGCGGCGCTGAAATCAACCTGATATTCGATGATGAGTTTGCAAGGCAGATAAAGGCATACATCTTCAAGGAAGAAGTTGAAGTACACACAAAGGGCTTCAGAATGTCGGGCATGGAATTGTTCATAGATGGTCTACTTAGAAGAAAACTAATCTATGCAATCCCTTTCTTCTTTTCGATTTACGTGCTGGCAACTGCAGTACTAAATGAAAAAACCGTAGACAGCATTACATCCAAGGCATTAACGTATATTAAAAGCCTTGAATTTTTCGTCATTTTGATTCTTGCTGTAATATTTATTATTATCACCAATATCACTTCAATAGTAAAGGAACTCATAAAATATCACAACTTCACATTGCAAAAGCAAAGAGACGTGATTGCAACTAGCTTTGGCCTTTTCACAACTCAAAACTATTCACTGCCAATAGAAAAGATAAGGGCAGTAATACTAAGACAAAATACTCTCTTCAGACTTCTTGGCTACTGGTCCATATCGGTGGTATGCATTGGTTTGGGTGATGAAAAGAATGAAAAACCAGTTATCTTTCCTCTTGCCAACAAGGAAAGACTTAAAAGCATTCTGTCCATGATTGATCCTGCAATCGTTGTTGACGACCCAATTCACAAGGTACCAAAAAGAGGCAGAGTTTTCTACTATCTGCCCCTTGTAGTATACCTGATACTTGTGCTCATCATTTTTGCGGTAACCAGCATCATTTTCGAAGTAAAAACCATATACTTTGTCGCACCGGCACTTGTTCTGCCCCTTCTTCTGGTTGTTGCATTCTTGTCCTTGAAAAACGCAGGACTGTTGTACAATGAAAACTATGTAACTGTAACAAACGGAATCTTCACAAAAACCACTACCATTGTTCCAGTAAGACATGTGCAATCGGTGGGCATGAGGGAAGCTTTTTACAAAAGAAAGAAAAATTTGTGCAATCTGCATCTTAAGTTCTATCCAGGATTCACAAATCCCAGTCTTTCAAGTTTTGACAAGGTGCATTTTGCAGCCATTGCAGAAATGCTGGAAAAGGGTTAATCAAACACAAAAGGGAGCACAATCTCATGGGTGCCGTCTTTATCTATAAAGTGATGTTTGACACCCAATTCCTGCATCCAGTCCCTTACAACCAATGTCTGCCAGGGACCAGAACCATAACCCTTTCCAATGTCGTTATCATAAAGCCACAAGGGAGTCGGCCAAAGACATGCCTTGGGCTTTATTGCTTCATACACTTCTTTTGTAACACCATTTTGTCCATGATGAGCCATTTGCACAAAATCGCTTCTCAATTCCTCACCATGTTTCTCAAGCAGAACCTTCCCCTGCTCCACTCCTGCATCTCCCAAAAACAAAACAGTCTGTCCTTCCACTTCCATCCTGATAATCGAGCAGCTGTTGTTGACCACATTTGAGTTTCTCATAAAGCTTTCATCATAAACAAGCAATACTTCAAAATGCACATCTCCAAATGAAAACTTATCACCGTTCTGTAGAATAACAACCTCTGTATCGGAAAGCTTCTCTACTGCCTTGTAAAACTCATCCATGGTCAGTACAGTAGAATCAGTATAATCATATTGTGAAACCAATTCCCTGTCCGGGAAATTATACAGAACCTTGTTGACAAAAAACTCATCCATTTTTGAGTTTACCAATGTTACAAAGGCATTCACATGATCCGAGTGCACATGGGTAAAGAACCATGCATCAATATTTACTTTTTCACTGTTTGTCTTGTCCTTTAGGAACTCCAATAAGTAGTCGGCATCTCCCGCATTTCCACCATCAATGACTATACACCTGTTTTCCCTTGTAATTATCACATAAGACATCATCTGTTGTGTGGTCCTGGTTTGCAGCTGATACATTTTTGTCAAGTTCATCCACTCCCTATATAAATTTCAAGGTTATATTATCACTTGCAGAAATCTTAATCAATAAAAAAAAGAGCGAGGTTTCCCTCGCCCAAATTAATTCTGAATCGCATACTTTGCATCGCTAAATGTATTGTAGCTGTCTACAGTAATCTTTCTAACCTTCTCTCTTATACTTGAACTTAATGCCACATCCAGCACCTCATCCATGTGGGATACATATACAATCTCCAGCTCGTTCCTTACCGCCTCAGGAAGTTCAGGCTCCATGTTCCTGTTCTTATCGGGAATAATGACAGTCTTAACACCACTTCTTAAAGCGGCCAGCGTCTTCTCCCTGAGTCCTCCAATTGGAAGCACCTTGCCCCTCAAAGTAATCTCACCAGTCATGGCCACTGTAGATTTCACAGGAATGCCAGTGAGGGCTGATATAATGGCGGTCGCCATGGTTATACCTGCTGATGGACCGTCCTTTGGCGTAGCTCCTTCAGGAACGTGAATGTGGACATCATTGTTTTTGTAGAAGTCCTTGTCAATACCAAGCTTGTCCGCTCTGGAACGAATGTAGCTTATTGCAATCCTTGCAGACTCCTTCATTACATCTCCAAGTCTGCCAGTGAGTTCGATGTTGCCACTGCCGGGCAATATGTTTACTTCCACTGCCATGGTAACGCCGCCAAATGCCGTCCATGCAAGACCATTTGCAATGCCTACTTCATCCTTGTCGGATATCTTGTCCCGCTTCCTCGAACTTGCACCAAGCATCTCCACAAGAAGCTTTTCATCAATTGTTATCTTCCTGGTCTTGTCCTCGGTCATAATCTTGACTGATTTTCTAAGCACTGCGGCAATGTTTCTTTCCAATTCACGCACACCGGACTCTGCAGTATACTCTGTGATTATGCTTCTTAGGATTTCATCACTGATATAAACTTTCTTTGAGGTAAGTCCGTGTTCTGCAAGCTGCTTTGGAATCAAATGCCTTCTTGCAATTTCAAACTTTTCGTCCTCAGTGTAGCTTGGAACCTCTATAATCTCCATCCTGTCAAGCAGTGCAGGAGGTATGGTATCAAGATTGTTTGCCGTCGCTATAAACAGCACTCTGGACAAGTCATAAGGCAGTTCTAGATAGTGGTCTCTGAATGTACTGTTCTGCTCTCCGTCCAAAGCTTCAAGAAGAGCGGAGGACGGGTCTCCCCTGTGGTCTGCTCCGACTTTATCAATCTCGTCAAGAAGCATTACAGGATTTGACTTGCCTACCTGTTTTATTGCAGCAATAATTCGACCAGGCAATGCTCCTACGTACGTTCTTCTATGACCTCTGATATCAGCTTCATCGCGAACACCACCAAGAGCAATTCTCACATACTTCTTGCCCAATGCTTCTGCTATGGATCTTGCAATGGAGGTCTTTCCCACTCCAGGAGGTCCGTAAAGGCAAAGGATGGGCTCGCTTGGAGACTTCTTTGTAAGTCTGACAGCAAGGAATTCAAGAATTCTGTCCTTAACCTTCTGCATGCCATAGTGGTCTCTGTCCAAAATCTCAGCTGCTTTTGCCAGATCCTTGTTTTCCCTTGAATAGGACATCCAGGGTAGATCAAGCACTGTCTCTATGTATGTCTTTATCATTTGGGATTCAAGAGAGCCTGCCATTCTGGACACTCTCTGTATTTCCTTTCTCAGCTTCTCAACAACTTCCTTTGGATACTTCTTCTCCTGAAGTCTTCTCTCATAAAGATCTATTTCTGATTCATCATCTTCTCCAAGTTCGCTCTTGATAGCTTTAATCTGCTCACGCAGGAACATGTCCTTCTGGAGCTTGTTCAGCTTCTGGTTGACCTTGCTACCAATTTGCATCATGAGGGACATAATCTCATTCTCATGCCCGATATAAGATACGAGAAGCTCAAGACGCTTGATTACATTGCTCTCCTCCAGGATTGCCTGTTTCTTATTGACCTCGACAGACAGCTGGTTTGCCATCTCATAAGTCAGTCTTGAAATATCCAGATCTTCATAAAAGGAAAAGCCCGAAACTACAAAGCTGTGTGTCTTCTCAACATACTGCCTGTACTCCCTGAAAATCTGGATGGCATGCTTCTTTAGAGCTTCCGCATAATCTCTTCTGCTTATTGGAACAATCTCGTCCTCAAGAACTTCTACCTCAGCCAAATAAAAAGGCGTTTCTGTCACAATCTTCTTAAGGCGTGCCTTGTAGAGTCCTTTAAGAACAACCTTGTATTTGCCATCGTCATATTTATAGTTTTGATATATCATGCAAACAGTGCCAACAGTATAAATATCATTTTCTGTAGGCTCCTCCAGAGCGCCATCCCTCTGGGTAGCAAGGAATATCAAAGAGTCCCTCCTTATTGCCTCGTTTACCGCAGCAATGGAAGCCCTCCTGCCTACATCAAATGTAACCTCTGTATTGGGGTATACAACAAGACCCCTGAGACTCATTAGGGGCAGTACACTGTTGTCACTTTTATTTATATAATTGCTATTTGCATTATGTACATTATCCAATCTATTATCATTCATTGTTATTCATCCTTTCCTGGTTAGTATAACAACCCGGGGGGATATAAGCAATAGTAATCTGTTGCCATAGAATATACATTATACTACAATTTTCTCATTTTGTCATATAAACAATTTCGAAATTTTGTTTTAACTGGATATTGTATATAGAACAGATTTTTGGTATACTGTTCTTGAAATCTTCAAAAGGAAGGAAATCATATGCCGAACAACGATCTACTAAGGAAACTGAACATATTGGGCGCTGCAGCAAAATACGATGCATCCTGTGCTTCCAGTGGTGTTGAGCGAAGAGGAAGCTCAAAACAAGGCGCTATGGGAAACAGTGTAGCCTGCGGAATATGCCACAGCTTCACCCAGGATGGAAGATGCGTGTCCCTATTAAAGGTTCTTCAAAGCAACGACTGCGTCTACGATTGCAAATACTGCGTTAACAGGCGAACAAATGATGTGGAAAGAGCAACATTTATGCCCAGGGAAATCGCCATGCTGACATACGAATTCTACCGTAGAAACTATATCGAAGGTCTTTTCCTAAGCTCTGCAGTAATACTGTCTCCCGACAACACCATGGAGATAATGTACGAAACTTTGAGACTTTTGAGGCAGGAGTTCTGTTTTTATGGATATATACACGTCAAGGCCATCCCTGGAGCTGATCCTCTTCTCATAGAGAGAGCTGGCCGTCTTGCCGACAGAATGAGCGTCAACATAGAACTGCCTTCAGAAGCAAGCCTGACAAGACTTGCACCCCAAAAAAAGAAGAGGAGCATCTTCAGCTCAATGAGATATATCTCAGGTAGAATCGAAGAAGACAAAAGCGGCAAATTTCTTCTAAGAGACAATCTGCCTGCTCCCCTAGGAGAAACCATGCCCACAAGTTATGGAACAGGCAGCAGCAATAAAAGGACTTTTGTTCCTGGAGGTCAAAGCACCCAACTCATTATCGGAGCAACAGACGATACGGACCACGATATACTGACTTTAACCGAAAATCTGTACAACAAGATGCAGCTAAAGCGCGTATACTACTCGGCCTATGTACCTGCTGTAAAAGACCCAAGCCTTCCTTCACTGGCAGAACCTCCCCTTTTAAGAGAACACAGACTTTATCAGGCGGACTGGCTATTGCGGTTTTATGGGTTTCGGAGCAGTGAGCTTTTAAACGAAAGAAATCCTAATCTTAATCTTAAATATGATCCGAAATGTGATTGGGCCGTAAGGAATCTGGATTTGTTTCCTGTTGAGGTCAACAAGGCGGATTACGACACATTGCTAAGGGTTCCAGGAATCGGCACCATATCTGCACGAAAAATAGTTTCTGCAAGAAAAGTTGGTTCTTTGGGGTTTGAGGAACTCAAAAAAATGGGTGTTGTTCTTAAAAGAGCCCAGTATTTCATAACCTGCAGAGGGAAAATGATGCCGCATATAAAGTTTGACCCGAAATTCATAGACGCAAATCTTAGCCTGGATAAAAGAGCAATACCCATTTTCAGCAATTACGAACAGCTATCCTTATTGGATTACATTAATGGTGGTGATTCCTTATGCTGAACATATATATCTACGATGGCTCATATCACGGTCTTTTGACCAGTTGTTTTGATGCATGGAAAGATAAAGACATATATTCAATTCGAACAAAAGAAGAAAACAAGGATGTCAACCTGCTTGAAAAAGTTGTATATATCGAAACAGATAATGAAAAAGCTGAGAGAATCATAAAATGGGTTGGCAAGGAAGCTTGTTATGAGGTTCAAAGAAAACTCTACAGAGTCTTTCTTACAGAACATCCTGAAAGGGGCATGTATATCTTCAGATATCTAAAACTTCTTAACCAGCTGGGTAGAAATGTTGAAAACCACCTGTACAATGACGATGTGCGAAATATAAACAAACTGAGCAGAATGCATGCATCAGAAACCCACAGGCTTTATGGATTTGTAAGGTTTGAAGTAATAGGCAACAACATACTCTATGCACGAATAGAGCCTGATTTCAACCAGTTGGAAGTCATTGCCCCCTACTTTGCAGACAGGTACAACGGCCACTTGTGGATCATACACGACCTTGCAAGGAATATGGCTGCTATCTTCAATGGTAGCCAATATATCATAACAGAGTATAACGGAAATATGCTTGATAATGAATCAAAGACGGAAATCTCCTTTCAAAAAATGTGGGTTGAATATTTGGATGCTTTGACAATTAAAGAAAGACTGAACCT
>FZPS01000018.1_pt234 | contig 10562 bp, 8 predicted proteins | sample 1817821 | NCBI WGS metagenome assembly FZPS01 (sample SAMEA104158645, study PRJEB21678) | metagenome | place: Germany | collected 2015-04-21 | reverse complement strand
GACATATCCTGTTCAGGTCCAGTTCCAAATAGGCACATGTTTCTACGACAAAAGGCTCGTTCATTTGCACTTCGATAATCCTATCCAGCTTTGTTTCCATGCGAGTTCTCTCAAGTTTGTTTGTTTTGAATTCGTGCCATTTGTTTTGGAGCAGGGCTAACTTTTCATCTATTTGGGCGATATCCGAAACTGTCCAATTTTCGTTCAGTAAAGATATGGCTTCGTTCAGAGCAGATATAAAATGATTCATTGGATCGACAGAAACAGAATCCACTGACACTTCCGAATCGTCAAGAAGAGCGTCGCATAATTCTTCAGGAATCACATCTTTTATCAACTTACTGATATGCAGATTTAGCGAGTTCCAAAATGTCTCTGGATCACTGCGATACAATTCGATCCCTATTTCCTGAGTGTAAACAACCGGATGTGTTATTAAGGCCATTACGATATTATTTACCCCATACTGAGCAGAATAGGTCTTAATATTTTCTCTCACTTTACTTCTTTCTTCACGATTTACAATACTAAATATTTCACATTGGGGATCAGAAAAGAAATTAATAATTCTTGCATCATATTTACGGAATTTCCAGTATTCCTTTACAAAGGTTCTCTTTTGATTTGAAGTCTTTTGTGTGAAATTCTTTGCATCAAGGTATTTTCCAGGTATACACCGGTCTAGTAAAAGATTTAACAGTTCTTCAGATATCTCGTCTATTACTTCCCGAATAAACTGGTTAAATACTCTACTCATGCCAACCCCCCCACTTCCTTGAGTATGATACTATTTTTAGATATACCCTTAGTTTATGTTCAACAACTGGCGGTAAAACTCCTTCCTCATTTAGGAAAATTTAGCTATTTATACATTGGCTAACTTTTGTTGCTTTTCTGCTATGGACATATAGCAGATTTATACTAATCCGAACATCCGGATTTGTCACAGCGCAATAATATACCACAGAAATAAAAATCACGGAAAAAGCATCAGTATGCTTTTTCCGTGATTTCCTTCAATAACATGGCTTTGAAGTCTTCTGTCTTCATAGCGCCCAAGTCGCCTTTGCTCCTGGAGCGAACTGCCACAGTGCCATTTTCCACTTCCTTATCCCCTACTACAAGCATGTAGGGAACTTTCTCCACTTGAGCTTCCCTGATTTTATAGCCAATTTTCTCGTTCCTGAGATCGCTTTCCGCGCGAATGCCGCTGTCAAGGAAATCATTCATGATACCGGCAATATATTCATTGGAACGGTCAGTAATGGATAAAAGCTTCACCTGCACCGGCGCCAGCCAGGCCGGAAAAGCCCCGGCGAAATGCTCGATCAGTATGGCTATAAACCGCTCGATACTGCCGAAAACCACCCGGTGAATCATAACCGGCCTGTGCTTTTCACCATCAGAGCCTACATAGGTCAAATCAAATCGCTCCGGCATCTGGAAATCCAGCTGTATGGTTCCGCATTGCCAGGTGCGTCCAAGAGAATCCTCCAGATGGAAGTCGATCTTGGGGCCGTAGAAGGCACCGTCCCCTTCGTTGATTTTATACTCGATCTTTCTTTCTTCCAATGCTTCCCGCAATGCATTCGTTGCCCTGTCCCAGTCCTCCTGGCTGCCCATGGAATCCTCCGGCCTGGTGGACAACTCCACATGATAGTTGAAGCCGAAGAGGCTGTAAAAGTAATCTATCAGATCGATAACGCCTATAATCTCATCCTTGATCTGCTCCGGCAGCATGAAGATGTGAGCATCATCCTGAGTAAAGCATCTTACTCGCATAAGGCCATGGAGTACACCGGACAATTCATGGCGGTGTACCAGGCCCAGTTCACACATTCTCAGCGGCAGATCGCGGTAGCTGTATATCTTTCTTCGGTAGACAAGCATGCTTCCCGGACAATTCATGGGTTTAACCGCATAATCCTCTTCATCGATTTTGGTAAAATACATGTTTTCCTTATAATGATCCCAATGTCCTGAGCGCATCCATAAATCACCATTCAGGATGACAGGAGTTTTAATCTCCTGATAGCCTCTTCTGGTATGCTCCTGCCTCCAGAAATCCTCCAGCTGGTTGCGCACTATCATGCCCTTTGGATGGAAGAAGGGGAATCCCGGGCCTTCCTCCTGAATGCTGAACAAATCCAGTTCTTTGCCCAGTTTTCGGTGATCGCGTTTTTTTGCTTCTTCCAGCCGCTGTAAAAATTCCTCCAGCTGACTCTTCTTCGGGAAGGAGACACCGTATATACGCTGCAGCATCTTATTTTCTTCGCTGCCCCTCCAATAGGCTCCGGCTACATTCAGCAGTTTGACGGCTTTGACCGCCCCGGTGGAAAGTACATGGGGCCCGGCACACAGGTCGGTAAAGTCACCCTGTCTGTAGAAGGATATTACTGAATCCTCCGGAAGATCATTTACCAGTTCCACCTTGTAGCTCTCACCCTGCTCTTCCAGATAGCGGATTGCCTCTTCCCTGGGCAGTTCAAACCGGTTCAGCTCCAGATTTTCCTTTACAATTTTCACCATTTCCTTTTCAATGGCTTCCAGATCTTCGGTGCTGAAAGGTCTTTCCACATCAAAGTCATAATAAAATCCATTGTCGATGGCAGGACCTATTGCCAGTTTGGCTTCAGGAAACAGACGTTTGACTGCCTGGGCCATAATATGGGAGGAAGTGTGCCAGAATGCCTTTCTGCCCTCCAAATCTTCAAATGTCAGTATATTCAAATCGGAATCTTCAACTATTTCCTTTCTGAGATCCGCAGTGGTTCCATTCACCTCCGCAGCCATTGCCGCCCTGGCCAGACCCTGGCTGATGTCCTTTGCAATGTCAAGTACAGACATGCCTGCAGGGTATTCTTTGACGGTATTATCTTTTAGTCTGATTTTCACTTGTACAACACTCCTTTCAACTTTGATCTATAGAAAAAGCCCTCATCCCAAAAAGGGACGAGAGCTCTGCTCGCGGTTCCACCCTTGTTGGCAGGATATAATCCCCTGCCCGGCTCGTATGGCTGTTAACGGTGCCGGCCGAAATGCTCCAAGGCTGGTTTTCAACCAAGTCTGTCCGGGAATGCTTTCAGCCTTCGGCACTCCCTCTCTGATGACGGCAACTTTGGTTTACTCGTCCTCTTCCTCGCATTTTTCCTATCTGGTTAATGCAATAATTATAATCTCTTTGACCATAAACTGTCAAGAGTGAATTTTCAGCTAAATCACAAGCAGCAGCAAGCCCTGCGCCAACCCTATGACACCGCCCAGGATGCCTCCTAAGAGTTCAATATGCCTGAGTTCCCGGCCGGATATCTCCAGTATCAGCCTCTCTACATGGTCCAGTTCCAGGCTGTTTATGCGTTCCTCCACCAGACTGCTGATGTCTATTTTCTTTATGGAGTCTTCTATCAAATCTCCCATGGAGTTGTCCACAAAGGATCCGATTTCCTCCGTCAGAATATCTCTGATGCGGGACAGGATAGCCTGCTTTATCGCTGCCGGAACAATAGCTGGAATTCGTTCATCTATGACATTCAGTATATTAACCCGAATGGTCCGGATTAGTTCCATCCTGTTTTCGCCTTCAATCAATCTGCTGATCAAATCCTTTACCGATATCAGTTCCTCTTCAACGGTTTTTCCAATGCTGGCAGCAATCTCTTCCCTTCTCCCGGGAATCAGCCCCCGCAGTTCCATGCCTGTAAATGGAATCCGCCAGGGATGAATGGGCCGAAACAGCATTTTAATAGCCAGAAAATTGGTAAACCATCCTATCAAGGCCCCAACCGCCATCATGATCAAAATATTTTTCAACCATTTTCACCCCGTAAAAATCTGTTTGATACACCATTCTAACCTATAAGCGCAGATGTGAAAAGGCTCAAAATATGTAAATAAAAACAGCATCGGCAAAAGAAAGCATCCGATGCTGCATAATCGGCGGTTTTTACAGCATATGAAAATATCTGTTACTGCCGGGGCAGAATTCCTTCCCTGGACATGATAACCTTTCCGTTAAACACATTGTTTATGGTGTTTAAGAGCTCCTTGTTCCTGATCCTGTCATATTGATGAATTATAATTTTTTTAGGAGCAATAGTGATCAGGGAACTAATCAGCAAATCATCATGACTTATCTCCTTGTCAGTAATTTCCCTGGCAAGATCCTCCAAGAGGTCGTTATTAATGACACGCAGACTGGAATCCAGCAAGGTATATTTTTCATCCTCCCCCATCATTACATGAACCTCTTCCACCTTGGGTTCCTGTATTTCTACAAAATAACGAAGCAATTTGATAAATTCACTGTATTCCTTCTCAATCAGCAGGTCATCCACCGCCCTGTCAACGGCTTCTTCCAGCTCATATTGAAAGTCTTTCATCCGAAAGCGGATAAAGCCCTCAAGCACCAGCTCATTACTGCTTTCCAAATGCTCCATTATCCTCTTCCAGACCCGGCTTCTCCATCTGGAGCGGATAACCTCGCTGCGGACTGTCGGATTCCCGCCCCACATTATTGCCATGGCATCCCGCAGTATCTTGTTGCGTTCCTCACGGCCAAAATAGAAATATTCTTCCTGTATAATCTTCTCAACCATATGAGACTGCAGATCCTCCAGTATTACCTCGGATATGATATCGGCAATATAATTATGCAGTATTTCCCTGACTTTTACTGCAGAATCACTGTCATGGTCATGGTTGCTGATATAATTGAAAAACAGCAGATTTCCTGCTTTCTTTTCTTCAATATCCAATCCATCCGGTTTCATGATTTGTATCTTTCGATACAAAGCTTCCCTGACGTCCTTGTCCCGTTCTTCTACCCCGATGGAAAAAAGCTGCATGATAACACTCCCTTTCCATCCTCTTTTTACATAACAATAACCTTCAGAGGAATGTAGTCCGAGCTGCTGTATTATCAGGGGCAAGGTCTCCAATTCCTGCTACATTATATGCAATGAGTTTTGGATAGTTTCCCTTGAGACTATTATTCCCCGCGGGGTTTGCAAGGCAATGATGTATTTATTGGCTTTTCTGGACTCATTTGCAAAGGGCAGCAGACAAAATTGTCTGCCAAATTCATCTTTTGTCGCTCATAATTCTATCTTATTATTGCTGGTGCCGTCATTTGAAATTCATTTTCAATAATTTGACGGAAAAAACAGAAAGCCGCAGTAAAAAATTCCGCGGCTTTTAATTTAAATCAATTTATTGCTCTTTACTAATATCATTTTGATTTTGTTCCTGCTGTGCAGTAGGCAGATTTTGTGCCTGTTTCCCGGGTTTCCGTCCAAATCTGCTGAGCAGTTTGACAAGGCCGAATAAGACAAGCAAAATGACCGCCAGCAGAAGGAGGAAGGGGATAACACCCACCAGTAAGATCAGCAGGTCTTCAGCTATTTTCGTAACTCTTCTGATGGAATTACGGAAGCTTCTTACGATCTTATCCCATAAAGTGACGGGTTTTTCTTCCGTTTCTCTAATCTCTTCCACCTCTTGAACCTCAAGCTCCAGGGTGGAGTAGGCTACCAGGTTGTCATACTTTCTCAATGTACCTGTCAGGTTTTCAATTTCATAGCGTATATTGGAAAGCTCTCGTTCCAGCTCAATAATATCTGAAAGTACCTCTGCCCTGGACAGAATGGTAAGCAGCCGTTCTTCCTGTATTGTAAGTGATTTCAGCCTTGCCTCGGTGTCAAAATACTGTGCTGATACATCATCGCCCCAGCTTTCCATACGGGTTACATTGCCCAGCTCACCTACATCGGTCATGAACTGTTCAAATCTTTCGCTGGGAATCCTGAGTTTATAACGGGCATGGCGCATGGGTTTGTATTTCGCATCCGCCTTGGACCAGCCCTGAACATTGGAGGATGCAATAAAGCCTCCTGTCTGCTCTACCCTGCGGGTTACAGCAGATGTTGTATCTTCAAAATGCAGAGTTTCCACTGACATATACCCGGATTTGATTATTTTCGAACCCATATGAGCTGCCAGGTCCTTCACCTGGCTGGCTTGCTCTGCGTCCGGCTTAACTCCCCCATCAACTCTGTCATCCATTCCGGCAGAGAACCCCGGTTCCGGCTCTTCCGCCGGTGCTGCGGGAGCAGGGTAATCGCCTTCACTGCTGCCCTTGTCTGCTGCTTGATTTCTCATGCCGCTGGCACAGCCTGCCAGGACCATAACAACGAGAATCAGGGATACGACAAGCAGGGATCGTTTTTTCATTATACAGCCCCTCCCTTCTGATTTCTACATTCCATAGCACTAAGCAAATATACTGCATTTACATCTGCTTATTATATGAATTTATTAGTTTAGACGCAGACTTTACAGATATAGTTTCAAATTAACACAGTTCGGTTTTGATATATATTTTTCATGGCAGCTCCTTCCTAACCAGGTCTGTACCACGATGTAAAAAAGTTGAGTAATGTTCATACCTGGGTTAAAATATATATGCATGACAAAACACCAAAGTATAGAACATAGCTTAGTTTAATATTACAATAAAGGTAGTGCTTTTGCACGGATTATTTTTATCTGAAAGTGAAGTGTGAGTACATGCATAAGGGTAACATCCATGTCATATACGGCGATAATCCAAAATCCATGATTCTTGAGCTTCTTGATAAAATTCATCCCGAAGCCGGACTTCCAAAGCAGGCTAAAATCGGAATAAAACCCAACCTGGTCCTGGCAAAGCCTTCCTCAAGCGGGGCGACCACTTCCCCGGAACTGGTATCCGGCATTGTAGAATATTTCCAGTCAAAAGGCTTTATGAATATCTGTATTCTGGAAGGATCCTGGATCGGAGACAGAACATCCAGAGCCTTCAAGGTATGCGGTTATGAAGACATATCCAGGCGATATGGCGTTCCCCTTATAGACTTGCAAAAGGACAACTGTACAGAATGTGAAGTGGACGGAATAAGACTCAAAATTTGCAGTAAGATGAGGGAGATAGACTACCTTATTAATGTTCCTGTTTTAAAAGGACACTGCCAGACAAATCTGACCTGTGCACTAAAAAATATGAAGGGCTGCATCCCAAATTCAGAAAAGAGAAGATTCCATACCATGGGTCTGCATAAACCTATTGCCTGTCTGAATAAAGCCATAAAACAGGACCTGATCATAGTCGATGGAATAATGGGTGATCTGAACTTCGAGGAAGGCGGCAACCCGGTAAAAATGAACCGCATATTGGCAGCTGCAGATCCGGTATTGACAGACAGTTATGCTGCCAATCTGCTGGGATTTGATATAAGTGAAATACCCTACATTACATTGGCAGAAGATTTAGGAGTAGGCAGTACAAAATGGAGCAGTTCCAACGTCATTGAATACAACAGCGATAAGAGTACGGAAATCAGGGGAACAAAAGGCCAGATAAGGCAATATGCCAGGTATATTGAAGAAAGGGATGCCTGTTCAGCCTGTTACGGCAGCCTGATTCATGCCTTGGACAGGCTTAGAACGAAAGGACGGCTAAGCAGTTTAAAATCCAAATTATACATCGGGCAGTACTATAAAAATAGAACTATTAGTACAGGTATCGGTATAGGGCAATGTGCCAAGGGATGCACCCGTTATGTACCCGGATGCCCTCCTTCGGCCAGGGATATAATAAAATACCTTGAAAAAGCAGAAAGTTAGATTTACAAACATTACGGAGGTGCTGATTTGTTCCGGAAAAAGCGTGCCGATAATAAAAAGGACACAGAACAAATAGAGCTTGTAGTTCTTGCGACTGTAAAGGACAGTATTGAACTGCATATGATAAAGGGTATACTGGATGACAATGGTATACCCTATATAGTAAAGGATCACGGTATGGGTGGATATTTCAGAATCCTAAGCGGTGATTCCGGATTCTTCCAAACCGATGTCCTGGTTGACAAAGATGCATATGAAAGAGCGAAAGAAATAGTTGGACAGCTATTTTTTGATGACAATGAGCAGCATAAATAAATAAGAGCTCAGTTTAAACCCATTTATTAACCAATTTCATTACTTCATCAGCTGAATATTTGTCTTCAATACCGGTCATGTACAGCCATACCCCTTTTGGCGGCAGATTTTCCATCAGGAAAGGCAGGTCCTGCGGTTTTACATTAAGTATCTGTACGGATTTTCCTGCTGATAAAATCCTTTTGTATACATGCAGCCATCGCTTGGGATCATCATGCCCGGCTCCGGGCACCCATTGAACAGCATTTATCTCATTTATTTCAAGCAGCGTATCAAGGTGATGAAGGGCACCAGGCCCGTCAAGGTGATATATATTATTCTTATAATATCGACACTCATTGACCAGATCATCAAGAAAAAACTCTCTGAACATAGCAGTGCTGATCATACAGGAAAAATCATTTGACGGTACATACATCCTGTCATCGTGTACCAGCGGCAGCCATGAAGTAATCGGCATCCCTGCATTCTTTATCATATCGCAGAAGTAATCAAAAACCTTAAAATACTCCAAATATGAATCGGTCAGCTTTTGTTTCACAAAATCCGGGTTTTCAAGCAAATCAAGAGCCAGATTGTCAGAACCGCGAAGAGCAGCCAAATGGTCTCCACCGGGATGAAAATCCGTAAGGCCTACAATAAATTTGCCCTTCCCATATTCTATCAATAATCTGGTATATTCCTCTGTCTTTTTAAACATCGGATGGGACATATCCAAAACTGCCCTAAAATAGTCCTGTTCCCAGTCAACAATACAAGGATTTGTCCATGCAGTATCCTGTCCAAATGTATATGGGCAGCCGCTCCATGCAGAAAAGATTCCCGGACCTAAATTGGGAAATACAACAGGCATGGCATCCGCATAAAAGACCAGGTTCTTCATATATTGAGCATCTTCTTCGGCTCTGAACTCTATATCCAGCCAGTAATCCTCGTGCGATTTGTACTCAGGCCTTGTCAGCCATTCCGCGTCCTCTTTCAGATAGGTTATGCTTACCAGCGGTCTGTCTATCAGTTCGTTCGCCCAGAACGCGTCCATCCTGCGTTTTGCTATTTCATATTCCGGTTTGTACTCAAGCATATCATTAACCCCTATGCACTGTTATTTAACTCTTGTTCTGTCTGATCAGAAATACATGTCAAACGATTAACACTTTTTCCGAACCCGGTGGCAGTTCCAAATTAATGCAATTTTTAAGAGGATGCTCACCCAGTATCTTGTCCATGTCCTCGCCTGATTCAATAAATACTTTAACATTGGCAGCAAATTCGGTATTGTTATAGAACCTGATTTTCAGATGATCCGGCGTATTCTCCAGCACCTCAGCTTCTATGTTGTCTATAACACATATATAGCCTGTGTCTTTACGGATGTATACTCCGGGTACATCGGAGTAGGTCAGCATACCGGAAACTTCCGGCCAGGTAGTCAGGAATACCATGCCAATCATGCCTTTTCCTTCCCAGTCGCTCATATTAACTCGTTCGCACATATACCCCGGCGGCCTGTCCTTTCCGGTGTAATCCCTGACAGGACGTTCTTCTGTTGATAAGTATTGGGTTATATTATGAGCTATATCACGTATAAGTTCCAGATACAAGGGATTATTTGTAGCTCTGAAGAGTTTAAATAACGCCACTCCGGACAGAGTGCAGATTCCCGGTGCCGAGTGCTTGTTCTGAACATTTGCGTAGACGCTGCCCACAGTATTAATTCCCAGTCTTCCAAACTCAGAGTTCACCGGGAAATCAAAACTGTATGATACACACCAGGATGCAAAGTGTTTGGCAGCATCCTCAGCTCTCGCAATCCATTTCCTGTCCCCTGTAACCTCGTACAGCACCATGTATGATTCAAGCAGAGCAAAGGCAGATTCGCTGTCAGGGCATTGAGCGATCTCGCCAGGACCGCCGTTTAGCAGGCCCTCAGCCAAGTATTCGCTGTAATAATAATCAGCTGACTCCTCTGCAACTCTTAGGTAATCACAATTGCCGAAGTATTTATATGCCAGCGCCAGGGCAGCAGGAGCCATAGCTCCGCTGGCAGTGCCTCCTATCAGGATCTCTTCCTTGTATATGTCAATGAACTGACCGAACTGATTCCACTTATTCCAAATCCTTACCAGTGCATCTGCCGCCTTTTTGACTGAGCTTTTCCAATTGTGTGGAACAGACTTCATATAGCAGTCTTCCTCAATTACAATCAATTGTTTGATTAGGAAGTAAATAAGGTCTGCCTGTTTACGAATCAGAGAGAAGCCTGTATTTCCGCGTTCTCTGAAGTTGTCTCCCATATATTCATTTTTGTACACAGTTGGATAGAAAAAGCCTGTTGATACCTGATACTTGTTAATTATGGTATCAATAGCCTGCAGTGCCCTGCCTTTTGATATCTGATCTCCATCCAGCAGGAGCGGATAGGTATTTATGCCTCCTCCCACCCAGCCAGCCTGCCAGTATCCGTTTTTCGTGTCGGTTGAGGTAATTGTGTATATTTTATACTCCTCATCCCAATGCAGCTTATTGTGCTTCCATATTGTTGGGACAGCACAAGCCATACCTGCTGCCCATATCGCAGCTGCATACAC
>FZPS01000059.1_pt607 | contig 10571 bp, 8 predicted proteins | sample 1817821 | NCBI WGS metagenome assembly FZPS01 (sample SAMEA104158645, study PRJEB21678) | metagenome | place: Germany | collected 2015-04-21 | reverse complement strand
TTATTAGGTTGTGGAGCTGCAGTTTTTGCCGGTGTAGGACAACCTTTTATATCTATTGGAACCTTAGGTGTTGCTTTTGCTTTTGGGTTATCCGTTGTAGCAATGGCTTACACTATTGGTAAAATATCTGGATGCCACATCAACCCGGCAATCACATTAGGCGTGTTCTTATCTAAAAGAATGTCAGGAAAAGATGCCGGGATGTACATTCTCTTTCAATTTATAGGCGCTCTCTTAGGATCTGCCGTTCTTTATGTTTTAGCTAAAGATTCAGGATCAACCACTACATTGACCGGCTCTAACGGGTATGCTGACTTAATGCCCGCACTGGTTGCCGAAGTGGTCTTTACTTTCATTTTCGTATTGGTTGTTCTTGGGGCAACCTCTAAAGGAGGAGCCGGTAACTTTGCAGGACTTGCCATTGGTTTAACTTTGGTCTTGGTCCATATTGTTTGTATCCCTATTACAGGAACTTCTGTTAATCCGGCACGTAGCTTTGGCCCTGCTGTCTTTGAAGCGGTCAATGGTAGTATGGTAGCTCTTCAACAACTTTGGTTGTTTATAGTAGCTCCCTTTTTAGGAGCCATCCTATCTGCCCTTGTATGGAAAGTGATTGATACAGAAGAGTAATAAGCTTTTATTTCATTAAGATATTAGGGTTGTATTAATTCATTTTAATACAACCCTATTTTTTTCTAAATCTTATTATCTCTTTCCTTACTTCGGATTTTAAATTGATGATCCATATTCTTCTTTTATGAAAGATATGCATCAAAGCTTTTACTCTTTATCAGCTATTTTTGTCTGCTTGGCAAATTCCTTACAATAGATCTTAATTCCACATTCAGAACATTTGGGGTTACGAGCCGTACAAACATATCTGCCATGAAGGATAAGCCAGTGATGTGCAATGGGGACTAATTCCTTAGGGATATATTTAACCAGTGTCTTTTCAGTTTCAATTGGGGTTTTAGAATTTCGAGTTAATCCTATCCGATTAGCTACCCTAAAGACATGTGTATCAACAGGCATGGCCGGTTCATTAAATACAACGGATAATATTACATTGGCAGTTTTACGTCCCACACCCGGTAGTGTAATCAGTTCTTTCAATGTACCCGGAACTTCGCTGTTGTATTCTTCCACAAGTCTTTGTGCCATGCCCACTAAATGCTTTGCCTTACTATTTGGATATGTAGCACTTTTAATATAACTGTATATCACCTCCGGTGAAGCTAATGCCATGGCTTCCGGAGTAGGATAATCCAGAAAAAGGTTAGGGGTAATTTGATTTATCCGTTCATCAGTACATTGGGCTGATAATATTACAGCTACCAGCAGCTCAAAAGGGTTTGTGTATTTAAGTTCAGTTTCAGCTACAGGTACATTTTCTTCAAACCAAGCCAATACCTTTTCGTAGCGCTCTTTCATCTTCATAGTTAAATTTATTCAGTAAGATATTATATTCAGGTAATTAACACACCAACTCTTTAAATGTTTAGTTTTTTCTTTTGGGTGTGTCTAAAATAAGGAGATTCATTTAGATAGAAAACTCTGTTCAATGAAAAAACAAACAAAGTAGTTTATGTATTAACATTTATCTTCTTTTTATCCCACTGAAGAATTCAGTGATCTATATTTTAATCATCTCAGGCTTGTCTGGAGTTTCTCAAGTGTAAACTATTTAAATCGCAGTGTAATGTTAGTTTACACTTTTCTCGAGGATGAAAAAGAAAGGCCTGTTTTAAGGCTTGTATAGGGTTTGGCATGCTATTCGCTTTGTAGTTATTAAAAGAATATAAAATGAAAAAAATACTCACACTATTGATATTAAGCCTTTCGTTAAGCCTTTGTTTTGGACAAAAAAAGTGGTCTTTGTATGAGTGCATGAAATTTGCCGTTAAGCATAATGCCAAGACAAATACCCGTCAGTTAGAGCAATCAATTTATCATCAAGAGTATATGGAAGCTATAGGTGGTTTACTTCCTTGGATTAATGCCAATATTGGAACTAATTTTAATTTTGGGCGTGGAGTGGATGCTAAGACCAATACCTATGTAAACGTAAACTCTTTCACTAATAATTATAACCTTTCCCTCTCATTAATGCTTTTTGATGGTTTGTCCGGTTATAGAAAACTGCAATTAGCAAAAGTGAATCAGATGTTGGGGAAACAAACTTACGAAGAAGAAAGAGACAGGATTGCATACGATACGATGGAAGCCTTTTTTAATTTACTTTATCAATACGATTTGCTAGACATCGCTAAGGAGGAGTTACAACAGAATGAAGAGGAATTGAAAAAAACGAAACGAATGGAAGAGCTAGGTATGAAAGGAGCACCTGATGTGGCTGAAATTAAAGCTAAGTATGAGGAATCCGTTTTCAACTTAACTCAACAAGAAAATCTATTACTCGCCGCTATTCTGTTTTTGAAAGATAAAATGAATTATCCTATTGAAGAAGATCTGCTTATAGTGAGAGAACAGGTTTCAAATGTTATATTGAAAATAGAAGAGAGTCCGTATAGTATCTATGATTTTAGCAAGAGCTTTTTGCCCAAAGCACAGTCTGTGCAGTCTGCTTATGATGCTCAACGACTTAACTATAGGGTTGCTAAGGGTGAATTTGCCCCAACTATTCGATTAGATGCCGGTATAGGTACTAATTTCTCTCGCTTTATGGATGGAACAGAATATGAACCATTTCAGGATCAATTAAAAAATAGACGAGGTGAATACGTTGGGTTAACCCTTTCAATTCCCTTATTTAATGGTTTTAGTCGTACCTCAAGTGTACGTAAGGCTAAAGTAAGATATAAAATAGCTCAGGTTGAAAAAGAAAGAATGTTTAGAGAGTTGTATGGTGAAGTAGAAAAAGCAGTAACTGATGTCAATGGGCAGGTGGATGAATATTTTCAAGCCGTTAAACAAAGAGAAGCTGCAGAGATCGCTCATCAAGCCAATCGCAGGAAATATGATGAGGGAATGATTGATCCCATTCTTCTACACACAAGTGCTAATCGATTACTGAAAGCAAAGGCACAAGAATTAAATGCAAAATATAAATATCATTTAAAGTATAATCTAGTGAGCTATTATAAAGGGATGCCTTTTTTAAAGGATTAAAAAGTATTAAAATCAATGGATCGAAAAATAGAGAAGAAAAAAGGATTGCAAAAAAAACATATTCCTTATGTGTTTGGAGGAATGTTTGTCTGCTTGGTGTTAATTTGGTTGATTTTTGGGAATCATAGTTCTAAACTGAATATAGAAAAAGTGAAAGTAAGTATTCAAACGGTACAAAAAGGGGAGTTTAATGATTATGTGCGAATTAGTGGCCATGTACAACCGATAACTACCATACAGTTGAGTGCCATTGAAGGAGGCATCGTTGAAGAAAAGTTAGTCGAAGAGGGTTCTCAAGTGAAAATGGGGGAAGTAATAGTTAGGTTATCAAATCCTATGTTAAGTTTGAACATCTTAGATAGTGAGGCTCAGCTTGCCGAGAAACAAAACTTTTTGCGAAATACGCAAGTAACCATGGAGCAGGAAAAATTAAGGCTCAGACAAGAAAAATTACAGCTCGATTTAGAGGTAGAACGAAAAAAACGAAAATATATGCAGTATAAGCAACTGTACAGTGAGGAGTTAGTATCTAAGGAAGAGTTTTTGCAAGCCCATGAAGATTACGAGTTTGCTGTTGAAGGGCGCAAGTTAGTCATTGACCGTCAAAAGCAAGATTCCATATATAGAGGAATACAAATTGATAATATGGAAGAGAGTCTGCAGAATATGCGCAAAAATATGTTATTGGTTCGTCAACGAAGTGAAAATCTAAATATTAAAGCTCCAGTTGATGGGCAATTGGGATTGTTGGATGTTGAGATAGGTCAGAATGTTGGAACAGGAAGTAAAGTAGGGCAAATTAATGTGTTGTCCGATTTTAAGGTAGAGGCTTTAATTCCTGAACATTATATAGACAGGGTTCGCGTCGGATTGAATGCTACTTTTGAAAGGCAGGACAGAAATTTTGCTTTGCGAGTTAGGAAAGCTTATCCAGAGGTTAGAGAAAAAGAGTTTAAGACTGATTTTGTTTTTGTGGGTGAACGTCCGGATAACATTAGGCCCGGGCAAACTTATTATATTAATTTACAATTAGGTCAACCTACAGCAGCTGTTTTGATTCCAAGAGGATCTTTTTATCAAAATACAGGAGGACAATGGATCTTTGTAGTTACTGATAACAGTAAGCGAGCTGTGAAAAGACCGATTCGGATTGGTAGACAAAACCCAATGTATTATGAGGTATTAGATGGTTTAGAGCCGGGAGAACAGGTGATAACTTCAAGTTATGATAATTATACTGAAGTGGAAGAATTAATATTAAAATAATAGTACTATGTTGAAAGAACTATACAGAAGTTTCAAAAGATCACGTTTGTTTTTTATCATAAACATCATAGGATTAACTATTGGGTTGAGTCTTTCTATTATGCTCATCCTTTTTGTCTTTCATGAATTGAGCTTTGACAAACATATCAAAGATAGTGATCGGATAGTAAGCTTAAATACCGTATGGGATATGGGAGGGCATCAGGATATAATTCCTATAGTTATGCGATCTGCAGTAACAGAAATTCCTGCAATGCTACCCAGTATAGAATCGGCTACTCAGATCTATCAAAGAGGAAGTGAAGATGTGGTTTATGAAAAGGAGTATTTTCAAAACCTAACGGTCTTTGCTACCGAATCGAATTTCTTTGATGTGTTTGAGTTGGAGTTTATAGAGGGAGATAAAAGTGTTTTGGACAATCCCAGTACGGTGATTTTGACTGATAAGTATGCTCAGATCATCTTTGGGGATACACAAAGCGCAATAGGTGAAAAAATCACAATCAGTGACCACGATTATGCTGTATCTGGTGTGGTAAAAGAGTTACCTGCAAATACCCATTTCCATTTTGATGTGTTGACCGATTTTAACTATTTCAAAGATTGGCGAAGTATAGAGTTTTTCGCCTTCTATAAGATATCAAAAGGACAACCCTTGGAAGAGGTTTCTAAAAATATTGAAGATGCGTATACTGCCCAACTGAATCGCTTTATGGGGGACATGCAAATCAAAGCTAGCGGATTAACTGAGAAGCTAACCGATATTTATCTGCATTCAAAAGCTACAAGTACGTTAGGGGAACGAAGTAGTATGCAATTTGTTTGGTTATTATGCGTGGTGTCTGTATTGATACTTGTGTTGGCCATCACGAATTTTGTTAATCTTTTTATTGTTCAGGGTGAAACCCGAATGGTAGAAATCGGAATAAGAAAGGCTAATGGTGCTGATAAGAATAATATCGTAGTGCAGTTCTTTTCAGAGATTGGGATAACTGTTTTGATAGCCTTTATTTTGGCATTTGGTTTAGTGATATTATTATTGCCTTCTTTTGCTCAATTGATAGATCGAAAGATTGATATCACCCAATTAGGTAATCCTCTTTTTATTTTACCTATGATCCTTATTTTTGTTGTTACGGTGATATTATCTGCCGGCTATCCTTCTTTCTATTTGGCAAAATTCAATCCCATAGATACTTTAATGAAACGTTTACGTTTCTCTAAGCAGAAATTGACGGCATATATTGTTGTTTTCCAATCTGTTATATCAATTGTTCTGCTGGCGTATATTTTTATTGTAAATAAGCAGATTTCCTATCTGCAAGAGATGCCTATCGGCTACAATCCGAAAGGAGTGATGCACGTAGCAATGAATAATAAGTCAACACAAGAATATCACACCTTACAGCAGGAATTATTGCGGAATCCTAATGTAAGGAGGGTAAGCACAGCGAATCACATATTTGGGTTCGGTCCTAGTGGACAATCTATACGGTTACCGAATGAGGATCTGGATCTGGGTATTCAGGAGTATCGAATTCATTCGGGAATTTGTGAATTGATGGAACTGGAGCTGGTAGAAGGAGAATTCTACAAAGAAGATGGAGCTAAGAATGACAGAGAAATCATATTAAACGAATCTGCCATAGAAATGTTGGGTTTGAATTACCCGGTGGTAGGTACTGATATTATCTACAAAGGCAATTTTTATGAACCTTTGGAAATTATCGGAGTAGTAAAGGACTTTGTGGTTACAAATCCGGAGGATGGAGTGCCTTCTCTTGCTTTGAAATATTATGATACCGTTTTTTCTGTACTCTATATAAAGTTTGATGAAAGTGTAACTCATAACGAAGGAAGAACCATTGTAGAAAAAGTATTTCATTCCATTGATTCGGAGTTTTTAATAAATCCTCTCTGGGCTGATACAGTTTACAGCAATAAATTCAAATCCTTTCAAACGCAATCTGAAATATTGTTTTACACAGTTATTCTTGCCATTTTCATATCTATGTTAGGTTTATTGGGTATTCACACCTTTACCTCCCGAAGAAGGACAAAAGAAATCGCCATTCGGCGAATAAATGGAGCATCGGCAAAGTCTATATTCTCCTTGTTGGCGATAGATGTTTTTAAGTGGATTTTATTATCGGGTATCATTGCTGTTCCCATCGTTTATTATGTTGGAATAAATTGGTTAAACAACTATTATAACCGTACCACTTTAGATATGGGTGTATTTATCATTCCAATTGTATTACAGCTCATCATAGCTTGGGTTACAACTTCGGGTGTCAGCTTTAAGGTGTTGTCTCAAAATCCGGTAAACTCCTTAAAATCAGAATGAATAAATTGTAGAATAAAAATAGAATTATGATTGAAATTAAAAACTTAAGTAAGGTATTTCGTGCGGAGGAAATTGAAACCGTAGCTTTGAACGATATAACCATGGAAGTAAAAGAAGGTGAGTTTATTGCTGTCATGGGACCTTCTGGTTGTGGTAAGTCTACTTTATTGAATATTTTGGGACTTCTAGATAATCCTACTTCGGGTGGATATGTTTTGGATGGACAGGAAGTGAGTCAACTAAAAGAAAGTGAACGTACGAAGGCTCGTAAAGGAAAAATCGGTTTTGTTTTCCAGAGCTTTAATTTAATTGAGGAGATGACAGTCTTTGAAAATGTGGAACTTCCACTTATCTATTTGAATATGAGAAAAGCAGAGCGAAAAAAACGAGTGGAAGAAGTATTGAAGAAAATGAATATAAGTCACCGTAGTAATCATTTTCCAAATCAACTCTCGGGTGGACAACAGCAGCGAGTGGCCATTTCCAGAGCTGTAGTTGCTGAACCTAAGCTTATACTAGCGGATGAGCCTACGGGTAATTTGGATTCAAAAAATGGCTCTGATGTAATGAGTTTATTAACCCAATTAAATCAAGAGGGAGCAACTATTGTCATGGTTACACACTCTCAACACGATGCCTCTTATGCCCATCGAGTTATAAATCTTTTTGATGGGAGAGTGGTAACGGAAACTCAATTGTAATTATTGATATAGTTACTGACTAAATGGAAAGTTTATACAAGAGTTTTCATCAAATTGAATGAGTGTATTTAACATGAGCTCAATGGAAAATGCCGAAAGAGTGAAAATCCCTGTTTAATTAAATATATTTAAGTTAACTCACAACTAACTGTCGATTCTAAACCGGTTTACTTATCGCTTTGAGTAAAAACAGGTGAAATCGCTATTTATAAAATGGGTAATCATAGTTCGGTATTCTCCAACGAGCTCATGTTTCTTTCATTTTTTCTTTATCTAATTTAATTTGGTTTGATTTAGGAAGAATTATGCTGAAAATGGTCCAACCTTCCCGATAACTATGTTTCAACGTTCCATTTTGCAAACGTAGGATATATCTAGAAACACTGAGTCCGATTCCTGATCCTGTTTTTTTAGTCGTGAAGAAAGGAACGAAAATATCATTGACCAGATCTGGCGGAATGGGCTTTCCATTATCGCACACATCTATCTGAACAGTCTCGTTTGTTGAGGATGTTTTTATCTTGATTGTCTTTTCCTGCTTTTCTTCTAAAGATTCAATGGCATTCTTTATTAAGTTAATGATAACCCTACTTAGTAAGGATTGATCTGCTTGAATACTCTCCTCCTGTTTATTTTCCAACAGGAAGTTGATTTTACTTTTCATAAGTTCTGCTTCTTCTAAGTGTGTTACAGATTTTAGAAAAGGAGTCAGTTGAAAAGTCCTTATCTGAGGTGTGGTGACTTTGGAAAACTCTCGATAGGAGCTAACAAAGGAAATTAACTCTTTTGTGGTGTCGTGAATGGTTTGCAAAGAGTCTATGGTATTTACTTTAAGTTCTTTTTCGCTGCTTTGATTCACTGTTTTATGTTCTGATAAAAGCATTTCTGTTAAAGAAGATATAGGAGCTACCGAGTTCATGATCTCGTGGGTCATAACACGTATTAATTTAATCCAAGAGTCCATCTCTTTTTCATCTAATTCATCCGCAATGTTGTTCAAAGAAACGATACGCAACTCTTTTTGCTTGATGATAATGGAGGAAACTTTGACAAGAACCTGTATTTCTTCAATTTCGGTAGTGATCTTGATCTGTTGCTTCTCTGTGTGGCTATTTAAATTCCTGAATAAATCGGGGAAACTGCTGTCAATGACTTTTAATTGATTGATATGAGTAAAGACAGGAAGGCCTAATAGTTTAGAGGCCACCTGATTACATCCTTTTACATTATGCTTGTCGTCTAAGATTACAATTCCGGTAGGTATCTGTTCAATGATGAGGCTTAGAAATTTCTCATTTTCTATGATTTCTTGCTTTGCTTTGGACAGGATTTCCTTAATGCGGTTCATCATTTTGTTTAACTCTCTTTCTCTTCTGGATAATTGAGTGGTGGAGAAATGAAATGCATAATCTCCATTGTCTAAAGCATCTAAGAGGAATACGATGTTTTTGTTGTATTTATTGTAGTGCTTATAGAGCTGATAGAGTTCTGCAATTACCAGAAAAATGGAAAATAGGCCCAATACATACTGTTTCTCCATAAGGCAGTAAGTCGCAACACTCACCGTTATTATCAGTAAGAATACATAAAGATAGAGCTTATAATCAATGGACTTGAACATAGATCAATAGTTGATATTATATCGTTTTAATTTGTTATAGAGAGTAGGGCGCGATACTCCCAGTTGATTGGCAACTGCCGAAATGTTATTTTCATGACTCAGCATGGCTTTTTCTATCATGATTTTCTCCATCTCTTCCAAACTGACCATTTCAAGAATTTCTTTTTGATCCTCAGCAGTTTTGGTGTAGAAGTCAGCAGATTTTAATATGGTGTCATCCGTCAGTATGACTGCCTTTTCTATTGCATGTTGAAGCTCCCTGACGTTGCCCGGCCAAGTGTGTTTTTTGAGTTTCTCTAAAGCTTCCGGACTGAAGATCAACTCTTTTTTATTATATTTCTTTTGGTAACGTTTAAGGAAAAAGTTTGCCAATAAAGGAATGTCTTCTTCTCGTTTTCGTAATGGAGGAACCTCCAAGTGGATGGTATTAATTCGGTAGAGTAGATCTTCTCTAAAAGCTCCATCCTTGACGGCTTGAAAAAGATTGGTATTTGTAGCACAAATTAATCTGATGTTTACTTCAATGGGTTGATTGCTTCCTACCCGTAGGATTTCTCTGGACTGTAAGGCTCTTAATAATTTAGGTTGTTGAGTAAGTTCTAAATTACCAATCTCGTCCAGAAAAAGTGTTCCATTATCTGCTACCTCAAACTTCCCGGCTTTATCGGTATGTGCATCAGTAAAAGAGCCTTTCATATGGCCAAATAGTCCACTTTCAAAAAGAGAAGAGGTTATGGACCCCATATCAACGGTAACGAAAGGTTCTTTTTTTCGTAAAGAGAGGTTGTGTATGGTTTTAGCAACCACTTCTTTTCCCGTTCCATTTTCTCCGGTAATCAGCACATTGGCATCAGTGGGAGCTACCTTTTCTATTTTGTTGAAAAGGTCTTGCATTAGTAAAGATTCGCCCCAGCAGATTTGTTCTTTCTTATTGATTTCTGCACTTAATCCTTTCTGTTTTTCCTTCAGTCGCTTTACCTCTTTTCTAGATTGATGGAGAGTATAGGCCGATTGTAATGTTGCTATTAACTTGGCATTGTCCCAAGGTTTTACGATAAAGTCGGTAGCTCCCTCTTTTAAGGCTCTTACAGCTAGTTCAATATCAGCATACGCTGTAAATAGGATAACAGGTATCTCAGGATTTGTTCTTTTTATTTCAGAAAGCCAAAAAAGTCCCTCATTGCCCGTGTTTCTCCCCGCAGAGAAATTCATGTCCAATAAAATAACATCCGGATTCTTCTCTCTAAGGGTAGTAATCAGTGTATTAGGCGAGGGGAGTAAAATAGCTTCATCAAAGTAATTAGATAATAAAATGCGGAGAGTACTTAATACATTTCTATTGTCATCTATAATTAATATTTTTCCTTTTTTCATGTGCATTTCTTAAATGTGGCAACGAGATTAAATTTAAGGATAAATATAACATTTACGAATAAAAGAAGGAGTATTTTATTTTTATTCATGAATATGCAATTTGCAGATCATAGACTAGATTATTATTTCCTTC
>FZPS01000153.1_pt13 | contig 10582 bp, 14 predicted proteins | sample 1817821 | NCBI WGS metagenome assembly FZPS01 (sample SAMEA104158645, study PRJEB21678) | metagenome | place: Germany | collected 2015-04-21 | reverse complement strand
ACATTGTTATTGGTCTATACAAAGGAAATAAAAAAGAGACAATAGATTGCAAGGCTATTATCTCTATAAAAATATATAATATTTCCTTGCAATTACTATTATACGAGGAGGTATATTATGGCAAAGGCGAAACAAAGAATGGGATTAGCACAAAGGGTACTACTAGGCTTGCTCATCGGTGGAATTTTTGGTATTCTTATTCATCATTTTATGCCAGCAGGTACCCTAAGAGATGACGTACTAGTTGATGGTATTCTCCAATTTGTTGGCCAAGTATTCCTAAGAGGAATAATGATGGTTGTAGTACCACTGGTATTTGTGTCCCTAGTAAATGGTGCAGCTAGTATGGGTGACATCAAGAAACTAGGAAGGGTTGGAGGTAAGACCCTAGCATTTTACTTAGTTACAACAGCAATAGCTATAGTTATTGGACTTATTTTAGCATTTGTTATCAGCCCAGGTGTTGGACTAGATATGGGTGCTATAGATCAAGTAGACTATGAGGCAAGAGAGCCAGTACCTATAGCCCAAGTACTATATGAAATGGTACCAAGAAACCCAATTGCAGCTTTAGCTGAAGGTAATATGCTTCAAATAATTGTATTTGCTATATTGACAGGCGTAGCCCTGACAATTATAGGTGATAAGGGTAAGAGGGTACTAGAATTATTTGAGCAATTAAACGAGCTTGTAATGCAATTGGTTAGTATGGTAATGTCCTTGGCTCCAATTGGTGTATTTGCTTTGGTTGCTAGGACCTTTGCTCAATTAGGAATTACTGTAGTAATCCCATTAGGAAAATCAGTTCTTGCGGTTTATCTAGCCTTAGTAATCCATCTGATAGTTGTTTATGGTGGAATGCTCAAGGGATTTGCAGGATTATCTATCTTTAGGTATGTTAAGAAGCTTTCACCAGCAATGTTAATTGCTTTCTCAACAGCTAGTAGTGCTGCTGCATTGCCAGCAAACATGGACCTAACTGTTAACAAGATAGGTGCATCAAAAGAGATATCAGCGTTTGCACTACCATTAGGAAATACCATAAATATGGATGGTACAGCTATCTATCAAGGTGTTGCTGCTGTATTTATCGCTCAAGCCTATGGTATTGAAGTAACTGTTAGTATGGCCCTAACTATCGTATTAGCAGCTACGCTAGCTTCAATTGGTACAGCAGGAGTAGCAGGTGCTGGAGCTATAATGTTATCCATGGTACTAACTACTGTAGGCCTTCCAATTGAGGGGGTAGGATTAATTTTCGGTATAGACAGGATCTACGACATGGGTAGAACAGCCATGAACATAACAGGAGACTCTGTATGTACAACAATTATATCTAAGCAAGAAGGAGAATTTAACGAAGAAATTTGGAACTCTGATAATGGTGTAGCAGAAGCAGCTGAATAGAATCTTATTGAAGGGGCTAAGGCCCCTCCTTTTTTTTATCTTTAGGTTCAAAATAGGGACAATCCTTAATGGGTGTATTAGAAGGTTTTGTTGCTTCCTTTAAGCTACACAATCCATCTTGTGCATATATACAGTTTTCAGAGCATGCAATCATAAAGAAAGCCTCCTATACGTCTTTATCTATATGGTATCCTAAATGGAAACTTCTTATCCATTAGCGTCTGGACATATCTTTAGACTATTCATATTTTCTGTATTATAAATTGATTATTTAAACAAAATAATTAGTGAGTATTTAAGACCAAGAAGTTGAGGGTATAAAAAGCAATGAAAATATAGTAAACTTGGTAGTGAAGATTATCTTCCTACTATTATTTTTTGAGAGGAGTGTAGATTCATGTTATGGTATCTACTTATATTTCTAATGAGGGTGTGCGACGTATCCTTGACGACCTTTAGGACCTTGATGGTGGTTCAAGGCAGAAGGGTTCAGGCAGCCTTTATTGGTTTTTTTGAAGTGATCCTATATATAGTAGCCCTGGGTAAGGTAGTTTCTAGCTTAGATGATCCGATAAACCTCTTGTTTTATGCCCTGGGATTTGCCACTGGGAACTATGTAGGTATTACCATAGAAAATAAGATTGCCCTAGGTAACCTTGGAGCTCAGATTATCCTTAAGACAGATGATAATCAGGATTTGATTAACAGTCTAAGAGCTGAGAAATTTGGAACCACTGTCATGGAGGGCTATGGCAAGGATGGGCCTAGGGAGGTCCTATATGTTGCCCTAAATCGGAAGGATTTAGTTAAGTTAAAGAATCTAGTTTATAAGTATGATCCCAAGGCCTTTATAACGGTAAGCAATATTAGCCCAGTCAGCGGTGGTTTTTTTTCATCTACCAAGAGAAAATAGTTCCTTATAATAGAATAATACCACCCCTAATATAATATAGTTAATAATATAGGAGGGGGGTTTATATGATCAGTAGAAGAATTGTTATAATTGGTTTAATCGTTATTTTAGCAATAACATTAGTTAAACTTGGTAATAGTTTACTTGATGAGGATAGGGCTTCCGTGGATGATGAAATAGAAATCATTAGCTCTGAGAAACCTGAAATTGAAATCGTAGAAGATGAGGGAATGAGAAAAACAGTCTTCTATTTTAAGGATAAGGATGGATACTTGGTACCAGTTATGAAGAGGATTCCTTGGGAAGAGGGAATTGCAAAAACCACCATAAGGAACATGATCGATAGCACTGAGTTAAGGGAGGCCTTGGCCAATACAGGTTTAAGCCCTTTGATACCTATGGGAACAGAGGTCTTAGGCATGGCCATTGACCAGGATACAGGTCTATGTAAAATAGATTTTTCCAAGGAAATTCAAAATGTAGAGACTGAAAAGGACGAAGAAAACCTAATCAAGGGAATTGTATATACCCTAACTGAGTTTCCAACTATAAAGAGGGTGCAAATAATGGTGGAGGGCAAGATTATCCCTGTTTTACGAAACAGTGTGGCAATTGACTCCCCATTAGAGAGGGCCAATATTAACCTAGTAGGCAGGGAGGATGAGGGTAGCTCAAAGGTTATGGTCTATTACAAGGGAGGGGAAGACCACAATGAATATTTTATCCCCTTGACTATACCCACCATGGCCCCTATTGCAAATGTCCATACAGCCTTGGAATTATTATTCCAGGGTCCACCTGCTGAAACTGGTTTAAAAACTGATATCCCTAGCGGTATTAGCCTGCAAGGTGTTGAAATCAAGGATGGAACTGCCTTTGTAGATATCAATACGGAAGGAGTTACTGGTTTAGAGAATAGTGGAGTGCTGGATGATTTGATGAAGAATGTAGGGCTTACCCTAAGTCAATTTGAAGAAATTGATTCAGTAGAGCTACTTTTGGATGGGACCGCAGTAAACAGTAGCATACCGGTCTTTGCCAATGAGTATTAAGAAATAGAAACTATTCTTTAGGATTACCTGGGTATCTAAAATATTTCTTATATAGAAGATCTGGAGGACTTTATTAAGTGTTTCAGGTCTTTTTTAATGCCTCTGCAAACCTTATTTCCATCATTATTATAGATAATAGGAGGGATATTTGGTAAAATATATAGTGACTAAAAGAATGGAGAGATAAAGATGAGGATTGACAAGAGGAAGTTTGATGAAATAAGAAAGGTTAAGATAACTAGGAATTATTTGATGCATCCCTATGGTTCGGTACTTATAGAGATGGGGAATACCAAGGTAATCTGTACTGCCATGGTGGAGGACAGGGTGCCGCCCTTTTTAAAGGGAAGTAATACAGGCTGGATAACTTCTGAGTATTCCATGCTGCCAGGATCCACTGCTTCCAGAAAGGTAAGGGATGCGTCCAGGGGTAGAATAGATGGCAGGACCCAGGAGATACAAAGGCTGATAGGAAGGTCCCTAAGGACGGTTGTTGATCTAACGAGTATTGGAGAGCGAACTATTTGGATAGACTGTGATGTTATCCAAGCGGATGGAGGTACAAGGACTGCATCCATCACTGGTGGTTTTGTGGCCATGGCTGATGCCCTTTACAAGCTATATGAAGAGGGAGAATTGGAAAACCTACCTTTAACCAATTTTGTTTCAGCTATTAGTGTTGGGATAGGCGAAGATGGACCGCTACTGGACTTATGCTATGAGGAAGATTTTTCTGCTAAAGTTGATATGAACCTGGTTATGACAGATGAAGGAAAATTTATAGAGATTCAAGGGACTGGTGAAGAGGCAACCTTTTCTAGGGAAGAATTGGATGTAATCTTGGATTTAGGAGAAAAGGGTAACAGGGAGCTAATTGAGTTGCAAAGGGAAGCCCTAGGGGAGATAGCTGATTTAATTGGGGAAAAGGAGAATCCAGAGGATGATATCTAGAAAACTTATCTTGTCTACTAATAATAGGCATAAGGTGGAAGAGATTAAAAATATTCTAAAAGGCCTACCAATAGAAGTATTATCTAAGCAGGATGTGGGTTTGGATTTCGAAGTTGATGAGGATGGCCAGACTTTAGAGGAGAACAGTCTAAAGAAGGCCCAGGCCCTGGCATCTAGGGTTGACTATATGGTCATGGCAGATGACTCAGGACTCTTTGTGGATGCCCTGGATGGAGCACCTGGGGTTCATTCATCTAGGTATGCTGGAGAAGAGGGTAATGATGAGAATAATAACCTCAGACTACTGGAAGAGTTAAAAGATGCTCCCCTAGAAGAAAGAGGGGCTAGGTTTATAACTGTGATGAGCCTGATAACGGAAGATAAAGAAGTCTTCACGATTAAGGGTGAATGCAAGGGACACATAGGTTTTGAGGCAAGGGGAAGTAAGGGTTTTGGCTATGACCCCTTGTTTATACCAGAAGGATATTCCAAGACCTTTGCTGAGTTGGGAGAGGATGTTAAGAATAAGATTAGTCACAGGTCTAAAGCCCTAGAAGGGGTCCAGGACTTGATAAGAGATTTGTTAAAGGTGAAATAGATGAGGATTGTTGTGATTAGTGATACCCATGGACATAACAAGGAGATTATTGAAGCCCTGTCTTCCATTGATAGACCTGACTTCCTCATCCATTTAGGGGATCATGTGGAAGATGGGGAGAAGATTTCTAAGATCTTTGAGCTACCCATTATCATTGTAAAAGGGAATGGAGACCGTGGGTCAGCCTATAAGGAAGATGAGCTTGTTGAACTTGCTGGTAAAAAAATTTTTATAACCCATGGTCACAAATATAGGGTGTCAAGGAATTTAGATAATCTTTATTATAGGGCCTTGGAGTTGGGAGCAGATATTGTTTTGTTTGGACATACCCATGTACACATAAATCTTTTTCATGATGGTATAATAATCTTGAATCCAGGTAGTCCGTCTTTTCCTCGTGGGATGTCAAGAACTAAGACCTTTGGGCTCATTGAGATAGGAGAAAAAGTTGACGCAAGAATTTTGCCAATTTCTTAAGAATTATGTTGACAAGCAGAAACAAAGCTGCTATACTTTTATAGTGTTGACACTCAAACAGCCATATGAAGATATGGGCTAGCTTTGTGTTAGAGCAGGTGCAGCTCTTGTGGTGGGTGTGGCCTAGCTGGTTAAGGCGCCAGATTGTGGCTCTGGAGATCGTGGGTTCGAGTCCCATCATCCACCCCATTTATTTGCACTGTTAGACCCATTAGCTCAGTCGGTAGAGCACCTGACTTTTAATCAGGGTGTCCCGCGTTCGAGTCGCGGATGGGTCACCACTTAAGCGGGAGTGGCGGAACTGGCAGACGCGCTAGACTTAGGATCTAGTGTCTTTGACGTGGGGGTTCAAGTCCTCTCTCCCGCACCATACATAAACGCAGGGGTCACTATACTCAGTCTATGGTGGCCTCTGTGTTTTTTTCTTTATAGATGATTGTTTGGTATCTTGAAAGCTTTTGAAAAGTGTTATATACTATATTGTAGTGTGCACCCGTAGCTCAACGGATAGAGCACCTGGCTTCGGACCAGGGTGTTAGGGGTTCGAGTCCTCTCGGGTGTGCCAATTTATATTAGGAAGAGGCTATAGGATGAATTGGTTTAGAAGGTTTATGATGGGAAGATATGGTGTAGACCAACTGTCAAATGCATTGTTAGTATTGAGTATTTTGGTCTTGATGGTAAATTTCTTTTTAAAGATACCTATTCTAAGTAGCCTAGCTATGGCAATTTTACTTATTAGCTATTTTAGGATTTTTTCAAAAAATATTAACAAGAGATACCAGGAGAATATGAAATTCCTTAACTGGTGGAACCCCATTAGGGGGAAATTTAACAAAACCAAGACCAAAATTAAATCCAGTAGGACCCACAAGTTCTTTAAGTGTCCTAATTGTAATCAGGATATCAGGGTACCAAAGGGCAAAGGTAGGATAATCATAAGATGTCCTAAGTGTAATGAGAGGTTTGAAGGAAGAACCTAAATTTTCAATTTGGGCCAATTAGTCTTCATATATCTTGTCTCTTTAGCATAATATTTAGTAAGTATTGGTATAAGGAGGCGAGGTAGTGTTTGATGATTTTATGACTATGGATATCATGACCACATTTATTGGTCTTACAACAGCCGTAATGATAATAGTTCAGTTTACTAAGTCAATTGTAAAGAAAAAACTTGGAGATAGTTTTGTTAGATTATATGCCTTTATAATTGCATTGATATTATCATTTGCCTTTGCTAAACAGGGGAATGACTTTCAAGGTATAATCTTAACCATAATCAATGCTATGATGATTACCATCGCCAGTATTGGTGGTTATGAAGTAGTTTCTGACCCACTCGCACAAAAGAAGTAGGATATTAAGACTAAAGGAGCAATAGCTCCTTTTTTTATGACCTAACACAGCTTCTCCTTTCACTTTTGTCATCAATTTTCATTCCTATATACTTTACTAGATGACCTAAGTCTAGCCTTATGCTATAATTAAAGCAAATTATAGGGAGGGATTGTATGGATAAGATAATTGGCTTTATAGGTTGTGGAAATATGGGCCAGGCAATGATAGGAGGCCTCGTAAAATCTGATACTATAGCTCCTAAGAATATAATAGCATCGACTTCCAAGGGGAAGGTTATTGAGAATAGATTCGGCATTAGGACTACAAGATCCAATATTGATGTAGCTAGCCAAGCAGATTATATTATTCTTGCTGTAAAACCCAACATATACGGAATGGTTTTGGAAGAAATTAAGGACCACATAAAGGAAAATGCAGTGGTTATAAGCATAGGAGCAGGTATAAGTTCTCGGTTTCTAACCGATAAACTTAACCCTGGGACTAAATATATAAAGACCATGCCCAATACCCCTGCCATGGTAGGGGAAGGTATGACTGCAATCTCTCCAGGGGATAGGTTAAGTGATGAGGAGCTCAAGGAAATAATTAAAATATTTGAAGCCTTTGGTAAGGTGGAGGTTTTAGATGAAGGCTTAATGGATGGATTTACTGCAGTTAGTGGGTCATCACCTGCCTATGTATATATCTTGATAGAAGCCATGGCAGATGCAGCGGTCCTAGAAGGCATCCCAAGGAACCAGGCCTACACAATGGCAGCCCAGGCAGTATTAGGCTCAGCAAAGATGGTCCTTGAAACCAGTATGCACCCTGGTCAATTAAAGGACAATGTCTGCTCACCAGGAGGTACGACCATAGAAGCGGTAGCCAGTCTAGAGGAAAACGGCTTTAGGTCTGCTATCATTGAAGCTATGAAGGCTTGTGCAGATAAGTCAAGAGAGATGAGTAAATAGTACAAGAAAGGGTTAGGTTCGTAGGTAACTTTTAGGAGGCCATTAAAATGAAATAATTCTGGACAAAAATAACAAAATATCCAGAAATTTGACCCAGGTCAATTTTCTAAACCCTCGTATGCTGTACAATTAAATCAAGGAGAAACACCAATCCAAATACGGGAGGTTTAGATATGAAAAAGTATGAATGTATAGCTGGTGCCTATATTTATGACCCAGCAGAAGGTGATCCTGAAAATGGAGTAGCACCTAATACACCATTTGAGGAAATCCCAGAAGACTGGGAATGCCCAGTATGCGGATCTCCGAAAGATGTCTTTGAGGAATGTGAATAAATCACATGTCCCAATATATGAGACCTAATAACTAAAAAGTTATTAGGTCTTTTTGTTTCAACACTTGTAGAAAGTCTATTGACAGTTGCACCATCTTAGTGTACTATATAATTAACACACTAACACTCTATGATGGAGGTGGAAGAATGAACTTTAATAACAATTTACCCATTTATATTCAAATAATGGACCACATAAAGAAGCAAATAGCCAGTGGTGAGCTAAAGGGAGGGGATAAATTGGATTCTGTACGTGAATTATCAACAAAGCTTAAGGTTAACCCTAATACTATCCAGAGGACCTACCAGGAATTAGAAAGGGAAGAGTTGGTATTTACCCAGAGGGGTATGGGGACTTTTGTAACTGAGGATGAGGAAATGATTTTAAAAATCAGGAAGGATATGGCTTCATCTTTAGTGAATACCTTTATAAGGGAGATGAAGGACCTAGGATATGGTTTAGATGATATAATAGAAATAATTAATGAAAGGCTTAGGGGGGACTAGTCATGGCAAATATTGTAGAGATAAGGGGTTTAAGTAAGCAATACATGAGGACCAAGGCCCTTGACAATGTAGATTTAAACATTAAACAAGGCAGGATAGTCGGTATTTTAGGACCTAATGGAAGCGGAAAAACTAGCCTTATGAAGATTATTGCTGGTATCTTAAGGCAGACTAGGGGAGAGATACTCATTGATGGTTTGGTTCCCGGCCCAGCTACCAAGGCAATAGTATCTTACCTTCCTGATAGAAACTTTTTATATAGATGGATGAAGATTGATGATGCAATTAATTTCTTTAAGGATTTTTATGAGGATTTCGATGAGGGCAAGGCAGATGAGCTTTTAAGTTTTATGAACCTTGACAGGGGTATGAAGATAGACGCTCTCTCCAAGGGGATGCATGAGAAGTTAAATCTGACCTTGGTACTTTCTAGAAAGGCCAAGCTCTATGTCTTAGATGAGCCCATAGCAGGAGTAGATCCTGTGGCCAGGGACCAGATTTTAGATGCCATAATAAAGAATTATAATAATAATAGCACCATGATTATAACAACTCATCTAGTCCGCGACATAGAGAGTGTTTTTGATGAGGTAATATTTCTGAAGGAAGGTGTTGTTATCCTTCAGGGTAACGCTGAAGAACTAAGGGAAGAGAAGGGTATGCAAATAGATAGTTTATATAAAGAAATCTTTGGATAGGAGGGATAGGATGCTTAAATTTATAAAGTATGAAATAAAGGGCAATTATAGATTTATATTGGGTATTTTGGCTTTGGTTCTAATAGCCTCATCCATAATTCAGGCAGTGATTTTTAGGGATGTAAGAAGTGGAGATATTACTTTTAGTGGAGGCTTGTTTGAAGGCATGATATCCTTAGTTTCAATACTTGTATTGTTTGGAGCAGCCCTAGTTGCCTTTATCAACATAGTTGGGAGCTTTAAGAAAGAGCTCTATGATGATAGGGGTTATTTAACCTTTACCCTGCCCTTAAGTGGACACCAGATTCTGGGCGCTAAGCTTATAGTGGCTTTTCTCTGGTACACTATTCTAAATGTGGTGACTGGCCTGTATAACCTAATCCTTGCCACCACCATATTTAAGATCGAATGGAGCACTTTAATTGATTTACTGGGAAGGTATGGCGGCGAAGGTATAGTAACTATACTATATAGGGTCTTTATTCTGTCTATGATTTCAGGAATAATAATGATACTTTACACCTTGATATTCATCTATTTTTCAATGACTATTGGAAAGATAAGTTTCAGAAATGTTAAGATAGGTGGACTGTGGTTTATAATCTTCCTGGTAACTTTCTCCTTGTCAAATGTGGTGATTGGGAAACTGGGTAATGCCTTTCCTATATATTTGAATATGGAAAGCTTAAGGCTATCTAATCTAGACTTAGGGATGACCAATCCTGTCTATTATGGTTCCATGTCATTTTTCTTAAAGGATATGGGAAATTATATAAATATCAACCTGATTCCAGACTTCCTAAACATTGTCTTTGGTTGCCTAGTATTCCTAGCCACTGGCTACCTTTTGGATAGGAAGATTGACCTCTAAAGTTAACTATAGTCTTAATATGTTATCTAGCTTAATAGAATGTCTTATTTATGCTCCTTAGAGTACTAGGTAGTAATATCTGTTTACTCAAGGAGCGTATTTTATGTTAAATTAGCTTAATAAAGGATATTATTAAGTTTTCATAGAATAAACATGTTATAATCTTATTACTATAGGTAAATCGTTTCCAAAGAGATTATAATAACTTTCCTAATTAATAAAAAGGAGGGAGTCTATGGATTGGAGGCTTAAAAGGATATCGCTATTATTTTTTGTTTTATTATTTGCCTTTATAGTTTTGATGTTTATTAGCGAGTATAGAAACATGGAGGATTTAAGGGCTGAATACCCTGACCTACCAGAGGAGGCCTTTCAGTTAAGAAAGGATAGTCTTGTGGTTTGGTCCATCAGACTAATATTGCAATTTTTAATTCCTATATTTTTTTTATCTTCCAGGCTATCCCA
>FZPS01000001.1_pt222 | contig 10583 bp, 5 predicted proteins | sample 1817821 | NCBI WGS metagenome assembly FZPS01 (sample SAMEA104158645, study PRJEB21678) | metagenome | place: Germany | collected 2015-04-21 | reverse complement strand
ACTACATAGTCTATAACATCGTCGTCGGCCATGACAAGACGCCACGAGAAATTAATGCTGTTTTTACTACTGCAACTCCCCCAGCGAGTCTTTGCGCTGTTTATTTTCACTGCGGTAGGCGTAACGCTCATCCGTCTTGAATAGTCGATTACCTTATTCGTTAAGATCCTCTTCGCAACCAATCTGTATATTTGAATAATTACCCGCTTAATCTCATCTGGAGGCAGCCCCGGGGGCAGAAAAAAACATTCACCATCAAACCCCGCTCCATTTCCCTCTCTGGCGATTATCGGGTATTCCCTGCCTTGCAGCGGCACTGTATCATTGTATTTTACAGCAAACCCGGCCCTGTTGCCGACCTGTTGCCTCATCACGGCTAAATGTCTGTCGATCCAGTCCCGCTTTAACATCACGAAGCGATCAATCTCGGCCTTCGGTGTTTTCAACGGTGCCCGAACCTCCAATGTTGCGTCTTTTTTTATATAGATCGCTATGGTGCGGCGTTTTGAGCGAATCAATGTATATTTCATCATGTTTTGCATTCTCTTATAAATCTTGTATCCAGGCGTCCTTAGCTGTTTCAGCTTCTCTTTTTCCCATTAGACCCGATCCCTTTTTCTCGCCTTCTATTCTCGGGATCATTCTGAAGTTAGATTTCACTTGGTGAGTTTCGTTATTATTACATTTCTCTTGTTTTCCACAAGGCCATCGGATGGATTTTAGTGCGGTCCAGTTTCTTAGATGCCTTTAGCCTACTATATACCGTTGCCTTTTTTCAGACAGGCAGCTAAATCCAGCTCGGCATGTGATCTGCAGTTGCTTTTGTACCCTCCATCCACGTTTTACTAATTGTAACATAAGTTCATCGAGTCGAACCCATCCATTACTCGAGGCATAGACGCAAGAATCTGCGCATCTCAGCAACAAACTCCACGTCCGTCGATCTCATTTCACTTCTTAGCATGGCGGCATAACGTAGTCACCTCCAACTATTCCTTAAAATCGACTAAATTTTACAATTACGAGCTTTGTGTATAAGATGTTAAAAATTATACCAGAAAAACCGGCAAAATGAGTGGGTTCTTATCTAAATACGCATATTTTCTCATCTGTGTATAAGAAAAACGCTATTTCTTATACACAAACTTTGATTTCACAAATTTTAGATAATGAAATGGCCGGGCAAAGATCTCGCTTAATACCAAATGGCTTAAAATGAAGCTTTCAGCCTTTGGCCTTTTTTGCTAAAAGCATCTACTTATACACAAAATTGATTTTTGGAGATTTTAGATAAATCAGAGGTATTAATGTACTACCTGAAGGCTCCATTTAAAGCAAGGCCCTCGCGTCATGAACCCTTTGGCCTTGAATTTAGCTCCCATATATATAATGTAAGCAATGTCCGCTGAATAACTTTAACCTTGCGTAAAACCATCCACTGGATTTCCCCTAAATTGGTTGGCTTCGACCAAGGCACGGAGCTGAAAACTAACCATTTGGCAGGGTTTTCCTTAAATTGGTTAGCTTTGACCAGGCAAAAGGTTGAAAGCTAACCATTCTGTAAGGTTTCCAACAAAATGGTTAGCCTTCACTGGAACACAAAGCAGGAAAGCTAACCATTCGACAGGGCTTTCCTTAAAATGGTTAGCTTTGTGAGCTGTATCACTTTTTATGCAGACAGAAAACTTTCCACCCAAGGACAAACAAAAAACAAAATTAAAACGAAATCTTTTTTATGTCACTGACCAGACTTTCAATTAATAACTCTTGATAGCCGGCTTTCTTCTCTTTTCGCAATGCATTGACAACATCCTGTAATCTTTTGTCTTTAATCCTATTTAATTTGTTGATGCGCGCTTCGCTCAATACCTCATTGGAAATACATATCTCATAATCTTCCTTTGTCATTCGCCAGGGCAGAATACGCTCAGGATGCCTTGAAATCACTCGGTCTGCTATCCCAAGTCCTTCCGGATCGATATCCCCTGAATAGTATATTTTGCATCCGGATTCACATAACAAATCAATTAAAAGCAGTGATGCCGTCCTCATTTGTCCAGAAGTGCACATCATTGCTACCGATAAGCCCGCCATACTCTCACACAGATGAGAAAACACCATCTGATTTTCTACTATAAAAACTATTTTGCTTTTGCAATCAGCCCTAACGATCTTGCCCAGATTAAAAAGAGAAACATGATAAGGCTCTCCTTCCTTTATAAAGGCTTCATATGCCATGTGCGGTCCCTTGTCCGTGTAAAGACTGATCCCGTATAATACGGTTTGGCTCGAGATATCATCCGGCTGAATTCCGGACAGATAGTAAAGTTCCAGAATTTCCTCTGCATTCTGAGTCTCTGGAACATCGTTGATAAAGCGTAGCACATGAATCAGCAGATTGCCCGCTGTGCTTCCTCTGTCAAAATAGTGTGGATTAGACGTCACCTCTGCACTCAATACCGCCAGCCTGATTTTTTTACGATCCAATGACTGCAGCTTGCAGACTGCCTCAAAGACATAAAGGAGCATGGCCTTGAGATCCTCTCTTGATCTCTCGTATTCTGCGGCAATAAGATTATAGCCGTATTTTTTCTCTGCCAGGGTTCTTTGTAACCACGCCGTGCAGCCTTCACACCCGTATTTATCTGCAAGCTCCTCCAGTATTTCTGCAAAGAATTTCTTTCTTTTCCCAGCTTTCTCTAAATGAATGTCTTTATGGGTTACCATGCTTTCGGAGAAATAAGCTTCCAGAAGTTCTTGCAACCCGATGCCTTTGAATTTCGTTTCCTGCAAAGCCGCTTCAAACTCACTCACTTTAATCTTAATATCTGCTTGGCTATAGCTTTTCCCCATAACCAACTTTATGGCTTCCCGCTCACGTTCGGTGGCATTTTTAATAATAATATACCCTGAAGGCTTTCCGTAAGTTTTCCACTTTTTCCGAAGTTCGATAAAAAGCCTTTTAAAGTCCTTATTTTCTTTAAAGTATTTCACGCAGCCATCCAACACTTCGCTCACCTTATCCTATCTATCCCACTGATCTTACCCTCAAACCCTCGATCTTTATTTTGTGCGGTCACCCAGAACAATTCTATGACTTTTACAAGGCTAAAGACGCTCGTCGATCTTTATTTCGTGCCGACCCCCTCCTAATTCTCAGCTAGTACTCGTTCTTTTCCGTTCCAGTGATAATTGATTACCGTTACCACATCGGAATTAGCCGGACGCAGCAGTTCAGCAATTTTTAACGCTTTCACTGTGTCATAGCAACCCCACAGGGCTTGAGAGTTCATAATATAGTCAAAGTCCAGCCTCTGTACCAGTTCGAACATGGTGCTTATATTCTTATCATCTACGCCGGCAAAGGCCTCGTCCAGCGCGATAAGCCTCGGATAGTCAGGAATGTCCGACTTTTTATATTGGGCGTTGACAGCGGCAAACAATGGAACATACATGGCCATAGCCTTCTCTCCACCGCTGAACTTATTGAATGCGCTGTTAGTCAACTCTTTTTTCGGTTCGTCCCCGCGATAGAAATTCATCCTGAACTCAAACCATTTTCGGTAGTCCAAAGCATCCCGCACCATATCGGCATAATTTACAGCTTCCCCGTTCTCTTTGGCAATCTGCTTTGCCATCTGTATTTTGCTCCTAAAATGGTCCGACACCTTTTGAATATCCTCATAAGTCAACAGTTCTCTGTCCCTGCTAAGCAATTTCTCCAATTCTCGAGTATCCAGTTCCATCTCGCCTTCTGCGGTGCTGGGCCGCCAGTCCAGAGAAAAGGTCAAGCCCATGGAAGTATCCATCTGTTGCATCAGCTTTGACATATCGGCAATCCAGTTTCTGCTTTCTGCAATGCGGTTACTCAGTTTACGGCTGAGGGTATCTGCCAGTATATCCTCGAACAGGGCCCTATCTTTTTCCCTGATTAATAACTCCGTACTGTCGATGGATTCCTTCAAAATATTGTAAAATTCCTCCAACTGCAGTTTCCTTCCCTGCCAGGTGGATACGATGATCTGTCTCTTTCTGAGATCACCGGCCACTTTTGCATCATCGAAGCAGTCTTCTAGGGAGGTGCCGTAACCGGCAAGGTTGCTGCTGTGCTGCTGGTAAACCTGATGGAGGGAGGAAACAACCTGTCCGACATCTTTCTGTTTATCCTTTTCACGAATCATGCAGCCAACTGCTTCTTCTGCACATTCCGATATGCTTCTATTTCCTTGCTCCATTACATATTTCAGATCCATCTCCTCCCGGAAATAAGATCTCATTGTGTTCTCTCTCTCGATGCTGTCTACGGCTTGCGTTTTCAGCCCGGCAATTTCTTCGTTCCTCACTCCAATAATCGCCTCAAGTCCGGCAATCGCCTCCCTGTTGGAGTTTCGCAGATTATTTTTATCTTTTAATGTACTTACCACTTTTTCCAGCCGCTCGGCTCTTTCTTTGATTTCCGGCCGATTCAGGTAGTCTTCTATTTGTTTTATTTCCGATGAGAGCAGGCGAATTTGGCGCTCTGTCTTTCTTAGATCTTCATCTGTTCGGTCTATGGTTTCTTCTTCTTTTTCGATCAAGGCGTAGGTACTTGCACACTTGGACATGGCAGTATCCAGATAATTTGTCGTCTTTTCAAGTTCCGCCAAATCATCCCTGTAGCTCCCCGCGTACTCCAAAGCCTCTTCATAGGCGGAAGGAGTGCGATCGTAGGGCAACCCTTTGCAGTTTGCGATGACCTTTTGTTCCCATTCTTTCTTGCGCATCAATATCTGCGACGATTCCTCAGACTTCAGGCGGTAAGCCTCAGATGCTTTATCTAACTCGTAGGTGGCCTCTCTCACCATGTCGATGGCGTAATCGAGATCTTGAAAATCAGGTATTTCTTCACATTCAAGTGCAAGTCTCTCAAGGGAAGCCTGGGTGCCCTTTATCCTTTCATCCCATTCCTGCAACTGTGACTTCAGCTCTTCGCACTCAGCTTCTTTTGCCGCTATCATTCGGTCTAATTTTTCTCGGCGTGCCTTAGCGCCGACAAAGGATGCCTCGTCCTCCGGAATACTATGACCTTCTCTGATACCGTTCCGGTAGTAGCCGTCCGAAGCAAATACAAGAGCCGCACCTTCTTCTTCATGGTCATAAATATTATTGATGACTATTTGTACGGCATTTTTCAGTTCCGGATTCACCTCACCCGGCACCAACCTATCATAGCCGGTACAAACATCTGCATCTGCCAGAATCAGCGAATCGGATAAACTGCCCAGCTCAGTCTTCGCCCGCTGGTAATCTTTCGGTGATACGATCAACGCATCCAATAACCCGGCGTCCAATAACTGCTCCTCCAGCAATGCCTGCTCTTCGGAGGACAAGGATGGGTTGAATTCCAAAGCTTTATAAAAAGGTATGCAGGAAATCCCTTTCGCTTCTAATATGGATCTTGATTTCGTGACCTTTTCTCTGCGCAACGGAACAGCTTCGCTCTGGTTTTTCAGAGCATCCAGTTCCTGCCTCGCTTGATTGTAACTACTTTGTAATTCCTCCTTCTTCGCCTTGTTTATGGCGTTTTCTTTCCATAGGGCGCTTTCTCTGCGCGACCTTATCCTGCTCAGTACTTGGGTGATCTCTCCCAAATCCTTTGCCCCCCGGTATTTTGTGACCAGGGATACGATATCCGTCAGCTCCTGATTTCCAATAACCAATTCCGTAAATTTTTCGGCAATCCTGTAGAACGTTTCCACCAACTCATCACGGGATCGGGTCTCCATTCCTTCTGCCGTCTTCAGTTGCTCTTCACAGGTACTTTTTTTGATACCGAGTTGACTTAGCTCTTCCTCCGCCTGGCTCCAGGCTTCCTCCATTTTGCCAAATTCCCGGAGCGCTTCCAATCCCCTTGATATTGTGTCTGAAAGCTCCTTTAGCTCTTTACTCTTCTCTCGCAGGGCCTCCCGGACCCTTCCCTGCCGGACAGCTTCGGCTATCCCATTATGTCCTTCATACCGTAAAATCTCATCGGTCTGATCCAATTGCTGCAGGATAAGATCTATTTCATTCTTATAGTTTTCTTCTTCCTTTCTGTACTGACGTAGATCAGAATCATGCATCCTGATTTTTTCACGAGATGCTTCGATCCTCTCGGTCAACTCTATAGAATCCTTTTCATATGCAGTTTTCTGATCTCTGCTTTTTTCTAATTTCTCAAAATAGGATTCAAGCGTCTCTTCTCCTAACAGTTCCCTCTCTTTTTCCAGCAGTTCTATCTCTGTATTTAGGCGATTGTTTTCTGTTTCCTTCTGATTTTTCTCTTCCGTCTTTTCTCTCACTTCAGCCTGGAAACCATCCAATCGGTCTCGGATCGTTTCAACCTGTTTTTTAGACACCAAATATGCCTCTGCTTTTTTCGAAAGCATATATCGATTGTAATGATCGTATTCTGTTCGGATGCTTGTGGCGTCTTTGAAAGCCGCCTTCAAACCTTCCAACCGGCTCTGAATGTCGTCCATTTTTTCCATGGCGTCCACCATGGCTCTCAAATCTTCGTCGGATAGGGACTGCAGGGATTCATTCAAGATCTCATAAACCTTTGTGGGTTTAAAGTCCTTCGACAGCTTGGGCGCGCGCACTTTTATCATCAAGCGAATAAATTGATCGTACTGTTCGATCCGCGGAAACCCGAAGATATGCCTGTTCACCAGAGCCATGTAATCCTTTTGTCTTTCAGCAACGGGATTATCTTCACCAAGCTCCTTTTTTAAATCCTGCTTCGTAAGAGGGATTCTTTTGCTGCCGACTTCTTTGTAAAGTTGAATATCGTATCCGACCCGCCTGCCGTCAAGAATTAGAAATCCCCAGAAATCCATAGGCTTCCCCTTTTGCGCTCTCTGTCCAATTCCGATAGTCCGATACTGATCTGTTCCACTTTTCTTAAATTCCAGAAACAGATAGCCTGTTGCGTCTTCCTTTTCCCCGTTGCCAAGAAAGTAGTATTCCATTCTTCTGTCGCTAGAACCGAAAGGATCCAGTCTGCTAGGGGTACGGTCCCCATCCAATATAAATGGGATAATGCTTTGGGTCGTAATGGACTTTCCCGACGCATTGGCCCCTCGCAGCAGAAGTTTACCGTCCGAAAAAGAAAACTCCTCTTCATCGTACATCCAGAAATTAACAAACCCTATCCTGTTCATTTTCCATCGATTGTTCATCATTCAGCAACCTCTGTTTTAAAATCCTCGGGGTATTTTCCAATCAATTTGCCCGCAGCCGGTAAAATTGTGAATTCATCGGATCCGTCTCCATCGGACAGCAACATCCAATCTCTCATGTACCCCGCGACGGCATCTGACACCTTAGGTAAATCCATTTCACGGTATTCTTTACTCCATGCAGCCCCATACTTTCTCTTGCATTCGCTAATGAGCTCTTCAAATTGATTCCGGGTGATGGGAACACACTCGTCATATCCTCTGACCCAGACACCCGCATTAACTTTGTTTCGAATTTCCTCACACACAATCAGCACAACTTCCGGTAGCATTGCGTCTCTGGGATGTCTATCGCCAAAGCAATCGTCTTCATCCATCACCAGGAAGGCCGCATTTTTATGAATATGAAGCTGACCTCCCAGATAGTCGTTCAGGTATTTTTGTACCCACTGTCTCTGGTTTTTGACATATATGGAATCCGGATCGTTCGATTCCTTCCAGTACATTGCCGGTGCAGCTACCAACTGGCGATACACCCTGTTGATCCTGAAGTGCCCCCTGCTCGACTCCGTTTCTTCCGGCTGCCTTGTCTCAAAGTCGCGATAAGATTCGACTCTTCCTATATCATAGCTATAGTTCGTTGCAAAGTAGCGGGAAAGCCCGGTGTTCTCATACAGCACTTCGTGCCCAATACCGGTAGAAAGGCTGTCGCTGCTGCCCTCGTAAGCAACCAACATGCCCATCTTCTCCGCAAATTGCAAGGCGCGAACCAAGGACTTTCTCTGAACAAACTTAGTCCAGTCTACCTCCATATACTCTGCCAGCTGGGTCTCAAGCATATCGATCAGTTCAGAAAGCAGGAACTGTTCGTTGTCTTCCTTGTCTTCTAAAAACATCAAGATGATACACAATATGCAATAATCCCTTACATCTACGAAGTCATCGATGCCCATAAAGCTTTCCGCATGAGCGGGAATTTTTTCAAGCTTTATAATGCGTTCATTGTTGATCAGTCTCCAGCCCAGCTGTTCTGTGATAAACCTTGGAGGCTTGGTAATTTCCCGCCTGACTTTATAATACAGCTCTTTGTTCTCCGCCTTGTTGATCCAGTAATTTTCAAGGAGCGCCCTTATCTCATTCATGGGGAACCTCCTTGAATTCAAAAATATAAGCAGGCATTATCAAATCTCCGTCCTCGCAGTGCAGGGTACAGAGCTTGTCCTGTTTTACCAGTCTGTATTCCTGTCCAAACTCTGTTCTCCCCCTCTTTGTCGTAGTAGTATTCGCAGCTGAAATCCATCTCAGCAGTGTAGTTCGGGTACTCTCAGGTACACACTCATCGATCGTCGAAAGGTCCAACCTGTTATCTTTTATATATTTCATTACCATCCGGCGTTCTTCTTCCGTACGCTGCAGATAGATATTCTTTTGCGCCAGCTTTTCCATAGCTTTGTTTTCAAATCCTTCCCGATCCACCCTGGGTCGGTAAGCTCTCGTCCGAGGCTTTAAAGCATACTCTACCGGTTCTTCCTCATAGATACTGCTGTTAATACTATCCGTAGAACGCTCACCTCTCACCTTATAGTGTCTGATGTTCTGTATACCAAAAACATGGGCAGCCAGTTTGTGGGCCTCATCCAAATCGCCGCAGTTTAAAAACAGGGAGATGAACTTTCTATAGTCATCCTTTCTGCTGATCCCCCAGTTCTGCAACTGCACAATCAATGCTGCATTTTGTATAATTTTACGAATCACCTCATCTGTAATTTCCATGACCTGGTTGCTTTCGCTCAACCTGCCATCGTGGGGAAGGAACCAATTCTTAAGCGCCTGCCATTTCCCGTAAACATTTTCTCGTATATAGCTTTCGAGGGAGTCTTGGCGTTCTGAGAGAGGATGGGGAATTTCCATCTCACTTTGAATGACCTGCTCTAACAGAATTTCCTCGATGGGAACGGCTACCCTTTTTAACGTGGCTTCTATTCTTGTGGTATTAAACTGCAGTTCCTTAATAAAATCTTGCAGATAAGAAATGAACCGATCTTTATGCTGAATAAATTCCAGCGACTTCAAAACCTTATCGGCCCGTCCTGAATAAAACTCTCTCAGATAATCTTGGTAATTTTGATTCAACCTTTTAAAATCTTCTTGCAGATTGTGCCACCATTCGTTAATTTCTTTCTGCGGTCTTGTTCCGATTTCAGCTCCTCGCTCTAAAGATTCATTGATGCGGGCAAACAAATTTGTGGGAAGGCTGCCGCTCTCAATAAACAAGTTTTCTAGTTTAACGGTGAGCCTTTCAATCTCCACGGCATATTCAGACATGGAATAGCGGTACTGCTTATTCTTATAATCAGCAATTGTATACACCCTCTTCGGATCCTGAATAGGGGTTAAATTCTTCCATGCTACTAAACTCTCTAGATCCAGTTTCAGCTGATCCATTGTATAGTCTTCGAATTCCGCAGATTGCTTCATTAACTCATAGACATCTTCTTTGTAAAGCTGGAAGCGCATCTTCTCATATTCATTATAAAAAATCCGCATGATTCGCCTGTACTGCGGTGCATTGCTGGCTGTAAGATATGAAGTCTCCTGTATCGGCTGCAAATATCTCATACTAACTAATTCTCCGGTAAAAAAGACTGGCTTGTTCTCCGATAAAAAAGAAAGAACCAGTCTCTCATCTTCCCTGTTAAGCTGATTCTACTATCTTTTGGTTACACATTTCCTTGCGAACTTTCCTGTGAATTTATGACCTCGTTACAAACGTCCTTTGTCCTCTGGGATTTACGGCCTTCCCTCTGAACGTCATTTTGGATTTACGACCTCGACCCTTCTTTGGAATCTACTGCCTGGCTCTGACTCCCCTTTTGGATGTACGGCCCCGCTCGGATTCTCTTTTAGAATTGCCCCCCGCTCTGAATGTCATTTTGGATTTACGACCCCGCTCTGACTCTCTGCAAAATTGCGGAATCCGTCTCCCAACCTCCGAGTTCATTAATCCTCTATGCTCTTTAATTCGTGAACATGCCTTGTAATTCCGGCTTCATAATCCGATCCTAAAGCCATTATATTGAAAAGCTATTATATTATCAACGTATTTGTCGAATTTGGTTTAATCTCCCTTGCCTTCCCAGTCGATCCCGGGCAACACACTTGCTTGGTACATTTGCTCGATTTGCTCCGTTGCCTAATTGATGCAACTATTCCTTAAAATCGACTAAATTTTACAATTGCGAGCTTTGTGTATAAGATGTTAAGAATTATACCAGAAAAACCGGCAAAATGAGTGGGTTCTTATCTAAATACGCATATTTTCTCATCTGTGTATAAGAAAAACGCTATTTCTTATACACAAACTTCGATTTCACAAATTTTAGA
>FZPS01000187.1_pt18 | contig 10584 bp, 9 predicted proteins | sample 1817821 | NCBI WGS metagenome assembly FZPS01 (sample SAMEA104158645, study PRJEB21678) | metagenome | place: Germany | collected 2015-04-21 | reverse complement strand
GCATCGAGTTGAGATTATTCATCTCAATGGAGATAGTTATAGAATGAAACATCGAAGCACGATTTTCAGCAATAAAGATGTGTCAAATTAATTAGCGAAAACTGTATCATTATACTTGACGGTTACAACGGGGGCAATTTAAATTTCTGATTGTTCTATTCATATTAATTTAAATAACTAAGTCATGTAAAAAATGATTTTCTCACTAAAGATTGACTTCAAAGTTCAAAAGTCATATACTGTATTTAACAACGATAAGTGTTAAATATTAGATTTGACATTTGAATGGAGGTGTAACATGCAACTCGGTGAGATTGCCCAAATTAAAACGGGACTGGTACTAAGTAGGAAAAAAGCAGAAATTGAATATGATGCAAAGGCTACATACAAACTTTTATCACTAAAAAATATTAGTGAAGATGGGATGATTGTAAATGAATCTTTCGATGAATTTACCAGTAATGAAAACTTAGATGACCATTACTTTACCGAGGAAGGGGATGTACTAATGAGATTAAGCCAACCCTTTACCACGGTATATATTGATAAAAATTATACTGGTTTATTGATACCGTCATACTTTGCTATTATTAAAGTAAATGATACAAAAGTCTTACCTCAATACATTGCATGGTATCTTAATACGAAGAAAGTAAAAAATGAATTAGAGCGTTCTCAAGCTGGTAGTAGAATCCCTAGTACAAATCAGCATACGATCAAGAACATTCCTATCGTATTGACATCCATTAACAAACAGCAGGTTTTGATTGAGTTTTATCAACTACATCAAAGAGAAAAACTGCTTTACAAAAAATTAATAGAAGAAAAAGAGTTACTCTTTCAGGGACTTACTCAACAAATATTAGGAGGAAGAAATAATGATTGAACAAACAACACAGGAAAAAATTAATAGTGTGTTATGGCAAGCGGCAGATACTTTCAGAGGAAAAATTGATTCATCTACATACAAGGATTACATCCTAACGATGTTGTTTATTAAGTATTTAAGTGATTCGTACAAAGAGAAAGTAGAAGAGTACACAAAACGTTATAATGGCGATAAACAGCGTGTACAACGTGCTTTATCAAGAGAAAGATTTGTACTAGATGAGGAATCAACATTTGATTATCTATATGGAAAAAGAAATGATCCGGAAATTGGCGAAATCATTAACAAGGCATTGGAAAGAATTGAAAATGAAAATACAGGAAAACTTCGTGGTGTATTCCGTAACATTGACTTTAACAGTGAAGCAATTCTAGGTAAGGCAAAAGAACGGAATGCTATGCTTCGTTCGTTATTGGAAGACTTTAATCAATTATCATTGAAACCATCTCAATTAGGTAATGAAGATATTGTAGGTAATGCGTATCAATACATGATTGGGTTATTTGCTTCTGATGCCGGAAAAAAGGGCGGGGAGTTCTATACACCTGCAGAAGTTTCAGAACTACTAGCTCGATTAGTCAAACCTAAAGAAAATGACCGAATTTATGACCCTACATGTGGTTCTGGATCATTATTGTTGAAAGTTGCAAAACAAGTTCCGAGTAAAAAGGTTGCCATTTATGGACAAGAAAGGAATGGAGCTACCCACTCATTAGCACTTATGAATATGTATTTGCATGGAATTGATGATGCAAAAATTGAATGGGGAGACACATTAGCAAATCCATTACATTTGGAAGATGGAAAGCTGATGAAATTTCAGGTGATAGTTGCAAATCCTCCTTTCTCATTAGATAAGTGGGCGATGGGGTTTGCAGGAGAAGGTTCAACAGATAAAAAGTTTAAAATGGAAGCAAGTCTTGACCCTCATCGTCGTTTTGAATGGGGTGTACCTCCTGCGTCAAAAGGAGATTATGCCTTTGTCCAGCACATGCTATATTCACTAGCAGAAAATGGACGTATGGCTACTATCTTACCACACGGTGTTCTGTTCAGAGGAGCAAGTGAAGGAAAGATTCGTAAACAAATTATTGATATGAATCTATTAGATGCAGTCATTGGTTTACCAGAAGGTTTATTTTATGGAACTGGTATACCTGCATGTATCATGGTATTCCGAAAAGACCGTACCCGTAATGATGTCCTATTCATTGACGCATCTGGAGAAGGAAATTACGAAAAAGGAAAAAATCAAAATAAATTAAGAGAGCAGGACATCGAAAAAATCGTTGAAACATTTGAAAAGAGAGAAACGATTGATAAATATTCCTATGTTGCAACATTAGAGGAAATCAAAGAAAATGACTATAACTTAAACATCCCACGTTATGTCGATACATTTGAAGAAGAAGATCCTATTGATATGGAAGCGGTGAAGAAAAATATTTATAACATTAAGAAGGAGCTTCAAGAAGTTGAAGAACAGATGAGGGAATATTTGAAAGAGTTAGGATTGTAAAATGAAAGGGAAGGTGAAACGTTATGGGGGAAATCGAACAATACAATGAAAATACATTTGAACAATTTCGTCAAATAAATGGATATGGAGAAGACTTTTGGTATGCAAGAGATCTTCAAAAAATTTTAAATTATGAACAATGGCGTAATTTCTTAAAGGTAATTGAAAAGGCAAAGGAAGCATGTAAAAACAGTGGACAATTTGTACAAGACCATTTTGCTGAGGTCAGCAAAATGGTCGAACTTGGCTCAGGTGCAAAAAGAAAAATAGATGATTATGAGCTTTCACGCTATGCTTGCTATCTTATCGTCCAGAATGCGGATCCCAAAAAGGAAATTGTGGCTTTAGGGCAAACCTATTTTGCTGTTCAAACCCGTAAACAAGAATTACAGGAACAATTTGAAACATTGGATGAAGATAAGAAGAGATTAGCAATTCGTAATGAGCTCAAGGAGCATAATAAATCTTTGGCTGAAGCTGCGAAAAATGCAGGAGTAGAAACGAACTTGGATTATGCAATTTTTCAAAATCATGGATATAAAGGATTGTATGGTGGATTAGGTGCTAAGGAAATTCATCAACGAAAAGGATTAAAAAAGAGTCAGCAAATCCTAGACCATATGGGTAGTACAGAACTAGCGGCAAATTTATTCCGGGCAACACAAACTGATGAGAAGTTGCGTAGAGATAGAATTCAAGGAAAGTCAAACGCATACCGCACTCACTTTGAAGTTGGAGAGAAAGTGAGACAAACAATTCAAGAACTTGGTGGGACTATGCCTGAAGATTTACCAACGCCTGAAAAGAGTATAAAGCAGATTGAAAAGATGGAACAGAAGAAGCAATTAAAGGGTGGAGATAAGGATGAGCAGGATTAAAGAAAAGGTGACTTATCCGTCTGATTGGAAAACCAAAAAGCTCGGAGAATTAGGAACATTTTTAAAGGGAAAAGGAATAGCAAAAAGTGAAACAAAAGCAAATGGCTTACCTTGCATTAGATACGGTGAGATATATACCCACCATCACTATTACATAAAGGAATTCTATTCTTTTATAGATGAGGAAACTGCTAAAAAAAGCATAGAAATAAGAAAAGGTGATATTTTATTTGCAGGTTCTGGTGAAACAATGGGGGAAATTGGTAAATCGGTAGCCTTTATTCATGATGAGAAGGCTTATGCTGGTGGAGATATAATAATTTTAAGAACACAAGGTGTCAATAGTCAGTATCTTGCTTTCGCTTTAAATGAAGGAAGATTAGCAAAGGAAAGGGCGAAACTAGGACAAGGCCATTCGGTTGTCCATATTTACTCCAAAGAACTTAAGGAATTAGTAGTTAATTTACCACCTGATATTGAACAACAAAAAATTGCAGATATTATTTCAATTTGGGACAAGGCAATTGAGCTAAAAGAAAAGCTGATTGAGCAGAAAAAAAAGCAGAAAAAAGGGTTAATGCAGAAATTATTAACGGGTGAAATAAGGTTGCCCGGATTTAAAGGTGAATTGAAAAAGCTAAAATTATTAGACTTTTGTACAACATTTTCTGGTGGTACGCCTAGTAGACAAAAACGAGAGTACTATGAAAATGGAACTATACCTTGGATTAAATCAGGAGAGTTAAATGCGAAAAAGGTAATACACACAGAAGAATTTATAACGGAAGATGGATTGGAAAACTCATCAGCAAAAATGGTTTATCCTGAAACAATTTTACTTGCACTTTATGGAGCAACGGCTGGTGTAGTGGCTATGAGTAAAATAAAGGCTGCTATTAACCAAGCAATTTTAGCAATAATTCCAAATGATAATTGTAATAATAAATTTTTGTTCTATTATTTGGAATACTACATGGATCAAGTAGTTAAAAAATATACACAAGGCGGTCAACCTAATTTAAACGCAAAAACAATAAAGAATCTAGTGGTCAATCTTCCGTCAATAGAAGAACAGTACAAAATTGCTGATATCCTATCTTTAATGGACATTAATATTCAGTTTTTAGAAAAGAAATTAGATAATTTAAAGATGCAAAAAAAAGGTCTTATGCAACTACTTTTAACTGGAAAAGTCCGGGTGCAGGTGTAATCACTTCACTCACTTTAAAATTATTGAAAACGGAGGTGTAAATGTGCCTGTAGTAAAGAGTTTTGATGAGAGGTATATTAGTCAAATTCCTGCAATTGTAGTGTTGCAGGAGTTGGGTTATCAATATATTTCACCAGGTAAAGTAGACCAATTACGGGGAAATCAACATGATGTTTTGTTAAGAACAGTATTAGAAAACAAACTCAATGAACTGAATTTTTATGAATACAAAGGAGAGATTCGTAAGTTCAGTGCTACGAATATCCAACAGGCGATTCGTGATTTGGACGAACCATTAACCAATGGCTTAGTGAAAACAAACGAAGCTATCTATGAAACAATAATGAATGGAAGGAGTTATACAGAATTTTTACCCGACGGTTCGAAAAAGTCTTTTACAATCCAATACATTGACTGGAAAAACATAGAGAATAATGTATTTCATGTTGTAGAAGAATATGAAGTTGAACGGATGGATGGGCGTGGAACAGTTCGACCAGATATTGTCCTGTTTGTTAATGGCATTCCTTTTGCAGTCATTGAATGTAAAAGAGCTTCTATCTCCATGAGTCAAGGAATTAGCCAAATGATTCGTAATCAAGGAAAAGATTATGTTCCACATTTATTTAAGTTTGTTCAATTGGTTATGTCAACAAACAAAAATGAAACCATGTATGCAACTTGTAACACACCAAAGAAGTTTTGGTCTGTTTGGCAGGAAGAGAAAGAAGATTGGCTAAATCATTGGTTGGATCAAACGGTAGAGGATAGACTTGCAACAACACAGGATAAAAACATCATCTCTTTGTTTCACCCTGAAAGACTGCTTGAGATTACCCAATTCTTTACACTGTTTGATAAAGATGTAAAGAAAGTGGCTCGTTACCAGCAATATTTTGCCATTAAAGAAATCATAAAAACCATTGAAGAACGAGACGAGAATGGTAATCGTCAAAGTGGTATTATTTGGCATACGCAAGGATCTGGAAAATCACTGACGATGGTGATGTTAGCGAGATATATTTTGTCCGAGTTGTATGAATATAATCCTAAAGTCGTTGTTGTAACAGACAGAGTAGAGTTGGATAAACAAATCCATAAAACTTTCCGTCATTCAAGGCTAAAGGCCAGTCGAGCAACTTCTGGAGGTCATTTAGTCGATTTAATAAACGATAATAATGCTGACATCATTACTTCATTAGTCCATAAATTCGATACAGCATCGAAACATCAAACGATTGATTCTAAGGATATTTTTGTGTTAGTTGACGAGTCCCACCGAACTCAATATGGCGAACTTCATATCAAAATGAAGAAAGTTTTTCCTAATGCTTGTTACCTCGGCTTTACAGGAACACCATTAATGAAAAAAGAAAAAAATACCATGATAAGATTTGGGAAGCTCATTCATAAGTATACAATCGCTGATGGTGTTCGAGATAAAGCTATCGTTCCTTTACTTTATGAAGGGAAAATGGTTGAGCAATCAGTAAACCAAAAGGCAATTGACCATCGATTAGAAATGATTACCAGAAATCTAAATGATAAGCAAAAAGAAGAAGTAAAACAAAGATGGAGTAAATATGAAAAATTGGCTTCATCCGAGCAACGTCTTTACCTAATTGCAGAAGATATTAATAAACACTTTTTGGAAAACTACAAGACACAAGGAAGTCAATTTAAAGCAATGTTAGCAACTAATAGCAAAATTGAAGCCATTCGCTATTTAGAGGCTTTTGAAGAGTTTGCTGATTTAAACTGTGCTGTAGTAATTTCACCACCTGATCAACGGGAAGGTCATGAAGTTGTTGATGAAGAATCGAAGGATAAAATTCAACGATTCTGGAAACGAATGATGAACCGTTATGGAACGCCTGAAAAATATGAGGATGCTATTAAAGACGATTTTGTAAATGGTGATGAACTTGACCTGTTAATCGTCGTTGACAAGTTGCTTACAGGGTTTGATGCTCCTCGTGCAACAGTACTATATGTCGATAAACCGATGAAAGAACACACACTACTTCAAGCAATTGCTCGTGTCAACCGCCTTTATGAAGGTAAAGATTATGGATTAATCATTGATTATCGTGGTCTTTTAGACAGACTCGATGAGGCGATGCAAATGTATTCAGGAGCGGGATTGGAAAACTTCGATCCTGAAGACTTAAAAGGTGCAATATATGATGTTATAAGTATCATTGGATCTTTAAGGCAATACTATTCCGATTTGATTCAAATATTTGCACCAATTAAGAACAAGAATGATAGAGAAGAGTATGAGGTATGGTTGGAAGATGAAGAACGTAGAGAAGGTTTCTACAACGTTTTAAGTAATTTTGGAAGAAACCTTGGAATAGCTTTAGAGTCGGAGAAAATCTATAATGCTTTACCTGCTGAAGAACTTCAAAAGTATAAAAAAGACTTCAAGTTTTTCCAAGACCTTCGTAAAAGTGTAAAACTAAGGTATTCTGATACGATTGACCATAAAGAATATGAGGCGAAAATGCAGAAACTGATGGATAATTACATTTCAGCGGAGGAAGTCATTCGAATTACTAATCCAGTTGATATTTTAAATACGAAGGCTTTTGAAGAGGAAATAGAACGCCTTGGTTCCAAAAGGGCAAAGGCAGATGCGATTCGTACTCGTTTAACGAAGAGTGTCCATGCAAAATGGGATGAGAACCCTTCCTATTACAAAAAGTTTTCTGAACGGATTCAAGAAGCGATTCAGGAATATCGGGATAAACGGATTTCAGAAGCCGAATATTTTAACCGCATGAAGGATATTATGAAGGACTACCAAAGTGGCCAATCAACGGAAGAATACCCTACTGTGATAAAGGAAAACCGAAATGCACAAGCCTTTTACGGTGTTACAAAGGACATTTTGAGTGAAACAAGAGAAACAACTGCAAGTTATGATGCAGATATACTTGGTAGTCTTGCATCAAGAATGGATGAAATCATCAAAGAACACCAAAAAGTAGATTGGCATGACAATATAGAGATTCACAACCGGATTGCTCAAGAGTTAGATGACCTTCTTTTTGATTTTAAGGAAAAGTACAATTTGGAGATTGACTTTGACACCATAGATAAAATTATTGAGCAAATCAAGACGGTTGCTCTAAGACGTTATTAAGGCAGGTTATAGAATGGAAAAACATCAAATCGAGTACGCAAACAGAGTCATTGATTTTGTGCTGAAACGTAAAAACGTGAAAAATGTAAACTTAAATGTCAAACCAGATATGACAATTGAGGTTACAGCAAATGACAGAGTACCGATTGACTTTATTTCGGATTTTGTAAAATCTAAAGGTTCATGGATTCTTAAAAATGTAGGGCAATTTAAAGAAGTGCAGCCTATAAAACAAAGTGTAAGAGAGTATGTAAGTGGTGAAACGTTTAGGTATTTGGGTAAACAATACCGTTTACGTGTACAGGAAACAACTGAAGAAGAAACAGTGAAATACTTTCGAGGTTTCATCTATCTGTATGTGAAGGATACAGATAACCTTAATAGAAAAGCTAAATTAATGGATGAATGGTATCGTAAAAAAGCCCATTTAACATTTAATGAATCACTGGAAAAGATGTATCCTTTGGTACAAAAATATGGGGTTGAAAAACCTGCTGTTGATATAAGGTTGATGAAGGCACGATGGGGATCTGCTTTGACGGATAAAAAGACGATACTTCTAAATGCTGAGCTAATAAAGGCTCCAAAATATTGTATTGACTATGTAGTTCTTCATGAACTCATTCATTTCAAATATAATGACCATAGTGAAAAGTTTTATCAGATGCTTTATTCTTTGATGCCGGATTGGGAGAAAAGAAAAGCCATACTAGATGAAGAAATAGTGAAGGATTTGTGAATTCAAAAATGAATTAACTAATCAGAAGGCGGCTTCCAACTTAAAGTAGAATCTGCCTTTCTGATTATGAATAATAAACTTCCTTCATTCAATGATTACAAATCTAGTAAATTTTAATTAAGTTAAGATTTTCAATTCTCACATTATATTAGGTCTTTATAAGTTAGTAGAGTGTATTGGAGTCTATCATTTATTTAGTAGATTAGAAATCTTTAAATGCAAGAAGGTGAAAATATGCCCCTCATAAAGAGAATGGTAGCCTTAATCGAAAGAATGGCAAATAGATTAGATCAATCCGATTCTGACAAAACTGTAAAATTGTTAGATTGGACAATTCGAAAATTTAGAATACAAGTGAATGCACATCGACATAATAATAAAGTTATTTACAGAGGGGAAGTCTATTGGTGTAACTTAGGTGAAAATATAGGGAATGAAGAGAGTAAAAAAAGACCAGTCGTAATCATTCAAAATCAAAAAGGAAATGATAATTCACCTACTACAATTGTAGCACCTATTACCAACGCAACAATAAATCTTCCGATAGCTGTACCAATAAATAGAACTCAAAATCCAAATGTCACTGGAACAATTGATTTAGGGCAGATAAAAGTGGTTCATAAGGCAAGGTTAATTGGAAATAGTATTGATAAATTAAGGAACTCTGAGCTTAAGAAAGTAGATATGGCGTTAATGAAATCAGTAGGTACTTACACCCATTTAATTCGAGAAAAGCGAAAGTTCGAACAAAAGGAAAGATACGCACAAAATTTGAATCAAGTTCTGAGTGAAATCAAGGAAGAACTTGGAATCACAAAAAATGAAGAAATAATTAAAGCAATTCAGACATTAAAAAGTAAATAAGTATTGACCTTTTCCCTAGGTTATGTTTTAATAAAGATACAGATAGAGCTTATCCTTGTTAGGATAAGAGGAAAAGGTTTATATTCAGAGCAAAGAGGAGATTTTTATCTTCTCTTTTTACTTACTTTGGTTATTTTTTAAGATATTAGATCATAATATTTAACAGATGGTGCTTGGTGGTGTATCACCAAGAGGAGAATGTCCATCATCAGAAATAGGGAGCCTTTTTTAAGGCTCTCTTTTTATGTGTGTATATTTACTATAGTTAAATATACACCTTCAAGTTATTTACGTTGGATCATTTTCGATCATAATATCAGGTAAATTCCACTACTCTTGTTATTAATAATCTACAGACAGCACACTACACATGTGGAGGCTGTATGTATGTTGTCAAGACAATAAAGCTCGGAACACACTGAAAATATTGAGTTTCAATAAATAAAAGTAATTCTGAAATATCCACTTCATATTGTTTTAATTGCTATACCATTAATTATTCAGACTTTCCTAATCTTTTTCATTGCATATCTAGTAAGCAAGGTTATAAAACTACCTCATGAGATAGCAGCGCCTGCTGGTATGATTGGTGCCTCTAACTTTTTTGACCTGTCAGTTGCGGTTGCATTGTTTGAAACACAATGCCCAGCTGCACTTGCTACCATTGTAGGGGTTCTAACAGAAGTGCCTGTTATGTTAATATTAGTAAAGATAGCGAAAAATACTAGGTACTGGTTTCTAGTAAAAAGCTAGAAAGGAGGTAATGCTTAATGAGTAATAAACTAAAGGTCGCATTTATATGTGTTCATAATTCATGTCGAAGTCAAATAGCCGAGGCACTTGGTAAGCACTTTGCAGGAGATATATTTGAAAGCTACTCTGCTGGTACAGAAACAAAACCTCAAATTAATCAGGATGCTGTGCGCCTTATGAAAGAGCTTTATGATATAGATATGGAGAAAACTCAACGTTCAAAGTTGATTGATGATATACCTCCAGTAGATATTGTTATTACAATGGGGTGTAATGTGGAATGCCCTTACCTTCCATGTAAACACAGGGAAGATTGGGGGTTGGATGATCCTACAGGTAAGAGTGATGAGGAATTTATAAAAATAATAACAACAATAGAAGCAAAAATAAAAGAGTTTAAAGCAAGACTAAAATCATAATAATTATAACGCCAATTACAAATCTAGTAGTTGGCGTTGACTGAGTCAAGTTTTTGTGGGAGATATTTTTGTTTTTTTATTTCTCTCTTTATTTGGTATAATTTCAACGCACCCTCAGTATCGCTTCATAAAATAAATTAGATAAAATCAAGTTATGTGATCAGC
>FZPS01000200.1_pt85 | contig 10586 bp, 7 predicted proteins | sample 1817821 | NCBI WGS metagenome assembly FZPS01 (sample SAMEA104158645, study PRJEB21678) | metagenome | place: Germany | collected 2015-04-21 | reverse complement strand
GTTGTAATCTAGCTTCTTTATGCCAGCCACGGAATGTGAAATCATCGCCTGGCTTGAATTCGGCTGGATCTGCTGGTTTAGTAGCCTTATCGCCTTCTCTAATTTGGAGGGTATCAATGTAAGTACCGTCATAGTTTTTTAAGACGACACTATGCTTTGCTCTCGTATCTTCTGATGAAGGGGTAACAACTTCTGATGAAGATGCTCCGCCTTTACATCCTGCGAGTAAGCCTACGGCTAAAGCAGTGGTGAAAATACCTTTAAATAGTTTTTTCATTATTTTCTCCTTTTCTATTTTTTTGCCTAAATGGTTTCTTTGGCATATTTATTATACAACTTTTCACCCTTAACAGTCAAGAATATGCTAAGGGCTAAAGCTGTTTAATAACATAGTTATAATGCATAATATTCGAAGTATTTGCCTAAATGAGTGGAAATTGCCGAAATATTAGTTATAAACGGCTAATTATACTGATAATTTCTTTTTGCGGAAGAATAATATTAAGCCAACACCAACACCAACAACGGCGAGTGATGGGATAGTAATATAGAGCCAAGTAAGATTAGCCTCTTCCCCTTCTTCACTTGGAAGCGTTTCACTACTTGGTAAGTCCGGAGTACTTGTCGCCGGCGGAGTGCTTGGTTCTTCGCTGCTTGAAGTAACTGGCTCTTCGCTTGAGTCAGGCGGAGTAACACCTTCGCCAGAAACAGTCACGATTGTGGCATTGCTACTTAAGGAAACACTCTTGCCGAGCACTGACCATTTTTCCATCGTATTTGTCGAATCAAAGAGTACATATTGTCCTTCTAAATCGTTTATACGAACGCGCGGACCTGCACCTAGGAAGTAAGCGGTGTAAGTAGTTTCGCCATCAACGACTACTAGTTTGATAAGTGTATCTTGATACCCTAATTCTGAACCAAATTGGACAGTGACATTTGCGCTTATTTCCGCACTTGTTGTGTAATGGAATCCAGGAGTATCACGTTTAATCGCAATTAATTCTTTATAGCGTTCAAACACATTTAAATTGGTAACTTTTTCATTCCACTTAATGCTATTAACACTATATGGGCTTTGGTAAGAGTTATGATCAAACTTACCGTCACCGAGTGGTTTAGAACGTAAGATTTCACTACCAGCGTGAATAAAGGAAACGCCTTGTGAGAGTAGTGAGATAGCTTCAGCTTGGATATTTTGTTGCGCTAGTTGGTCTAGTCCAAATAAATGGCCACCAGCGTTGACTAACTTGTCATATAGTGCAAGGTTATCGTGACAAGCCACATAGTTTACTGTTTGCACAGGACTACTTTGTGTGCCACTAATCTTGCCAAGCATCCCGTCTTTTATACTATTTTTTGTTCCTTGATAAATTTCACTAGCGGCTTGTTGGACAAAACCGCGTGCTTTACCATTTGTATCACCTTTAACAGAGTCACGTAATTTATCATTAAATGCTCCGACTCCTGGAACTTTATGAATGTTATTTTGATTAGCGCCATTAGCACTTACACTACCGCCACCCATATCCCACGCTTCACCGATAATGAAGATGTCAGGACGAATTTCCACGAGACGATTACGTACTGTATTCATTGATTTAACAGTGTGTAAGCCCATTAAGTCAAAACGGAAGCCACCGATTTTATATTCTTTCGTCCAGAAAGCAGTGGAATCACGCATGAAGTTTTCCATCATGATGCGTTCACTTGCCGTGTCATTACCGCACCCACTAGCGTTTGTTGGTGAACCGTCAGCATTATAACGGAAATAGTAGCCAGGCACTAATTTATTAAAGGAGTGACCACCAAGGTTTGCAACGTGATTATAAACGACATCCATGATAATACGAATATCTTCGGCAGCGTAAGCTTTAACGACTTGTTTAAATTCACGAATACGCACGAGACCGTCATACGGGTTACTTGAGTAAGAACCTTCTAAAACATCATAGTTTTGTGGGTTATAACCCCAGTTAAAGGATGGTTCGCGTTCATCATTAGCTTGATCGTAGAACGGAATGATTTGTAGGGCATTAATTCCTAATTCTTTAATGTGATCAAAGCCGGTTTTCACTGTGACACCACCAGCGGTGTAAGTTGTGCCTTCTTCGATTAAACCAAGGAAGCGTTTGCGATTTTCTTCGCTCCCATTCCAACTCTCATCCGCAGTAAGGTCGGCGACATGGAGTTCGTAAGGAATAATTTCGGTGTGTGATTTTACTGGGTAATCAACTTCATCCCACCCTGTCGGATTTGTTTTACTAAAATCAACGATCATCCCGCGGACACCATTAATCCCAGCACTTTTAGCGTATGGATCAATTAATTCAACATAGCCTGTTGGGTGTTTAGCGACAAAAGTGTAGTATTTGCCGTGATAATCACCCGCAAGTTCAGCGCTCCATACACCTTTTTCAGTGCGCACGAAATCGTGTTCTGTATATGTGTCATTACCAAGATCAGCATTTAGAGCGACCGGTGTACCACTTTCATAAATCCGTAATTTTAATTCAGAAGCAGTTGGTGCCCATGCTTTAAATGTTGATTTAGTGGGTGAATAAGTAACCCCTAAGTCTTGGCCATTATAAGTCATGTTTTCAATAAAATAAGGATCATCAAATAATCCCGATAAACCAATTTCACTAATGACAGCACTGCCTGCGGTAAAAGCGACTTCGACAGTGTAAGCTTTACTAAAGTCAGGAAGGAATGCTGCGCCTAAATTAACGGTAAACACATATGACCATGTGTTGTTATTATAAGTATGCTCTGCCGCTCCACTTGTGACATTTGTGCCATCAGCCTTAATCACAAAAGTTGTTGGCTCATTATTAGTGGAAACACGAACTGTATTTTTACTTGCAAAGATACTTTCAGTTACTTGGTTTGCTTTTGCTTCTTCAGCACTAGCAAATACAGTAATTAAACCGTTTACTAAATAAAAGTGATAGGCGTTAGTAACGGTATCAAATGTAAAATCACTATACTGAATATTTACATCAGGTGTTTGCCATTCCCAGCTTCCCTTTGTTTTTAAGAGGAAGTTAATTTGTGTTTGATCGGTAAAATTCGCCACTGGCACATGTAAATATTTTCCGTATGCATCAGTTTCGGTGAAGTTATATTCTGATCCATCTTCATCTTGACCCCAAATCCACATCGCATAACGCGCATAATTAGCGTCATTTCTAAAATAGTGAAAGACGATATGCGGTTCAGCGTAAGCCTGCTCTGGCGTCAGTACTTTTTCCACTTCTAAAGTAGGTTTTGGACCTACTGCTCTTTTCGGTGCACTTTTATCAGTACTGCCAAACACCATCAAAGAGGCGAGAAGTATTGTGAAAAGTTTTTTCATAAATTTCTCTCCTTTCTTAACGATTATATTTCTCAATTAAATATGCGTATAAAGAACTTTCTTCATCAAAAGTCTTAAAGTCTTGCATTTTCCATTCCCAGTTTGGGCTACCAATTGTACTTGGAGAATTCATCTTGGCTTCATCCCCTAAACGCAATAAATCCTGCATTTGGAAAATAGCGTAACGCGCGTCACTACCAAAATTCATCGCCATAAAGTTGTCGTAGAAATTATCAAATTCATTAAAGCCTAAATCATCTAATAATTTATTCGCTGCTTTCATAAACTTTTTATCTTTCCACTTGAAATAGCCGCGAATTGGCGAGTTATCATGTGTACCTGGATAAATACAACGATTTTCTAACCATGCATTTTCATCGCGCTTTTCAAAGGGATTAAAAGTGAAAGATGTAATTTCCATTCCTGGTAAATTATAATGGTCACGGAGTTCTAATACTTCTGGGCGTAAGTCACCTAAGTCTTCAGCGATAATTTTGATATCTGGTAATTCTTCGTATATTTTATCAAAGAGTGCGTATCCTGGCGGATAAGCCCAGTGTCCATCATTAGCGCGACTGCTACCGGCGGGAATTTTCCAATAGGAATCAAAACCGCGGAAGTGGTCAATGCGGATAATATCAAAAAGTCTAGCGTTATAACGCAGTCTATCAACCCAAAATTCAAAGCCGGTTTCCGCTAAGTAGTCCCAGTCATAAAGCGGGTTACCCCACAGTTGACCATCAGCGTTAAAGTAGTCGCCTGGCACACCACCAACGAATGTTGGCTCATCATTTTCGTCAAGCAAGAATGCTTTACGATTAGTCCAAACGTCAACACTATCAATACCCACGTAAATCGGGATATCGCCAACTATTTGCATCCCGTAACGATGAGCGTAAGCGCGGAGATCCATCCATTGTTTATAAGCAATGTATTGTAACCACATTTCAAATTCAATGGCTTTCGCAAATGGTTTTAAGTTCACACCACGGCGCGTTTTACTCCATTCACGTTGCGCTTCTTTCCAGTAATGCCATTGCACTAAGTTGTTATCACGTTTAAAGGTAATAAAGATCGCGTAATCTTTAACCCATTTATTATCTTTAACCCATTTTTTAAACCCGCGTCGGCCTTGTTTTTTAAAATTATTAAAGGCGCGTTTTAAATGACGCAGTTTAAATTTACGCACTTTGTCATAGCGAACTTTTTTACTGCGCGCAAAGTAGCTAGGAACTTCCGGTAGTAATCCTTCTTTTGTTAAAAGTTCGAGACTAATATAAATTTCATCAAATGGTTTCGAGCCAAATGGTTGATAAGGCGAATTACCGTAACCAAGCGGGTTAACAGGTAAGATTTGCCATAATTTAAAGCCAGTTTTGCTAGCTTTACGAATAAAAGTGCGGCCACTTGGACCAAAGTCCCCAATACCGTGTTTGCCCGGTAAACTACTGACCGCTAGTAAAATGCCTGCTTGACGCATTTTATTTCCTCCTTAATACGACACTGCTATAAGGGGCTAGTGTTAATGAGCCATCAACATACTTTGCCCTTGTGCCGGTAGTGTAAATGTCATGAATAATTTCTACTTCATATTCACTAATGAAGCGTGTAAGGTTCAGCGAAACTTCTTCGGCAAGTAAGTTGTGAATTACATGCAGTTCACGCTGGCCATTATGTTCTTTTAGTGTTAAACCAGTAACACCGTTATTATTAAGTCTTAAATTATAAGCGCGAGCGTTTTTAATCCATGGGTGAAAGTTTCTTACATTAATTACCTTGCGGTAATGGTTAAGTAAACTAAACGGTTCACTAAGTAAATCTTCTGCCCCATACTTTACTTGATTTGCCATATTGTAAGTAGTACCAATTGGTGGATTAGTGCGATGTTTATCACCGACTCTTTTCCAAATCATTGGTAAGCGGCGATTTGCATCAGTCATCGCGCCTTGTCTACTACCTTTTAACCCAATTTCTTCCCCATAATACATAAAGGGAACACCAGGCGTTAAGATGTAGACGCTTGCGCCGAGTTTTTGTCGTTCTAATTGATCACCTGTGAACATTTGACTAGAACGGTCCATATCATGGTTAGTTAAGAACATTGCCATTAGTGCATTTTCATTAATTGCATATGCGTCACTAAAGGCGTTGCTAATGTAATGCGAAAGTTGCGGACCAGAGCGCGCCATAATGCTGTCAATTATAAACCCAGTCGCGTTAGCGCCATCAAAATTAAAGAGTGATTCAACCCCGGCGTAGTAATACTTTTGCACATTAAAGTTTTCCCATGCTTCAGCGACGATATAACTATCGGGTTTATAACTTTTAACCATATCGCTAAACCACCCTAAAAAGTCGATGTTTTCCGGATGAGTTTCAAAGAAATGACCCGCAGCGTCAAGTCTAAACCCTTTAACCCCGCGATCAAGCCAAAATTTACTAATGCTCGTAATTTCTTCACGTACGGCTGTATTGTTGAGTAGTAGTTCAGGCATATGGTCGCCAAAGTAACCAATTTTAACTTTTACTTCGCCATTTTCAATGTAAAAGTCATACCAGTTACCTTTATCATTTGGGTCGTTAGGATTGTATTCTGGTGTATTAAACCGTCTTCTCCCCTCAAGAAACCACGGGTGCGTGCGCGCAGTGTGATTAATAACGAGGTCAATAATAACATCAATATTATGTTCTGCTGCGACACTGATTAAAGTATCAAAGTCATCAAGCGTACCAAAGTCAGGATGAATCGCTTTATAATCGGTTACATCATAGCCATGATAACTAGGTGAAGGGTTAATCGGGGTTAACCAAATACCCTTCACTCCTAGTTCTTGTAAATATGGAATTTTATCAGTGATACCTTTTAAGTCGCCATGACCATCCGCATTTGTGTCAGCGAATGAGCGCACGAAAATTTGATAGTATACGCCGCCTTTTTCATTAGTGATTGACTCATCAATTTCGTAATCCGTCGGCGCTTGTAGTATTTCTTCACTCGAAACACTTTCGCTTGGTAAATCTTTACAACTTGCCATAAATAGTAAGGGGAAGATAAGCATTAAAGCACGAAGGCTTTGTTTTGCTTTCATGGTTATCCCTTAACTGCTCCACCTGTTACACCGCTGACATAATAGCGTTGCATGAAGACGAAGAGAATTGTAATTGGAATTGAAATGAGTACTGCTCCTGCACAGAAGAGCGTGAAGTACTTACCAAGTTTTTCTAGACCGCCATTAATCATGTCATAAAGTCCGCGGGCAATGTTCCACGCTTCACGTTTACCACGTGTAATCGTGGCAACGAAGATATAGTCACCCCACGGGCCCATAAATGCACCTAAGGCGGTGTAAATTAGAATTGGTTTTGAAAGTGGCAAAATAATATGCCAGAAGATTTGTGCTTTATTAGCACCGTCAATTTCCGCTGCTTCATCGATTGATTTACTAATCGTATCAAAGTAGCCTTTAGAGACGAGATACCCCATCGCTGCTCCGCTTGTACCAACAAGGATAAGTGAGATGAGGTAATTAGAAACAGGAACTTCTGGTCGTGTTTCGGTTGGTAATAATCCAATCGCTTTTAAGATGTGGAAAATTGCAATCATTGACATGAAGCCAGGGAACATTCCGAGAATCATTAAAAATTTCATAAGACCTTTGCGCGCTTTAAAACGAAGTCGGCTAAAGGTATAACTTGTAAGTAAGACGATAGTTGTGGAAATGATACTACTAAATGTCGCCACAATTAGCGTATTTGTAAACCATTTTAAGTACGGCATTTCTGCTGTAGTGAAAAGTCGTCTAAAGTTATCAAAGCCGATTTCTCGCGGGAAAAGGTAAGAAACAGGTCCAGTTGACTCAATGCGGAGTGCGTTAGCGATTAACCAAATAATCGGGAAAATCCACGCCACACACATTGCCGCTAGTAAGACATAAAGGAAAGCATCGACAACACCGCGTATCACACGTTGATTTTGCCAAAACTTAACTTTACCCTTTGGAATTCGTGAGGAGGCCGCACTAGCGTGTAAGCCTGTTGGTTGTTCAGTAACAACATCTTTTTTAACATTTTTACTCATATTATGCAAAGTCTCCTTCCGATTGTGCTGCGGATGTCCGCGAATAGAGCACTAAAGTAATAGTCGCACTGATAAGGAAGATGAAGATCCCTAGTGCGCTACCAATCGCGTACTCTTCATGTGCTCCTCCAACGGTAAGCGCGTATAGCCACGTAATTAAAATATCAGTGTGACCATACGGTACGCCAGGAATACCAGTACTTGGTCCCCCACCTGTCAGGAAGAATATAACGTTAAAGTTATTAATGTTCCCAATGAATTGGGTAATTAAGTACGGACCTGTAACAAACAAGATGTAAGGCATCGTAATTTGGAAGAATTGTCGGACAGGTCCAGCGCCGTCAATTTTCGCTGATTCATATAATTCAGTCGGAATATTCATTAAGATACCCGACGTTAATAGCATTGTGTAAGGAACCCCAACCCAAATATTTACGACAATGACCGTAATTTTAGCTAGGACTGGATCATCGAGGAATTTAATCCGTTGCCTAATCCATCCCCACTGTAATAGTGTTTCATTAAGCGGTCCGTATTCTTTAAGTAATTGGTTCATTAAGAGCAAGGTAACAAATTGGGGAACGGCAATGGAAATAACAAAGATGGTTCGCCACAGTTTCTTTAATTTAATGCTCTTGCGATTAATAATCATTGCGAGAATTAATCCGAAAATATAGTTAGTAAAAGTCGCAAAGAATGCCCAGGTAAATGTCCATTTCAAGATTCTTACCATCGCACTACCAAATGTCGCATTAGTAGCGGAAGCGCCTTTTGTACTAAATAAATTTTTAAATGTGTCTAACCCAACCCAAGTAAATAATTTATTCGGCGGGGCAGTGTCGCGGTTATAGTTAGTAAACGCGAGCAAAATCATAAAGACAAGCGGTAATATCGTAAACATCGTTAATGTTATTGCCGGAAGTGAGAGCGTCGTGAAGTGGAACCTTTCATTTAATAATGACTTAAGTTCATCAGTAAATTTTGGAAGTGGGTTCTTAAATGCTTCTTCACTACCTTCACTTTTCGCAAGTTCATATTTTGCTTTTGCTTCGTTATAAGCTTTTTCTGCTTTAAAAGTGCCGCGAACTTGAACAAAGTACATAACGATGAAAAAGACGGTAATTAAAATTGTTGCGACCGAGAATAACATAATTAAGAGCGAGTTATCTTTAAAGATAGGTTTCTCATATGTAATAAAATCTGGGTCACAATCTTCAATAGGATCACCTGGTGGCCAAGTACATTCCGCCATATATTCAACCGCAACTTCTCCGAGTGTTCTAAATTTAATTAACCATGCTAGTCCTCCTCCTGGGACGAACATGAAAATGAAATACGCTACTTGGATTAAAAGATAAATAATGCCTTTTATTGGACGGCCCATTGACATTTGTCCACTTCCCATTATGAAGTGCGAGAGTTTAGTGCGCCATCCTCCTTTGACAAAGTGTGTGTAAACTGATACAAAAAAGTTTTTAATCATTTTCCATAAATTAACGAAAGTGTTTTTAATGGCAATTCCTGTATCAATAAAAAAATTGACGATTCCTTTGCCTAAACGCACAAAGAAACCACCAATTGTGGACAAGAAATCTTTAAACCAAGTGCCAGCCGTACGTGAGTGGGCCGATTTGACTTTTTTATCACTTGTTTCCATATTTTATGGCCTCATTTCTAGAAAGATAGGAGAGCCAGCGATGAACTGGCTCCCAAAATTAATTAAAAATTAATCGATTATATGTGTTTAATAATTTTATATTATTTTGTTAAGGCATCCACAAAGGCATCAAGTGTTGCTTGAAGTGTTTGTGGTGATTCTTCACTTGCTGGACCCTTCCATAAGAAGTTACCAACGATAGCAGCATTGTCCCAGAATTTGGAGCCAACTGATTTTGCTTGTGAAATAGCATATGGTGCTTGGGCACCAAGTGCTTTAAGGGTAACATGGTCGGCTAAGAGTTCTTCGTCCGCAAGTAAGTTTTTGTTTGATGGACCCCATCCGTTTGTTTCAAAACGATAGCGTTGGGCGGCTTCGTCAGTAATGTAGTCGGCAAAGGCAAGTGCCCATCCGAGGTTATTACTAGAAGATTTAACACCAACTAATTTGGAACCAGCAAAGGAACCCCATTGTACGGTTGTTCCGTTTGCACTCTTAAATGTTGGGAGCTTAGCGGCACCAAGGTTTTCACCTAATTTTTCTTTTAAGAGTTCGGTATTCCACACACCAGTAACAGCAGCGATAACTTTGTTACCATTGGCATCACTTAAGTCGTCAAGTGCAGCACCGTTAAAGTCAACTGATTTAAATCCGTTGTCTACTCTTGGTTTTAAGAGATTGCTAACACCTTGTAAGGCGTCAACTGCTTCAGCACTGTTGAAGTTAGTGGTATGAAGTCCTGTAATTGGATTATAAGTGATATCACAGAGATATTGAATGAAGGAAGTTGCATAATACCCATTACCCATATCAACGACAAATTGATGTTCGGCAGTAGTTTTCGCCATAATTCCTTCTAAAGTTTCGACGTCGGTTTCTGTTAAGAATGCCTTATTGTAAATAAGCATATAGCCGTTGTCATTTGTAACAGGGAATGCATAAAGTTCATCGTCCACTGCTGAACTTGCGTTTTCGGCAGCACTAGCAATGTCACGCTCTTTAACTTTATTCGCATAACCTTTTGGTAATTTTGCGATAACTTCACGAGCTTGCATTGTTGGAAGTTGGTCATCTGCGAAGAAAAATACGTCAGCAGCAGTACTTACGTCTTGAAGGACGTTTGTTGCGGCATCAGCTTCTCCAACGTCAGCGTAACTAATTGAGAAGTTAATTTCTGGATGCTTCTCTTGGAATTCAGCAGCGTGTTTGTGATAGAGTGGTTCTTCAGCACTTGAGCCCCACACTGATAGACGGACACGCTCCTTTGATCCGCCTCCACTCGTTGTTGTTGTTTGGCTTGTTGTTCCTTGACTAACATCACCACTGACATCAGCGCTACTGCCACCATTACAGCCGGCAAGTAAAAGCAAACCTGCAACAAGTAAAGCGATACGTTTTTGTTTAAACATAAATTCTCCTTTCTCATTGTTTTGTGGGAGAGCCTAAAAATGCTAACGATAGTTAAGCTCTGCCAATATTTAAGTTTAGACATA
>FZPS01000144.1_pt36 | contig 10589 bp, 13 predicted proteins | sample 1817821 | NCBI WGS metagenome assembly FZPS01 (sample SAMEA104158645, study PRJEB21678) | metagenome | place: Germany | collected 2015-04-21 | reverse complement strand
ACCAATGTTCCCATTGCCGTAGGCCTCATTCTGATGATGTATCCTCCTCTGGCCAAGGTTAAATACGAAGAATTGGGTAAAGTTTTCAGAGATCGGAAAATATTGTCTTTATCCCTGATTCAAAACTGGCTGATAGGACCTGTCCTCATGTTCCTGCTGGCCGTCGTTTTTTTGCGGTTCAACGTGGATTATATGTACGGGTTGATTCTGATTGGGTTGGCTCGTTGCATTGCGATGGTGATTGTATGGAACGATTTGGCGCTGGGAGATCGGCAGTATGCGGCGGGATTGGTAGCCTTAAATTCCCTGTTTCAGATTTTGCTTTATGTGGTTTATGCTTATGTGTTCATCGCTGTTCTGCCGGGTTGGTTCGGATTGCCGGTAAACGATACTGTTTCTAAAATTTCCATGGGGCAAATCGCCAAAAGTGTTCTCATTTATTTGGGTATTCCGATGGCGGCGGGATTTCTTACAAGATTTATCAGTTTACGAAGCAAAGGAGTCGAGTGGTATGAAAACAAGCTGCTTCCTAAAATTTCGCCGCTCACGTTGATAGCTTTGCTTTTCACTATTATTGTCATGTTTTCGCTGAAGGGTGAATACATCGTTAAAATTCCGCTCGATGTGGTTCGCATTGCCATTCCCTTGCTACTATACTTTGTGATCATGTTTCTTTTCTCCTTTTTCATGAGCAAAAAAGCAGGTGCCAATTATGAACAATCGACCACACTTTCCTTTACGGCTGCCAGCAATAATTTTGAATTGGCCATCGCCGTTTCCATTGCGGTTTTCGGCATCCATTCGGGCGAAGCGTTTGTTGCCGTGATCGGTCCGCTGATCGAAGTCCCGGTGATGATCGGCTTGGTAAATGTAGCCCTCCGATTGAAAAATAAATGGTTTACGGAAAAAGGCAACCCTTCTTGGTAAGATGAAATTTACGGCACCATTTTATTTTGTTATTAGGATTTATTTCCAAAAACAATCGTTCAAAAAACGATATTAAATTTTCGATGTTCATTGTTTTAGATTTAATTACGGCAAAATTAATCGAAACATTCGTAAATGCAAATATTTTCAAAAAAATCGACAGTTTATCGTATTGACATTATGTGATTTATCATTCATATTAAACATAATTAAAAAAAATTCCGTAAGTTATAGTTTTGTATTTATGAATGTTGTATATTTACAGCGTAAATAAGACGTTGGCAGCAAGTGTAGAGAGACAGTGCTAACATGAAAATACTTCTACAAATATTACTGATTGGATTATTTGGAAATATAAATTACCAAACGATTTCTGATGCGATTAATGATTATATTGACAAAGAGATTCATAAGGATTATAAAACCGAATTGAGATTAGAACTGACTGACCTTTTCCAAAAAACTAATTCCCTGTTTTCGATAGACTTAAATTCTATTGACACACTTTACATTATTCGTGGATTGGATATACAAAATAGACAAGTATATGGTCGATTGTGGAATAGAAAATTTGGATTCATTATTCAGATTCTAAAAAATTGGAAAATAATAAGATAATTGGGCCAAACGTTAAGATTTCAAGAACTGAGAAACATAATGTAACGACAAATTTTGACCTAATTATCAGACACCTTGAGAATGGAGACTTTGAGTTTTAGAAAAATACGCAGAAGAAAATATGGTTTTAAGTGGAGTGAGCTGGTTGGTAATTAGAATATATCGGACAGATAAGAAATTTAGCATTGATAGCCATTCACTTATTGATTTTAATAAGCTTTAATTTAACTTAAAATAGTATGAGTTATTATTTACATCAAGAATTTGATTTTGTTGAAAGGACAAAAAAAATAATTGAGCAATACGACAGCCTAACTATACCTGAAAAAGATAAATTTGAAGTTACTCTATTGCTAAACTGCTTTGTTGGTCTATTGATACTTCCACAACAAAAATGGTATGATAATTTACCAACAGAGATTGTTTCTCAAAAGGAATGGGGAATTGCACCTGAACATATCTCATTTATTAAGCAAGAAGAAGAGAAAAATATTAAGAATATATCTAGACATCTGCGAAATTCGGTTGCGCATTATAGATTTAAAGCTTTTAATAATTCATCAAACAAGATAAGTCGGATTAAGTTTGAGGACTTTGAACAGAGTTGCAATAAGACTTTTGAGGCTTTAATACCATTGGCGAATTTGAGGCAATTTACGAACAAATTAACAGATAATTTTATGACTGAAATGAATAGACACAAATAACACCAGCTGGCAACACGCAATATAACCAATGGCAGACGCAGTGGTAGCTTGAAAATTTGCCCCGCACCAAGTTTTGTAACGGTTGACAGGGATGTCGCCCACAAACCTCCACTGGCCATATTGCCAACGTTGTGCGTCACTCTAAAAACGTAAACCGGTTTTGATTTGTGGTGAAAATAAGAACAAAAGAAATGAAAAAGAAAATAATTCGAGGAATTTCTACAGACTTTGCAGATGCCTTCAAACAAACTGAACTTTATAAACTTTATGAAGACCATAAAGATGAATTATTTATTGGAGTACGCAATAATTATCTGAATTTATATTACAACTGTGATAGCATTGCCAAGATTAAATACAAAAAACGAGACAAAAAAATTGATTGCGAAATTGATAAGTATTATTTAGACGGAAATCATTATAACAGCAAAAATAAAGATAAACGATTCAAAATTGAACCCAAAGACATTTGCATCCAGTACGAAAAAATTAAAGAGTATAGCAATAAGAAAGCAACTACAGAAAAAAAAGCTCAATCAAAATTGGTTCTCTTAAACAATGAAAATTCACAATCTAATTGGTTTTGTATTGATGTTGAATATACAAAATCATTCAATAATAAAGCAGAAAAAAAGGAAGCAGATTTTAATGCACGATTTGATATTATCGCACTTTCCAAAATGAAACCGCATAAAGTTGCCTTGATAGAATTAAAATATGGAAGTAGTGCCATAGGTGGTAAAAGTGGAATCTATAAACATGTTGAGGATTTTTGCAAGTTTTGCGAGAAAGGTTATTTTGAGAAACAATTAAAACAAGAAATTGTTGAAATCGTAAAAAGTCAGAAAGAACTTGGAATATCAGTGCCTGTTGAATTGCCCATAGAGTTTGATGTATTAACGCCCGAATTTTACTTTATTACATTAAACAATAATGCTGAAAAAGAAAATGCAAGTACACCCATGCAAACAATGGCAGGCTACCTTTTCAATGACAAGCGATGGGGTTGTAAAAAATTAACAACTAAAGATTCAGTAGAGAAAATGTTTGGAGATATCACAAGGAAAGACAATAAATTTTTCGCAACATTTTTATTTTCGAAGGCAACACTTGAAAATATTAGAATTACAGACATAATTGATGGCGCTTACGATGAAAGAATTTTACCTCAATGAAACTAACAATACATAGAGGAACAAATATAACCATTCGGTAAACTCCGTTCCCAAACGATCATTTTTCCAGTTTATCTTTGCCCACAAAAAAAGATATGTGGAATCTGAAAGAATTTGAAAGTGTATATGGCCGTTACAAGAAAAGCGGACTTCGGGTAAAAGATTTTTGCATGAATGAGTGCATCTCCGAGAACAAATTTTATTACCGGCAAAAGCGCCTGAAAAAACAAGGGAAAGAATCGGCTCAACCCTCTGAATTTATTCCTATTGTTTTCCATCATGGACAAACATCACCGGAGAATGTTGTTTGCCGGGATAACCCCTTAGCAAGGGATCATCACACTTGTGATGGAAGATGCGGCGGTTATCTATTCCCTGTTGGGTTGCTGCAAAGCTGCGGGTGTCAACTTCCGCGACCAGATGGTTTATACTCTTAGTCATATTCACGATTACGACAACGACTATTCGAAAGACTTGGCCGAACTGCTCCTACACAACCGGAATCAAAGAAACTCCCAAAAACTTTATATCGACTCCGAATGTTTTCAACGTTTTTGACATAAAATCTTCAAAAACTGCCTGAATTTGAATTCCTATACGGGTATCACCGAATGGTTACGATGGATGTCCATCAAGTCTGCCATCTTTTCGAAACATAACGGTTTGGTTCGGAATTTAGTATTTCGTGCCGGATGTGAAGTTTGTTACGCCTATAGAAAAGCACATAATCTGATGGTAAATTCGTAATTTTGCCACATCGTTAAGTGCCGGTTCGGACTGATGAAAACCTGTTCGGGCAAGGTAAAATGATAAATTACGAAGTAAACTATTTCAATGTTCCGCATGAAAGACGATAAAAAGGCTATTCTTTACGTTTCCATAACCGTTTTGAGTTGGTCCACCGTAGCATCGGCGTTTAAACTGGCGCTATCGGGCCTTACTTATTACGAACTGCTTCTGATTGCCTCCATCACGGCGTTGATCGCATTTGCAATCATTCTCACCTTTCGCAAGAGATGGTTTTTGCTTCGCTCCGTCAGTCGCAGACAATGGCGGATGTTTGCCATTGCGGGAACACTCAACCCTGCAATGTATTATCTGGTTCTGTTCAAATCCTACGAATTGCTTCCGGCTCAGATTGCACAACCCATCAATTACATGTGGCCGGTGGTGCTTTCGTTGATGTTAGCCGTTTTTGCACGGCAACGCATCCCTGCTGTCAAATTTGTCGGCATGGCAATTTCGTTGGCCGGAGTTGCCGTAATTTCCATAGGACCGGGGCAATTAACGGGAACCAACCTTTCGGCACTCGGTATAGCCTTAGGCATTGGAAGTGCTTTTGTGTGGGCAACTTATTGGCTCATAAACAGAATGAATGCCGAAACCGATCCGATCGTAAGCTTATTTCTCAACTTCTTTTTCGGAACGATAGAATTGTTGATGATTGCTCCGTTCATGAAAATCGAAATTTCTTCGTTGCAGGGTGTTTTAGCTGCGGTGTATTCGGGGCTTTTCGAGATAACCATCCCTTTCATTTGTTTTGGAATGGCATTGAAAAAAACCAACAATCCTGCACTCATCAATCATCTGTGCTATCTTTCCCCGTTTCTGTCGCTTTTTATAATACACCTGATTTTAGGCGAAAGCATTTATCCCACCACATATACAGGCCTCGCACTCATCGTGGGCGGACTTCTTTTCAATGAATATATCGGGATTCGTTATTCTTTATAAAGTCCGTAATTGCTTTTACGAGTTCATCCGATATCGGTAAATTGGGATTCATGTAGGTTGCAATATTTTTATTTCTGTCCGCCTCCACAATTTTCAGCACATGATTCATATTCTCTATAATTTTCAGTTCGGCACGAGGAGCCGATGCGGCCAATTGTCGCGCATGATCGACGCCGACTTGAATATCGGCAGTACCTTGAATGATCAAAATCGGTATGCGTAATTGCTGAATTTCTTTGGAAGGATCGTACTTCATCCAACTTATCATATACGGTTGAACACTCGGTCTGAACAACGCGGCTAAATTCGGATTAACATGGGCGACGGTCTTCCCATTTCGCAGGCTGTCGAGAATAGCAATCGTTTCATTGTGCAGATGGGACGGCAAACCTTTCGTTTGCTCCAAAATTACCTCGTCGGCAGGTTTGGAAACGCCGGCTACGGAGATAAACATATCGGCTTTGGAATCCCTGGCTGCGATCATGCCGATTAATGAGCCTTCGCTATGACCGATTACGATAACCTTTGAAAATCTTGCATCTTGCTTTAATCTTGAAATCCATTTTTTAGCGTCGCCGATGTAATCTTCAAATCGTATGTCGCTTTCGCGCTGCCCGGTTTGACTTTGCCCAATCAGCCGTTTATCGTATCGTAACGTAGCAATACCCTGTTTGGCCAAATTTTCAGCCAGATAGCGCAGACTGTTGTTTTTCATGTTCGGCTGATTACCATCTCGATCGGTTGGTCCTGAACCGGAAATGAGCAATGCAACCGGGAAGGGGGCTTTTGTATTCGGAATCAGTAAGGTGCCGAATATTTTTCCTGTTTCACATTCGATACTTAAATCGTACGATTGAAAAGGATTTGTCAGTACTTGCGAATATAGAAATCCGCTAAGAATGCTCACGATAAAAAGCAGTGCCGATTTTTTCATTTTAAAATCTCCTTATGAGTTGGTATAATTAATACAGCAAACAGAACGATTCCAAAGATGATCAGATAAGAACGTAAGCTCTTCTCGATTAAATTGTTCTTTCATGTGCAAATGTATTAAAATGTATCAAACCATGATATTCTTACTATGGTAAAAGTACAGAATAATTTTTTGATTGAGGCACAGATACCTGTCTGCGCAGGCGGCGAATACAGATACAAAACTACTTTAGGGAAGATTTTTATGTTACTGTGTGGCGCTTTGAAGCAGACTCAATAACAGGTTTCCTAAATCGAGAGAGAGAGAGAGAGAGAGAGAGAGAGAGATTTTGTACATGACTGACTCCCCAAAACAGTAGTACGCGTTGTATTAAAAATAATGACTAATTTAGCGGTCATTATGAAAGCAACAAGGAGAAAATTTCCGGCCGAGTTTGAGACTATGGCAGTCCTCATTTTTTTGACAATGAGTTTGTCGTTGACGGCAATTGTTCAAGAACAGGAAATGCCGGGGCGCTTAGAAGAGAGAGAAAAATCAATTACGAAATGACCAAAAGTGCTCCGGAGAAATGGGAAGCAGCAAATTCAATGAATAAAACAAATTTAACGCAACGCATAATTGACGAATTAAACGAACAGGCTTGTAAGGAAAAAGCGCAGCATCACCTGCGGTTTTTCAAAACGGCACCGGGCGAATACGGGGAAGGCGACAAATTTATAGGGGTGAATGTTCCCGTTCAGCGCAAAATTGCCAAAAAACATTACCGGGAAATCACGTTAAATGAACTGGAAGAATTTTTGAGAAGCGAAATTCACGAATACCGGTCGACCGCTCTTTTTATGCTTTGCTACAAATTTGAAAAAGCGGACGAATCGGAAAGGACTTCGATAGTAAACCTGTATCTCGACAACATTGCTTTTGTCAATAACTGGGATTTGGTCGATGCCTCTGCCCCTCCGCTATTGGGAGGTTACTTGTTTGATAAAGAGAGGGATTTGCTTTACCACTTAGCTCGCTCCAACAACCTTTGGAAACAGCGGATTGCCATTATTGCCACGTTGTATTTTATTCGTCGCGGCGAGTTCGACGACACGCTCAAAATTTCCGAAATATTGCTGCATCATCATCATGACTTGATTCATAAGGCTGTGGGATGGATGCTCAGAGAAGTTGGGAAAAGGGACAGAGAAGCCGAAATGGCTTTTTTGCTGAAACATTACGCCGAAATGCCCAGAACGATGCTGCGGTATGCCATAGAAAAATTCGATGAAGATTTGCGCCGCCAATTTTTAAAAGGGCAACTAAAATAAAACAACCCCGGTATGCATCATCCATCGCTTTTTTTGTTGCGCTGTACAAAGCATTCAAATTGCTCGGCTATATCGCCCAAAATAAACTGTTTTCACCAACCTCGGCAAGGACTTTAAGAAGCATAAAATATTGCGCAATTACATTAAGCATTCTAATTGCAATGGGCGGATTATATATAAGGATATTTCACAATAAAGAAGACGACCCTGCCGGTTTCCTTGCCATGTGCATCGTAACTACGTTTATCTCTATTGCAGTAGCTGCTGCTGTGGCAATGCTTGAAAAAATCGTGCAAAAAACCATAGCCGGGAAAACAGAAAACAATAACTAATTTAGCGGCCATATAAAAGCAACAAAGGAAAATTTCCGGCCGGGTTTGAGGCCAAAGCAGCAATCATCTTTTTGACAATGAGCTTGTCGTTGACGGCAATTGCTCAAGAACAGGAAATGCCGGGGCGATGGCGAAGAGAATGCCTATCTTGCACGGATGATGAAACTGGTGGGCCACAAACAAACCCACCTTTTAGAACTTCAAGGATATGGACACGACATGACCTACCCGGCATTTCCCTTAGTTGTTCGCGAAATCAAAAGACTTTCAGCAAAACAATAAGAATGAATGCGGGAGGGTTGAAACGACTCACAAATCTCTCATCCGTTCCCTTCGCCGGAACCGGAATATATAGGGCAACGGGAATGCTCCGGTGATGCCGCAGGAAAATGTTTTGCTTTTCGATGTGTGTTTTAAAAATTTAACGTTATATTTGTTACGTGTTTGGGAAATAATTAGTTTTCAGTGAAATCAGTGGAAAAAACGAAAAACATCAACAAAACAAATAAACAAAAAACTTATGACCATACAGAACGACCTTGACATAAAAACTCTCGAAAACTGGTTGTGGGAGGCTGCCTGCATAATTCGTGGACCAATTGATGCTCCCAAATACAAAGATTACATTTTGCCGCTCATATTCCTCAAAAGACTTTCCGACGTATTTGAAGACGAGATAAACCGACTATCGAAAAGTTACGGATCAAAAGAAATGGCTGAACAATTATTGGCCAATGACCATAATTTGGTGCGTTTTTATTTGCCGCCCGACGCCCGTTGGGAATCCATAGCCAAACAAACCACCGGCATAGGTGAATACCTGACCGACGCCGTCAGGAAAATTGCCAAAGAGAATCCCAAACTACAAAGCGTCATCGATATTGTAGATTTCAATGCCACAGCAGGCGGACAAAGAATCATAAGCGATGAAGTGTTGAAAGACCTGATCGATGTGTTGGGAAAATACCGATTGGGATTGAACGATGTGGAACCCGATATTTTGGGACGGGCCTATGAATATCTGCTCAGAAAATTTGCCGAAGGTTCGGGACAAAGTGCCGGCGAATTCTACACGCCCGGCGAAGTGGCGATTTTGATGTCGTATATTCTCGATCCGAAACCCGGCAACGAAATTTACGATCCCTGCTGCGGATCCGGAGGATTGCTCATCAACGCGGCTCATCTCTTCGAAAAAGGCCGGCCTAAAAACTTTTTGTCCGACGAAAACATCAATCGCATTGCCAATATTTATCTGGAATGGAAAGAAAACGTTAAAAGTAAAATATAAGTTTCCTTATTTTACTATTACGGCGTAAAGTAAAATATAAGTTTTTATGTTTTACTTTTGTAGTGTAAGGTAAAATATAAATTGCCAATATTAAGAAACATTATGGATATAAAAGACTTTAAAGCTGGAACATTGAGAAATAGTGCGGGATATAAATATTTTCTCCCGGAAAAGATAAATCATTCCTATGTGTGGACAGATGAAACTATTAATAAACTTCTGGAAGAAGCATCATTTAAAATTGGTGAATTAAACGCTTTTTCCAGGTTTGTACCTGATACCGATATGTTTATATTAATGCATATTTCTAAAGAAGCTGTTGTATCAAGCCGAATAGAAGGGACTAAAACCAATATCGAAGAAGCATTTATTGAAGAAAAAGAAATTGATCCTGAAAAGCGGGATGATTGGAAAGAGGTTACTAATTATGTTAAAGCAATGAACAATGCAATTGAAGAATTGAAAAGTCTTCCTCTCTCCAACAGATTAATAAAGGATACTCACAGGATATTACTTTCAAGCGGAAGAGGTAAAAATAAAAATCCCGGAGAATTTAGAAAATCTCAAAACTGGATTGGTGGAAGTAGTATTAATTGATGCAGTTTTTGTCCCTCCAGCATGGAATGAATTGCCGGATTTATTGAGTGATTTTGAAAAGTTTTTACATAATAACGAGATCAAAACACCACATTTAATTAAAATTGCTATTGCTCACTATCAGTTTGAGACTATCCATCCCTTCTTGGATGGTAATGGGAGAATAGGGAGGCTTCTTATTACTTTATATCTGGTGGCAAATGAAGTTCTTGAAAAGCCTTTACTCTATCTTTCAGATTTTTTCGAAAAAAATAGAATGTTGTATTATGATAATTTAATGAAGGTTCGCCTTCAAAATGATCTGGGACAGTGGTTAAAATTTTTTTTAACGGGAATTATCCAAACATCAACCAATGCTCTTAACACACTAAAACAGGTGACAGAGCTTAAAGCTAACATAGAAAGAGAAAAAATTTTGAATATGGGCAAACGTTCCAAAACCGCAACGGAATTACTGCATTATCTCTTTAAAAAACCGGTAGTTAATGTTAAGGAAATTCAGAAAAAAACAGGTCTTTCAGCTAAAGCAGCAAACGATCTGATAAAAGTATTTTTGAACGAAGGTATTTTAAGAGAAATAACGGGATTTCAGAGAAACAGAATATTTGTTTTTGATGAATATATGAATCTATTCAATAAATAATTTTGAAAATAAAATAATGAATGATCAACAGAATATAAAATTCAAATCGCAAATACAAAAAAAATCAAAACGAAGAAATCATCAACCGCATAAGCCCTGCTAAGGGCAGACATGACATTAGAAAGTGAAAGAACGAGTAAAGAAGTTAACATATGAAAGCAACCGAAGCCAACTTATTGGAATTCATAAAAAAATCCAACCAGTTTTCAATCCCTATTTACCAGAGACTTTATAGCTGGACGGAAAAAGAATGTGGACGATTATGGAATGATATTATGACTGTAGGGAGTAAAAATATTCCCAGTCACTTTATAGGCTCTATCA
>FZPS01000115.1_pt210 | contig 10589 bp, 7 predicted proteins | sample 1817821 | NCBI WGS metagenome assembly FZPS01 (sample SAMEA104158645, study PRJEB21678) | metagenome | place: Germany | collected 2015-04-21 | reverse complement strand
CACGAAGCAAGAAGCATTTAGCTGAATTTGAGTAGTGAAGAATGCCTTTGTAGCTGTCGCACTTGGTGCAACTGCGATGATCTTCTTTTAAGATTTTTACGCTTAAACCGCACTTATTAGCCTTGATGTAGTTTTTACCTAGCTCTTTGTCAAAAGAGTAAGGAATAGATACTTCCCAGTGGGTGTTAATAGGGAAATAAAAGCATGAGCGGATTATATTTCCCTCCTTGAGCTTCTTTAGGATGTTTCTCTTTCCCCTTGCGGATATGTTTAGGGTATTCTCAATATCTCGTGAAGCGAAAGAATCCCAGAAGAAGCCCCCGTTGGAAGCTGCGTTTTTAGCAGCGGTTTGTAACAAGATGCTTAGAATTAAAGCATCACCTGAATAATGGGTTAAATCTTTAGTAATGTAGCCAAAAGAAACTACTTGCAAAGAGTTACCTATCAAGGATGATCCGTTGATAAAAATGGTCTGTTTATTCTCGTCAATAAGAGATAACTCAATAGCACCAGCTTCAATCAAGCACCTTTTTAAGTGCTTGAATCTTCCAAGAGAAATAAGCTCTAAATGGTTAACTATTTCTTCATCACTAGCTTTAATTACAGGATTACCACTGCCTGAATATCCCTTTAAAGACATTGATGTTAAACCTGCTAAGACCACTCTTTGCTGGGGAGATAACTTGTACTTAAACTGCCCATCAAATAGGACTCCTATTTGACGATATGATGTATCTTGAATATCCATAGTTAAGTCCTTTTGAATTAAATTGATGGTGTGAAATTAGCTAGAAAATCAAGAGATATAGACTTTTTTAAGTCTCTTAAAGCGTTAGCTTTTTCAAGACTTAACCTTGGTAATAATCTTGCGTTACCAGTCATCAAAAACTGTCTAATAATCTTCTTGAAGCTATTTTTGCCGTATAAAGAAGCGCACTCATTGAGGATTGATAACTGTTCTTCACTTGCGCTGTTTAAACGTGTAATGTGCATGTTTTCGTAAATTGTGAAGAATACTTTTCTAAGCTCAGACCAAGCATCAGCACTGTTTGGACTATCCCAGATAGGTGTTCCAAAAGCTTGAGATTCAGCAATACAAGTTCTGCGTTTAATACCTAATGGAGCCTCTCTATCTACAAGCTTGTAGTTGCCATCTTCAATTACTGGAACTAATTGACCTTTGTCGTTTTTAGAAGCTGCAAAGCCATATGATTTTTCACAAATAAGCATTGCGCCATAGTTTTGAGTAAGATCAATGGCATTCTTTTGTTGGAATTTATTGCTCTCAATAGCATTTGGAAGCATGCCTAAAAAAGCATTTGGGAAATTTGAATTGTATTCAGCAATCTCATTTACACGGTCAACAATGCGTGAAATACCATCAATAGCTTCCTTGTTTAACTGGATTGGAGCTATTAGGTGAGTGCAAACTAATAGACCAAGATTTGAGCGAATATCTGGAGATGGATTAGTATCGATGATGCAAACATCAAAACATGATGATAAGGCATTAAGATTCTTTTCAAAAGCAGATACAAACAAGCTATGAGCTTCATCGCCTTGACGTTCAAGCAAAGCTAAACGATTGTCTGCACCAAATAACCAAAAACCGCTAGTTTCTAGCTCTTTAGCGATGTTTTCATCACTTAATTGCTCAGATAAATCTTGAGCGATTAAATCAAAAGAGCTTAATTCATGCTTATGAGCAAAGTTCTGCTCTGTTAAACAGGTAGTTGCATTAGCTTGCTGATCTAAATCTATAACCGCAACTCTAAGTCCCATCTGTAAAGCACAATAGAATGCATACTGAGTAGCTAAGAATGTCTTACCAACGCCGCCTTTTTCGTTTGCTACAGTTAAAATCTTCATAGTTAAATCCTTAATCAAAATCCTTAGAACGAATGAAAGTAAATAGTTTTGTAGAGCCATCAACTCTGCGAATTAACATGCAAATACGCTGTTGTTTAAACAAGAAGGAAGCAGAAGAAGCGGTCTGATTAAGCATAGAGATGCCATTAACGTTGATAATGCAATCCAGTTGCTTAATTCCAAGAATGTCAGCAGGGCTATTAGGTTTGACTCTTAGAACAGAGATCCCAGCATCTGATAATTTGTGGGAGTAATCTAAGTTGATACCTAGAGGCTCAGTTGAATTTAAATAAATTCCATTACATTTTTGAGTATATGAATTTGCTTCAGCGACAAGCTGGTCGCTGTCGTTATTAAATGGATCGTTATTAAGATCGTTAAATACCTTATATATAGCGTGATCGTTTTTTTCCAAGATATGATCGTTTTTTTCCAAGATAACCTGTGGAAAGTTACTTTTTTTACCAAGATAAAAATCTTGAGAATTTTCCTCCTGTGGAAAACTTTCATTTTTAGAACAATCGCTATTTAGAAGATCTTCACTTGATGTTGATGTGCATTTTTTACCAAGATCAGCATCAATCATGCTATTTGATGATCGTTTTTTTCCAAGATTGGATGAAATCTTGTTTTTGGATGATCGTTTTTTTCCAACTTTCTGCACACGAGACAAAATGATGTTCTTCTTTTCATCAGAAGATAAACTTTGAACATCTCTGTCATCTTTAGCTATGCTTGCAATGCGCTTATCAATTAGCTTTTTACAATCATCACTTTCGGTAAGTTTAAAGATTTGTGCATAAGAATTAGCAATAGATGGGTCAAGCTCTACAGATTTAACAGTAAAGATAGATTTTCTATCAGTGCTGTATCTTATAAAGCCTTTTTCTAGAAGTGTATTAAAGGAGTTTCTAATAGTTCTATTAGAAATATTTAGGTTAGCCTGTATAGGACTAATACCAGAGTTATCAGTGAAGAAACCTAAACCAGCTTTGGCAAATACTGAGGTTTTATCAATGATATATGAGAAAACAAGCAGATCTGAAAATGACAAATCATAGTCATCAACCACTTTAAAGATAGTTAAGAATTTTTCAGATGACTCAATTGCTGGAACTTTGATATATCGTTCTGATTGAGTATATTTAACCTGAATTAACTCTTTAGACTCTAAGGTTGATAAGTGACGTCTAATTTGAGATTCATTGAATAGGTAAAAACATCTCTGGAAGAGCTCTGAGGTCTGGTAGCTGATAATACCATTACGTGATCTTCTGCAAAGATTTGTTAGGATGGCTAAGATTACTTTTAAGGTAGGAGTCAATTCTGAGCGTGCATGAGATCTGTATAAAATACCGATAACAGCAAGCTCAAACTGTGCGTTTTTGTTATTTTTAGGACCTTGATTTACGGAAATGATTGAATCATTAGCGCAAACAGGCAATGTATCATTAGCAGCAACATAAACTGTTGATACTACTGGTGATTGAATAGAAAATTCATTTTTGCGAAGTAAATCACACTTTGTGTTAACTTGTTGATTTAACGCAATATTTGAATTTGATAGATAAGCTAAATTTTGCGAAAAACTGGTGTTTTCCGTAAAGTTTAAGCACGATTTGCGATTGAAGGTTTGAGAATGGTGCTGATACCGAGAATCGAACTCGGGACCTCACCCTTACCAAGGGTGCGCTCTACCAACTGAGCCATATCAGCACTAATTAGAAGCTTGGCAGTTACCTACTCTCACACAAACGTACGTTGCACTACCATCGGCGTTACTGCATTTCACTTCTGTGTTCGGAAAGGGAACAGGTGGGTCTACAGCACTATTGCCGCCAAGCATATTCGGTTTAAAACTTAAAAACTTTTGCTGAATTTTCTTACTCGTCACTTTGTTTTAACTTTGCCACTCCAGATGCCTTCCGGGGTTGTATGGTCAAGACGTTCAGATCATTAGTACTGGCAAGCTTCACTCCTCACAGAGCTTCCACATCCAGCCTATCAACGTCGTAGTCTTCAACGGTCTTTATTGACTTATAGTCAGGGATGACTCATCTTAGGGCCTGCTTCCCGCTTAGATGCTTTCAGCGGTTATCAGTTCCGGGCTTGGCTGCCGGGCCGTGCCATTGGCATGACAACCCGTAAACCAGAGGCTCGTTCACTCCGGTCCTCTCGTACTAGGAGCAATCCCCTTCAATCATCCAACGCCCGCGGTAGATAGGGACCAAACTGTCTCACGACGTTTTGAACCCAGCTCGCGTACCACTTTAAATGGCGAACAGCCATACCCTTGGGACCAACTTCAGCCCCAGGATGTGATGAGCCGACATCGAGGTGCCAAACACCGCCGTCGATATGAACTCTTGGGCGGTATCAGCCTGTTATCCCCAGAGTACCTTTTATCCGTTGAGCGATGGCCCGTCCATATGGAACCACCGGATCACTATGACCTGCTTTCGCACCTGCTCGAGTTGTTGCTCTCGCAGTCAAGCCGGCTTTTGCCATTGCACTGACCTCACGGTTTCCGACCGTGATCAGCCGACCTTCGTGCTCCTCCGTTACTCTTTGGGAGGAGACCGCCCCAGTCAAACTTCCCACCAGACACTGTCCTTAAGTTTGTTTACTTCAAGTTAGAACATCAAACATGTCAGGGCGGTATTTCAAGGTCGACTCCATAGAAACTGGCGTCTCTACTTCTACGTCTCCCGCCTATCCTGCACAAACAGGTTCAAGGTTCAGTGTCAAGCTGCAGTAAAGGTTCACGGGGTCTTTCCGTCTAGCCGCGGGTACACTGCATCTTCACAGCGATTTCGGTTTCACTGGGTCTCGGGTGGAGACAGCGTGGCCATGGTTACACCATTCGTGCAGGTCGGAACTTGCCCGACAAGGAATTTCGCTACCTTAGGACCGTTATAGTTACGGCCGCCGTTTACCGGGGCTTCACTCAGAGGCTTCGATTGCTCTAACCTCATCATTTAACCTTCCGGCACCGGGCAGGTGTCACACCCTATACTTCCCCTTTCAGGTTTGCAGAGTGCTGTGTTTTTGTTAAACAGTCCCAGCCACCATTTATCTGCGGCTGTTTGATGCTCCAAGCGTGCGCTCTTCACACCCTACAGCGTACCTTCTCCCGAAGTTACGGTACAATTTTGCCTAGTTCCTTCACCCGAGTTCTCCCAAGCGCCTTGGTATCTTCTACCCGACCACCTGTGTCGGTTTGGGGTACGGACTTAATAAGTCTGATGCTTAGTGGCTTTTCCTGGAAGTCTGGTTCAAGTTACTTCATATCCGTAGATACTTCGTCTCGGCTCTCAGATCATTGCATGGTGTCTTTTAACCCATCATGCTACCTACCACCTTTCACCTACATACCATCAGTAGGCTAACTCTTCCTCCTCCGTCACCACATCGCAACTTATTAAGGTACGGGAATATTAACCCGTTTCCCTTCGACTACGATTTTCATCCTCGCCTTAGGCTCCGACTAACCCTGCCCCGTTTAACGTTGGACAGGAAACCTTGGTCTTCCGGCGAACGAGCATTTAACTCGTTTTATCGTTACTTGCGTCAGCATTCGCACTTGTGATACCTCCAATAAACTTTCCAGTTTATCTTCTCAGGCTTACACAACGCTCCCCTACCACTTGTAATAAATTACAAATCCGCAGCTTCGGTGTCTGATTTTAGCCCCGTTACATCTTCCGCGCAGGCCGACTCGACCAGTGAGCTATTACGCTTTCTTTTAATGATGGCTGCTTCTAAGCCAACATCCTGGCTGTCTATGCCTTCCCACATCGTTTCCCACTTAATCAGAACTTTGGGACCTTAGCTGGCGGTCCGGGTTGTTTCCCTCTTCACAATGAACGTTAGCACCCACTGTGTGTCCCCTGCTTACAACTGTATGGTATTCGTAGTTTGCAATAGGTCGGTAGTTCACAATGAACCCCTTCCTATAACAGTGCTCTACCCCCATACGTCCCTGCAGGACGCTACCTAAATAGCTTTCGGGGAGAACCAGCTATCACCGGGTTTGATTGGCCTTTCACCCCTAGTCCCAGATCATCCTCTGGCTTTGCAACGACAGTAGGTTCGGCCCTCCGGCAGGTGTTACCCTGCTTTCAGCCTGTCCAGGACTAGATCACTCGGTTTCGGGTCTACCTGCATCAACTTCTCGCCCTATTAAGACTCGGTTTCCCTACGGCTCCCTCATTAAAGTTAACCTCGCTAATACAGATAACTCGCTGACCCATTATACAAAAGGTACGCAGTCACTCTTTCGAGCTCCCACTGCTTGTACGCACACGGTTTCAGATTCTATTTCACTCCCCTTACAGGGGTTCTTTTCGCCTTTCCCTCACGGTACTGGTTCACTATCGGTCGTCAGGTAGTATTTAGCCTTGGAGGATGGTCCCCCCATGTTCAGACAGGATACCACGTGTCCCGCCCTACTCACGCTCATCATTTATGCACTTACGTATACGAGAGTATCACTCTGTTTCCTCTGCCTTTCCATACAGTTCTACTTGTACATAATTGACTTTTGGGCTCTTTCCCGTTCGCTCGCCGCTACTTAGGAAATCTCGGTTGATTTCTTTTCCTCAGGGTACTGAGATGTTTCACTTCCCCTGGTTCGCTCTTATATCTTAAGATATAAGTGACATTACTGTCGGGTTGCCCCATTCGGAGATCTTAGGTTATTGCGCCCCTTATCGGCTTACCTAAGCTTTTCGCAGATTAGCACGTCCTTCATCGCCTCCTGACGCCATGGCATCCACCATGTGCGCTTATTCACTTGACCATACAACCCCGGATTGCTCCTGAAGTCGTATGTTCTCTTTTGCCGGAAAACATCTTAAGTCGCAATTTGCTTGTTAAAACATTTTCTTTTACTCAGTGACTAATTGAGTTTGAATTTTATTCAGCTTGTTTTTAAGTTTTTAAAGAGCTTTGACCGATTGATTGGTCAAGAACTTAACTCTATTTCTTTTAAAGCTATGTTCTTGACTAACCTTTCTTCGATATCAACATATTTAGCTGGTGGGTCTGAATGGAATCGGACCATCGACCTCACCCTTATCAGGGGTGCGCTCTAACCAACTGAGCTACAGACCCATGTCTTTCGCTCGATATCTTTGATATCCAGTCTTTATAATCGTACGAACTATCTGTGTGGGCTCTTTGAAATGGGTTTAAATCGTTAAGGAGGTGATCCAACCACAGGTTCCCCTATGGTTACCTTGTTACGACTTCACCCCAGTCATAAACCACACCGTGGTAACCGCCCTCAATAAAGTTAAGCTAGCTACTTCTGGTGCAATCCACTCCCATGGTGTGACGGGCGGTGTGTACAAGGCCCGGGAACGTATTCACCGCAACATTCTGATTTGCGATTACTAGCGATTCCGACTTCATGGAGTCGAGTTGCAGACTCCAATCCGAACTTAGGGACGCTTTGTGGGTTCCACTCCACCTCGCGGTTTCGTTTCCCTCTGTACGCCCCATTGTAGCACGTGTGTAGCCCTGACCGTAAGGGCCATGATGACTTGACGTCATCCCTACCTTCCTCCAGTTTGTCACTGGCAGTCTCCTTTGAGTTCCCGGCTTTACCCGCTGGCAACAAAGGACAAGGGTTGCGCTCGTTGCGGGACTTAACCCAACATCTCACGACACGAGCTGACGACAGCCATGCAGCACCTGTATGTGAATTCCCGAAGGCACCCTCTCCCTTCAGAGAGGTTCTCACTATGTCAAGGTCAGGTAAGGTTCTTCGCGTTGCGTCGAATTAAACCACATGCTCCACCGCTTGTGCGGGCCCCCGTCAATTCATTTGAGTTTTAACCTTGCGGCCGTACTCCCCAGGCGGTCAATTTATTGCGTTAGCTGCGGAACCCAGACTTAAGTCCAAGCTCCTAATTGACATCGTTTACGGCGTGGACTACCAGGGTATCTAATCCTGTTTGCTACCCACGCTTTCGCATATGAGCGTCAGTATTTGCCCAGGAGACTGCCTTCGCCTTTGGTGTTCTTTCAGATATCTACGCATTCCACCGCTACACCTGAAATTCCGTCTCCCCCTGCAATACTCTAGTCGAACAGTTTAGAATGCAGTTCTGAGGTTGAGCCCCAGGATTTCACATCCTACTTGTCCGACCGCCTGCATGCCCTTTACGCCCAGTTATTCCGATTAACGCTTGCACCCTCCGTATTACCGCGGCTGCTGGCACGGAGTTAGCCGGTGCTTCTTCTGAGGGTAACGTCATTTGTTCCTCCCCTCCGAAAGTGCTTTACAACCCGAAGGCCTTCTTCACACACGCGGCATGGCTGCATCAGGGTTTCCCCCATTGTGCAATATTCCCTACTGCTGCCTCCCGTAGGAGTCTGGGCCGTGTCTCAGTCCCAATGTGGCTGATCATCCTCTCAGACCAGCTAGAGATCGTCGCCTAGGTGAGCCTTTACCTCACCTACTAGCTAATCCCGTTTGGGCGCATCTGATAGCGCATTGCTGCTTTCACCCTCAGGCTATATGCGGTATTAGCAGTCGTTTCCAACTGTTGTCCCCCTCTATCAGGTAGCTTCCCAAATATTACTCACCCGTCCGCCACTCGTCTGCAAGAAAAGCAAGCTTTTCTCCAGTTACCGTTCGACTTGCATGTATTAGGCCTGCCGCCAGCGTTCAATCTGAGCCATGATCAAACTCTTCGAAAATAAAGATTTTGATTTTTTGTGTTCCTTCAGCTTTAGCTTTCAACACTTCGTTTTTTTATAAACCCTCTTTCAAGGGCCCACACAGATTGTCCGTACTGATTTTTAAAGAACTTTATAAAACGCTTGGTTTTATTTGTCGTTGTCTTGCGTGACAACGGGAACACATTCTACTGATTTTTTAGTTCATGTCAAACATTTTTTTTAGATTTTTTGTAATTTTTTTTGATTATTTTTCAAGATCGCTTATAAATGCGATTTATATAAATGGCCGGATAACCGGCCATTTTGTTTTAGTTTAAGTTATTTTACATTGAAAGATTTTTTTCTTTTTAACTCTTCCTTTGTTTACAACTTACCTTTCCGTTTTCATCCACCTCAACTATCAATGGCTTATTAACAGGGATCTTACCTGCAAGGATTGCCTTAGATAGAGGATCTGCTATCTCTGTCTGAATTGCTCTACGTAATGGTCTTGCACCAAATACAGGATCAAAGCCAACGTTTGCAACTCTGTCAAAAACGCTCTCGCCAAAGTCAATATCGTAGTCCTCTGCTCTCATTCTTGAGGTTAGAGTCTCAAGATGGATCTTGGCAATAGACTTAATATTCTCAAATGACAGAGGATGGAATACCACAGTCTCATCCACACGGTTTAAGAACTCAGGCTTAAAGTTCTGCTCAAGGATCTTTAAGAGTTTTCCCTTAATGTTCTCGTAATCACTCTTTCCGTTCTCTTCCTGGATCATGCTTGAACCAAGATTTGAAGTCATAATGATTACGGTATTCTTAAAGTCTACAGTTCTACCTTGACCATCAGTAAGTCTGCCGTCATCTAATACCTGCAGCAGAATATTAAATACATCTGGATGTGCTTTCTCAATCTCATCGAGCAATACTACTGAGTATGGACGACGACGCACTGCTTCAGTCAAATAACCGCCCTGCTCATAACCTACATATCCTGGAGGCGCACCGATAAGTCTTGCAACAGTGTGCTTTTCCATAAACTCGGACATATCGATACGAACCATTGCCTTGTCTGTATCAAACAGGAACTGAGCTAAGGCCTTACATAACTCGGTCTTACCAACTCCTGTTGGACCTAGGAACATAAATGAGCCAATTGGACGGTTTGGATCAGATAAACCAGCTCTGCTGCGGCGGATTGCATTTGCAATAGCCTGTACAGCTTCATCTTGACCGATTACTCTCTGATGTAAACTCTCTTCCATGCGCAATAGTTTAGCGCGCTCACCTTCTAACATCTTAGCTACAGGAATACCTGTTGCCTTTGATACAACATCAGCAATTTCCGCATCAGTTACCTTGTTTCTGATTAACTTGGTGCTTGTACCATTTTTCTGACCGGCTTCAGCAATCTGTTTTTCTAAAGTTGGAATTACACCATACTGCAATTCACTCATACGATTTAAATCGCCATTTCGCTTTGCCACATCAAACTCGTGTCTTGCGTTATCAAGTTTAATCTTCAGTTTCTGGGTGCCCTCTAAGATAAGCTTATCGTGTTTCCAGACTTCAGTTAACTTGTTGTATTCCTCCTGTGAGGATGAAATCTCCTCATCAATAGAAGCAAGTCGCTTTTTACTTACATCATCAGTTTCTTTAGCAACTGTCTGACGTTCCATCTTCAACTGAATAAGACGTCTGTCAAGTTTATCTAAAGGCTCTGGTTTTGAGTCAATCTGTAATCTGATGCTTGCTGCTGCCTCATCAATTAAGTCAATTGCCTTATCAGGTAACTGTCTTTCAGTGATATAACGGTTAGACAGAGTAGCTGCAGCTACAATTGCAGGATCGGTGATCTGCACGTGATGATGAATTTCATAACGTTCTTTCAGACCACGTAAAATTGCAATTGTATTCTCAACTGATGGCTCGCCAACAAATACCTTCTGGAAACGACGCTCTAAAGCGGCATCTTTTTCAATGTACTGACGGTACTCATCTAAAGTTGTAGCACCCATACAATGCAGATCGCCACGAGCTAGAGC
>FZPS01000204.1_pt185 | contig 10592 bp, 9 predicted proteins | sample 1817821 | NCBI WGS metagenome assembly FZPS01 (sample SAMEA104158645, study PRJEB21678) | metagenome | place: Germany | collected 2015-04-21 | reverse complement strand
CGTCGGTTCACAAAAAACACCTGCCTCTATCGCACGAACCCATTCGGACTCCAGCAAGCTCCTTATTCCCATGCCACCATGTTCTTCGTCAGCCGTGAAACCTAGCAATACGGGCTTTGGGGGAATTGTTCCCGATTCAAGCATGCAGAGTGCCGCCTCAATCATCGCTACATTGCCGCCCTTCATGTCTGCTGTTCCTCTTCCATACATGACCCCATCGACTACCGTTGCGCTGAGTGGAGAATACGTCCATGCTGTTTCGTCGCCGAATGCAACTGTGTCGAGATGCCCAAAGAATCCGACGCCGCCAGAATTAGTAACGCCCGGGATGCGGATTATCAGCGAACTTCTGCCCGAACCGTGGTCGATTCGCTCTGTTTTCACATCGAATGGCGAAAAGATTTCTTCGATATAATTGACGAGGGTCGCTTCACGCCCCTCCGGCTGCCTAGTATCAACCATGACCATGTCGCGTAGCAGCGACTCACAGCGATCCATGCGCGGTACATTTGCCATTGTCATCCCCCCTGTTTCATGAAGTAGTGGCACATTGTGACTCAAGCGCGTCTCACCTGCCATTGCAGCCCCTTTGTTACTTTGAGCAACGACTCATAGCGATCCATGCGCAGTACATGTGATGCAGTCGTTTGCTTCTGCTCAAAAGTCTAGAGTGTGCTCCCAACTAATTGTTTAATTTCATTGCCTACTCCTTGTAAAAAAAAGACAAGGTCATTATAGCGGTTGAATCGCGATCTGGCAGTTCGAAAGCATCCTCGCAAATAGCCCGGAATCGGTTGCCTTCCAACATGCGTGAACAAAAAATCATATAAAACTGAAAAACTGCACTCAGTTCTGTTGAAATTCGGTTGAATCAGTAGAGCCACGCTCGGTACTGTTTAAAAACTGAAAGCACCCGATCACTTTTACACATATAACTGCAAAATTGCACACGCCGGTCTGATTCAGTGCGGGATTGCTTGAAACTGATCAAAACGCAAACATGTGTGGAGAAATTCTCAATATTAGTTGAATTTTTGCACAGCTCATTTTATGTTGACTGTGAGGATGTTGGCGAATGGGGTGCGAATGATTCATGAGGGCGAATGAAAGCATAAAAATACCGGAAGCGGTGAGTGCCGTGATGCGTCTTTTGGAAGACGCGGGTTTTGAGTGTTTTGTTGTTGGCGGTTATCTGCGCGATTCGCTCCTCGGGCGCCCAACATTCGATGTCGATCTTGCGACCTCGGCAACTCCGGAGGATGTGATGCGCCGTCTTTCGCATTACTCGGTGATTCCGACAGGTATACAGCACGGAACGGTTACGGTGCTGACTGATGATGGCCCTGTTGAGATTACGACTTTTCGTGAAGACGGTTCGTATTCGGATTATCGACATCCCGACGAGGTTCAGTTTGCAAAAACAATTGAAGAAGACCTCTCCCGCCGCGATTTTACTATCAATGCGCTTGCGTGGAATGAAAAACGCGGATTGATCGATCCTTGGGGCGGGAAGTCTGATTTGCGAAAAAGAGTGATACGGACAGTCGGCGACGCGAATCAGCGTTTTCGCGAAGACGCTCTCCGTATTTTTAGAGGGCTGAGGCTGAGCGCGGAGCTTGCTTTCCATATTGAGGCCGAGACGAGTGAGGCAATGTGTAATTGCATGCATTTGTTGCAGTTTGTCGCCTCTGAACGACTACAAGTTGAGCTAAATCGGTTGCTCGTTGGGGAAAATGCGGTACCTGTTTTGCAGAAACATATTGATGTTTTGCTTGTCGTGATCCCGGAGCTCGCCTGCGTTGATAAACTTCGACACATGCCGGTAGCGGAGCGCATTCCCGCACCTGTGTTCCGTGATTCGACAATGAAGCGCATTACGAGTCTGAACAATCGGGAGTGCATGTCAACGTCATCATTGCTTGATATTGTGCTTTTGCGGATGTCATATGCTAATGAAGATATCGCTTTGCTTTTTGATTGCACTGGCCCCTACCATTTGGCGCCTAGCCCGAATAAAGATATCGCCTTGCTTTTTGATTGCACTGGCCACTGCCATGTGGCATCCAGCACGAAAGAAGAAGTCGCGTTGCGACTTGCTGCACTTCTCTGTGATCTTGATCATGTGGCGGATGTTTTGAGAAGACTTCGCTACGACAGTGCAACAATCGATCGTGTTGAAAAGCTCATTAAGTTTCAAGACGAGGATTTGTGTCCCGAGAAACGATCGGTTTGGCGTGCGATTCGCGCATACGGACTGGAGATTTTCCTCGATGGCATGAGACTTCGAATTGCAGGCGAGCGAGCGATTGCAAGATACGGAGAGATCACCCCCGAGTTCGTTTCGGGCCGTGAGGCTGAGCATTTGTCAACAGCAAGCGAGGAGAGTTCGAAAAGCCCACCAACGTTCGTATGGCACAAACAGGTAGTAAGCGCGTTCGAGGAGTGTGAGGAGTTTTCGAGAATCCCGCTAACATTCGCGGAGGGTAATCAGGCAGCAAGTGCGTGCGAGGAGAGTATGCCCGACGCCACTCCTATCGAGGGGTCAAAGCCTGCAACAGTTGCGATTGCTCGGATAGCAAACGAATTGATTCGAAGCGGACAAATATTGGAGCTGAAGGATTTGGCAATTGATGGCCATGATCTTCTGGAGCTCGGCTATGAGGGCAAAGAAATCGGCCAGATGTTGGAGTTTCTGTTGGAGAAAGTGTGTGTCGATGGTATGCCTAATACGCGCGAGAGCTTACTGGGTTGTATCGACGATAAACGAGACATATAAATGACTACGGATTCTTGACTGATGGTCATAGGTTATATCGACGATAAGCGCAACAATTAATTGATTTGCAGACATGGGAAAATATCGTGGAGGGAGTGAAGCGACGATAAGCGATAAATGACTGCAGGTTTACTGTCGGCGGAAAGTCAGCGTAACATTGTTTTCGTCCGTAATTGTCATCACATCTCCCTCAACCGTATACGTCATGCGGAGAACAGCCGATCCCCCCTCGGTTTTAACAAGAGTGATACGCAAGTCGCCGTTCCGGCTTGCTTGGTAGCTCAGTGCCAAGCGTTCCTTGAGGTCAACAAACATTCCTATTTCCTCTTCAGTCAGCAGCGCGACACCGGGGAGCAGGTTGAGGGTGCCGTTATCTTCAAACTCGAAAATTATGCCAAGTGCATAGGTAGGATCTTCCGTCTCAATCAATCTCCAAGCCCCGACGATGTCGCTTTTAGTGGCACAAGCTGATAACAAACAAGCGATACCTAAAAAAATCAGCATGACGGCAAATAGGGTGGTGATGCGGGTTCTATTCTTCATTGAGTTGATCCTTTGCGTTGCGGCATGGTGCGTGCAAACATTATGAACCATTTCTGCGCGTTTGGAAAATGTTATCGGATATTCGAAAGCTCTGAACATGTTTCGCTTTTAAAAGCTCTGTACATAGCTTGGATTATTCAAAAGGATAAGCGACCATGTTATTGACATATGCCAGAAACAGTCGTAGCATATAAATAGACGGTACGATAGGCTAAACGGAAAGATGGATTGGCTTGTGTGCCTAGATTGGAGTTCATGATTAATGGCAAGACCTAGGAAGAGAAGAAGAGTTTGTGGTTTGCCCGAGGTCAGTAGATTCGGACCCCTTGACGCACCGTTGGGCGTTTCGGATAACGTCATTATGACGGTCGATGAGTTCGAAACGATTCGATTGATCGATCTTGAGAGTCTCACACAAGAAGAATGTGCCGAGCAGATGAATATTGCCCGTAGCACTGTTCAGGGCATTTATGTAGATGCTAGGCGGAAGTTGGCGGAGGCTTTGGTGAACGGGAAAGTGTTGTCGATCGAGGGGGGAACATTCCTCCTCTGTGATGGTTCGGGAATTGGCTGTGGCAGCGGTTGCCGTTATCGACATGGTCGCGGGCAAGGACGAGGCAGAGGTCGAGGTGTACAGTAGGTGTCATCGCAGACTTTTTTGAGTCCGAACGAGATGATGGTTCGCTGAGGTGCGCGACAGGCGTCGTCGCAGGAACCTAAAAGCAGAATAAAACGAGAGATTAAAGGAGAAAATGAGATGAAAATAGCAATACCGGTAGACAACAATTTAATGGAATCAAACGTATGCACCTCGTTTGGGCGTGCGCCGTTTTTTCTTGTATACGATACGGAGACAAAAGAAGCCGCTTTTGTTGAAAACACTGCGGCGTCCGGTACGGGTGGCGCAGGAATCAGAGCTGCACAGATCGTTGCGGATCAGGGAGTGGGCGCACTGCTGACGCCAAGATGTGGGCAGAATGCGGCGGATGTATTCCGTTCTGCCGACATTAAACTGTATAGAACGAACACCGATTCCTTAAAAGACAACATCGAAGCGTTTGTCAAAGGCGAACTGCCTTTATTGGAAGATTTTCATGCCGGATTTCACGGCAGAAACCGCGGTCAGTAAGATGAAAATTGCGGTACTGAGCGGCAAGGGCGGTACGGGAAAGACGCTCGTTTCGGTCAATTTGGCGGCTGTCGCAGGGCATTCGACTTACATCGACTGTGACGTTGAAGAGCCGAACGGTCATCTTTTCTTTAAACCTGACATTGCTCGCGAGGAGCTAATTACGGTCAAGATCCCTCAGGTCGATGAGAAACAATGCGTCGGCTGCCGGTCATGTGTTCGTTTCTGCAACTACAATGCCCTTGCCTACGTGAACAAAAAACTGATTATTTTCGATGACGTTTGCCATTCATGCGGCGGCTGTGTGCTCGTCTGCCCCAAATCGGCACTCTCGGAAAGAGATAAGCCTATCGGTAAAATCAAAATCGGCGTCTCGGGTGATGTCAACGTGTATACGGGAGTTATGAATACAGGTGAGGCGACCGGCATCCCGATTATCAACAGGTTGCTGGAAGAAGGGAGCGCCGAAGAACATAGGCTGACATTCATCGATTGCCCGCCCGGCAGCGCCTGTATTGTGATGGAGAGCATCAAGGACGCCGATTATTGTGTTCTGGTGGCTGAACCGACGCTATTCGGTGCGCACAATCTAAATATGGTGTATGAACTGGTCAAGCTTTTTGATAAACCGACCGGCGTCGTGCTCAACAAATGCCTGAATGAAGATAATCCGGTGGAACAATTTTGCCTTGACAAGAGTTTAGAAATCTTGGGGAGAATTCCTTTCGATCATGAATTGGCATCGCTGAATTCAAATGCTGAAATCGTCGTCAACAAGAAAGAAAAATACCGTGAGCTGTTCATTGGCCTTCTTGAAACCATCGTAGGCAGGGTGGAGAACGGCGCCGCGTCACATAAACCGAACATGGTGCACGGCAAAGTAGCTGCGGATGATCAAGAAGGACATCGCATGGAGCTAGAGCAGGTATGTGACGAAAAGGTGTATGGCAAAGTCGCTGCGGATGATCAAAAAGGACACAACGCGGAGCAGGAGAAGAAAACATGCGGAGAAAATGTTTTTGTCGAGCCGGGTGAGTTTCACAGAGAGCTGGAAGGTGCCTGTTCCGAGCGAGACCATACATCGAGTGAAAGGGAAGGAAGCGCGAAGTGAAACAGCTGTTAATCCTTAGCGGGAAAGGCGGAACTGGCAAGACAACTGTCGCTAGCGCCTTCATCAAGCTCGCTGATGCGAGAGCGTATGCCGACTGTGACGTGGATGCTCCGAACTTGCATCTCGTCACGGAATGGGAAGAAGAACCGATCAGGCGAGACTATTACGGTTTGCCTGTCGCTAAGCTCACGCAGGAGCTCTGCACGCACTGTGACCTCTGCCGGCAGCACTGCCGTTTTGGTGCCATTTCGGCTGGCGATCAGTACTCGGTCGATCCTTACGGTTGTGAGGGTTGTGGAGTCTGTGCATACGTTTGTCCTACTCAAGCGATCGAGATGGTACCTGCTGTTGCCGGGGAGCTGATGCTCTATGTAGATGAGGAGAACGTGTTCTCCACGGCACAACTCAGAATGGGGAGTGGTACCTCAGGTCTGCTCGTCACAGAAGTAAAAAAAGAGATGAAAGAGGCTGCTCACGGGAGTAGATTTGCATTCAAGTCTATCCCCTATTGCAAAGATGCCATCGAAACTGATTGCGACAGCAAGTTGGCCATTATCGACGGCTCTCCGGGGATCGGGTGTCCGGTGATCGCCTCGCTTAGCGGTGTCGACATGGTTCTCATCGTCGCCGAACCATCCATTTCAGGTCTTAGCGACATGGAGCGCATTATTCGGACTGCGGAGGGTTTCGACACGAAGATTGCCGTGTGTACGAATAAGCACGACATGAACTCGGGAATTTCAGAGAAAATCGAGCAGTTTTGCAAGGAGCGGGGGTTGCCCTTCGTGGGTAGGATACCGTTCGATCCCGCTGCTGTAAGAGCGGTCAATAACGCAAAAACAATTGTTGACGTCGAGTGCCCTTCGGGAACTGCCGTGAAGGATATCTTCAAGAAGACGATGGCGCTCTTGTTCGATTGAGTCTGACAGATCGCCCCGACAGTACGACAGTCGTAATAGAAAAAAGCCCGATTCGCATGAAGCGACGGGCAAACCATTGATAGAGAGGTAACAACATGATAAAAATCGCCGTAGCAAGTGATAATGGAAAGGTGACCGAGCACTTCGGTCATTGTGAGGCATTTGTCGTCTTCCATGCGAGGGACAAGGAAATCGTCAAAGTCGAGACGATCGCAAGTCCGGGTCACCGCCCCGGCTTCTTGCCGCTTTTTCTTGCGGAGCGAGGCATCGATGTGATCATCAGCGGTGGTATGGGTGGCGGCGCTGTCGACCTTTTCAACGAGAAAAACATAGAAGTAGTCATCGGCGCCCAAGGCACGGCTCAAGAAGTTGCTGAGGGCTACTTGAACGGCTCGCTTCTGTCCACGGGCTCCATTTGCAGCGAACATCACGACGACTGTGGGGCGCATGGCGAGTAATTCGCAGATGCAGATTGCTTCAAGTCTTGCGTGGCGCTTCAGGATTGCCTTGAGTGTCGATCGCATGGCGAGTAAATTTGATTCGAGCTATGCAACGTGCGCTCAGGTTCGCACGGAGTACGGAACGTACGACGAGTAATTTGCAGATACAACTAGATTCAAGCAATACAACGTGCGCTCCACAATGCAATGTATGTGTGGGTCGCAAGGTGATTTGTTGCCGCTAATGAAATACTTTGCGTGGCAGGCGGTGATTTGTTGCGGCTAACGAAAAACCGTGTGGGTCGCGCGGCGTTTTTTGCGTTTAGCGAAATGCTTTGCCGATCGAGCGCGGCATCGTGTTGTATCTAATGAGATGCTTTGCTGTTCGCGCGCTGTGATGTCGGCTTGTGAGTTGCTTGTGGAGCTATCGGTTGCCTTTTCCCTAGGTACAATTCATTCCAATGCAAAGCAGACGGATTTTTTCGAGTTGAAAAGAAAATGACTTTGTCACCGTTTTGTAATATTGAACCACAACATGTGGTAGTATTATGGTTCTCAGAACACTACATGAAGTGTATATCAAAATCGTTCGGTGCGTTCAGAAGATCGCATTTTACATGGATGAGAGAGGGAAGGTGTTGGGATGAGCGTGTTATCGTCCGTTATTAAACGTCATTTTACGAAAGACATCGAGAACAAAAAATGTTCCGTCTTCGATCTCTTTGAGTGGAAAAAATGTGATGTATACCTGATGGATCATAAGTCGGGGCGAGTGCTCACCGATATGAAGGATCTTGAATTCCCTTCCCATTACTCGCAGACTGCCTGCGACATCATCGCATCGAGGTATTTTAGAAAAGCCGGCGTGCCGGAAGAGACGGGATACGAGACGTCCATGCGTCAAGTTGCGGATCGCATGGTTTCTTTCTGGGTTAAAGCGCTTGTCGACGAAGGAATGATCGATGAAGAAGAGTCCGTCATCCTTTACGATGAACTTGTTTATGCCATATTGGCGCAGATGTTTGCGCCGAACTCGCCGCAGTGGTTCAATACGGGACTCAAGCTCAAATACGGCATTGCCGGAGGGATGAATGAGCTTTATTACTACGATGATGAGAAGGGCGAGGTTGTCATGTCTAAGGACGACTATACGCGCACACAGGCGTCCGCTTGCTTTATTCTCTCCATCTGCGATCAGCTCCTTGGGCCTCACTCCATTTCGGAAGCTTACGTATCCGAGACAAAATTGTTCAAGGGCGGCTCCGGAACAGGGACGAACTTCTCCCCGATTCGCGCTGAAGGTGAAGCGCTCTCCGGTGGCGGTCACTCGTCGGGTCTCATGAGTTTCCTGAAGGGTCTCGACCGAAATGCCGGTGCCATCAAGTCTGGCGGTACGACGCGTCGCGCTGCGAAGATGGTTTGTCTCGACATTGATCACCCGGAGATCGAGCGCTTTATTACGTGGAAAGCGCGCGAGGAAGACAAGGTCATCGCTCTCGCGAAGATGGGTTACGATGCGGACATCGACGGGGAAGCCTACCAAACCGTCTCGGGGCAAAACTCGAACAACTCGGTCCGGTTCAACGATGAATTCATGCGCAAGGTGGCTGACCTCGATCGTAACCCGAACGCAAAAATCCGCCTTAAGGGACGCCGTGATTCGAGCGTCGACCGTGACGTGGATGTCGGTCATTTGTGGGAGATTTTCAATCAATCCGCGTGGCGGTGTGCCGACCCCGCGCCGCAATTCGACGATACTTTTAACGCTTGGCATACGTGCCCGGCGGGTGAAGACAGCGAAGTCGGAGCGAAACACAACAGAATCAATTCGACTAACCCATGCGGCGAATACGCATTCCTTGATGACACGAGCTGCAACTTGGCTTCGATCAACGTGTTGCGTTTCTACGATAGCGAATCGGGCTCCTTTGATATTGCCGGTTACAGGCATCTTATCTCGATCGCGCAGATCATGCTGGAGGCGTCGATCTTTGGCGGTCAATTCCCAACGGAGGCAATCGCCCGCAAAACTTGGGGATTCCGCGCGACGGGATTGGGGCTTGCGAACCTAGCGTCCGTTTTCATGAGCGCCGGCATCCCCTACGATTCTGATGAAGCGCGCGCGCTCGGTGGCGCGCTGTCCGGTGTTTTGACGGGGCAAAGTTATGCTGTCTCCGCCTTAATGGCGCAGAAGGTGGCTCCTTTCGAGCACTACGAGAAAAACAAGCCTTACATGCTCCGCGTCATTCGCAACCACAGCCGCGCGGCGGGTGTCAGAAAAGACGAGCCGGAGGAGATCTACTACACCCTTCCTGTCGTCGATCACGCACTGTTGCGCTCGTCGGGGTTCGGCAATCTTGCCGATGCGCTGAATGAAAGTTGGGAAAACGCCGAAGCGTGGGGAGAATTGTACGGTTACCGCAATGCGCAGGTTTCCGTCATGGCGCCTACTGGGACGATCTCTTTCGCGATGGACTGCGCGGCAACAAGCATTGAGCCTTTCTTCTCGCACGTCGTCTACAAAAAACTCTCAGGTGGCGGTTACATGACGCTTGCCAATCCCGTCATCGGACAAGGCTTGAAAAAGCTCGGGTACTCGGATGAAGAGATCCAAGACATCCTCGACTACATCATGCGACTCGACGGAAACGGCATGATTGCCGACGGCAAGATTGAGGGAGCGCCGCATCTGCGCGACGAACATCTCGCCGTGTTCGATACGGCCAATCAGTGCGGCTCGGGCGACCGTTACATCCATTACCTCGGACACGTCCGCATGGTCGCGGCGATTACCCCGCTGATTTCCGGCGCTATTTCGAAGACTGTCAATCTCCCAAATGAAGCGACGGTGGATGATTTCGCCGATGTCGTTCTAGCTTCTTGGATGATGGGCGTCAAGGGCATTACGCTTTATCGCGACGGGTCAAAATACGCACAGCCTCTGAATCTGCGTCTGACCGACAAGGAGAGCAGGGACGTTCCGCTTGACCAACTGAATTACAACAACTTGCTTTCTTATGCAAAGAAGGTAAAAGCCGACCTCGATCAATGCAATAAGCAACTGGAGAGCGGCGAACTCATCCGTGCACGTGTCAAGCCTTTCGGTATTCGCAGCGGCGTCACGCACCCAGCGCAAATCGAGGACGTTAAAGTCTACATCACTGTCAACAGAGACGAGGACGGTAAAGTCATGGAAATTTTCATGACGACCGATCGAGAAGGGACACTGATCACGGGCTTGCTGAACTCCTTGTCCAAGACGATTTCCGTCATGCTCCAGTACGGCATCAAGACGGACGCCATCGCAAAAATGCTTCGGGGCCAGAAGTTCGAACCATACGGCTTCGTACAGCGGCACCCGTATATCAAGTACTGCACCTCCGTGTCAGATCTGATCAGCAAAGTGCTCGACATTGAGGGTGGAGATTATACGCGCGTCCAAGTAAAACCTGAAGGCGACGAACTCCTTTCCGGCGAAGAACATGTGGAGCCGACGCAAATCAGCATGGACGAGTTTATCCACGAGAATGCGCTCGATGCGAGCAAAAACGGCGAACGACTTTACGACGGCTCTGTCTGCGCGAATTGCTCCGGCACAAGGCTCGTCCGCAATGGCACCTGCAAAGTGTGCCTCGACTGCGGTGAGACGACCGGCTGCTCGTAATTTCGGGGG
>FZPS01000214.1_pt32 | contig 10594 bp, 8 predicted proteins | sample 1817821 | NCBI WGS metagenome assembly FZPS01 (sample SAMEA104158645, study PRJEB21678) | metagenome | place: Germany | collected 2015-04-21 | reverse complement strand
AACCGGTCATAAAATCGGCACGCTGTCCAATATGGACGCCGCGAACGCGGTGTATGCGGGGATTGCGCCGGTTTTAAGGGAAAAGGGGATATACCTTGCCGCGCAGTGCTGCGAACACCTGAACCGGGCGCTGGTAGTCGAGCGGGAGGCGGCCGAAAAATACGGGCTTGAGCAGGTGAATGCGGTGCCGAGGGAAAACGCAGGCGGGCCTTTTGCGGTGGCGGCGTACCAGAATTTCAAAGACCCGGTGTTGGTGGAATTCATACGCGCGCACGCCGGGATTGACATCGGCAATACCTTAATCGGAATGCACTTAAGGCATGTCGCAATCCCTGTCAGGGTGTCGGTCAGGACCATCGGCAAGGCGCAGGTAGTCTGCGCGCGCACCCGCCCGAAATACATCGGCGGCAGCAGAGCGGTATATGACGAGAGATTGCTTTAACCTTGAAAAAAGCGACCGTTGGAAATGCCGGAGAATAATTTGACGGTTTATTCACACATTGAACCTGAACAGCACCACGTCCCCGTCTTTTATTTCGTAGTCCCTGCCCTCCGAGCGGACAATTCCCTTTTCTTTTGCGGCGGCCATTGAGCCCGCCTTGATTAAATCGTCAAACGCAATGACTTCGGCGCGGATAAAGCCCCGCTCAAAATCCGAGTGGATTTTTCCGGCGGCCTGAGGCGCTTTTGTACCGCGTTTTATGGTCCATGCCCGCACTTCATCCGGCCTCGCGGTGAGGAAAGAAATAAGCCCCAGCAGGCGGTAGCCGGATTTTATCAGCCGGTCAAGCCCGGAGCTGTCAATCCCCAGCTCGGACAAAAACTGCCGTTTTTCCTGTTCGTCCATATCCGCCATATCGGCTTCCAGCTGCGCGCAAATCGGCAGGACTTCGGCTTTTTCGGCCTGCGCGATTTCCTTAATCCGCAGGTAATGGGGGTTTTGCTCTATGCCCGCCGCAAAATCGGATTCGCTGAAATTCGCGGCGTAAATCACCGGTTTATTTGTCAGCAGGGGCAGCGAGCTTAATATTTCCCGCTCGCTTTGGCCGCGTTCCGCAAAACGGGCGGGCCTGCCCTGTTCCAGAGTCTGCTTGATTATCAGCAAAAAGTCGTATTCCGGCTGCAGCGATTTGTCGCCTTTGAGCAGTTTGGCGGTTTTCTCAATCCTGCGCTCCAGCACTTCAAGGTCGGCAAAAATCAGTTCGAGATTGATAGTCTCGATATCCCGCGCAGGGTCCACGCCGCCTTCGACATGGACAATGCCGCCGTCTTCAAAACAGCGCACCACGTGGATTATCGCGTCCACTTCCCGGATTTTGGCGAGGAATTTGTTTCCGAGCCCCTCGCCTTTGCTGGCGCCCCTTACAAGGCCGGCGATGTCCACGAATTCTATTGTGGCGTGGGTGGTTTTGACGGGCTTATACATTTCTGCGAGTTTGTTGAGCCGCCAGTCCGGCACGCTGACCACCCCGACGTTCGGCTCAATGGTGCAGAACGGGTAGCTGGCGCTCTGCGCGCCCGCGTTTGTGAGCGCGTTGAACAGGGTTGATTTGCCGACGTTCGGCAGCCCTACGATGCCGAGTTTCAATAAAATCGCCCTTTCAGCAATTAAAATATCCGCGCTTGCCGTAACAAACGGTTTTGCGCGGCAAAATGCGCTTTAATATGATAGCACAGGTTTATTGACAATTTCAACCGAAAGGGTTAAAGTATAAAATACCTTTACAGTGATTGAGGGATGTGTATATGTCGCTTAACCAGAAACTCGCGGATTTGATGTTTCCGGACGTTACGCATTCGCCGGAGCATTTTGAGAATATCTATCCTCCGCGCAAGCTTACGGAAGGCGCAAGGGTAACAAGGATTGCCCCAAGCCCCACCGGCTATCTTCATCTGGGGGTGCTGTTTACCGCGATGGTAAACCGCATTGCCGCAAAATCCACCGGCGGCGTGTTTTATTTCAGGCTGGAGGACACCGACAAAAAGCGGGAAGTGGAAGGCGGCGCCGAGGATATTTTGAAAGGGCTTGAGGCTTTCGGGGTAATCCCGGACGAGGGGTTGACAGCCTCAGGTGAGGAAATCGGCTGCTACGGCCCATACCGGCAGAGCCGGCGCGCCGGGATTTACCACGTGTATGCTAAATCATTGGTGGAGCGGGGGCTTGCCTATCCCTGTTTTTGCAGCGAGGAGGAGAGGGAGAAAGCGCGGCAGGAGCAGGAAAAGATGAAGCTGCGCACAGGCTATTACGGCGAGTTCGCGGTCTGCCGGGGGTTGACCGCCGAGCAGGCGATAGAAAAAATCGAGCGAGGGCTCCCGTTTGTGGTAAGGCTGCGCAGTCCGGGCAGCGAGGAAAACCGGATTGTGTTTGAGGATTTGATAAAGGGCAGGATTGAAATGCCCGAAAACGACGAGGATATTGTTTTATTAAAATCCGACGGAATACCGACATACCACTTTGCGCATGCTGTTGATGACCACCTTATGCGCACCACCCACGTAATCAGGGGGGACGAATGGGTTTCATCGGCTCCAAAGCACCTGCAGCTGTTTAAGGTGCTGGGGTTTAAACCGCCGAAATACGCGCACGTCAGCCCTATCATGAAGGACGACGACGGCGGCAGGCGCAAGCTGTCAAAGCGGAAGGACCCGGAAGCCGCGGTACGCTATTACGCCGAGCAGGGGTATCCCGCCGACAGCGTGATGGAATACCTGATGACTATTGCCAACAGCGATTATGAGGAGTGGAGGCGCCGCAACCAAAAAGCCGACAGGAGCGAGTTTAAGTTCAGCCTTAAGAAGATGAGCGTTTCGGGCGCGTTGTTCGATATCAACAAGCTGAACGACGTCAGCAAGACGGTGATTGCGGCGATGGACGCGAAGCCCGTGGCCCGGCAGGTTCTGGACTGGGCAGGGGAGTTTGACAAGGGGTTTTATGACCGTTTAAACCGCGATTTTGACTATACGGTGGGGATTTTCTCAATCGACCGCGGCGGCGACAAGCCGCGCAAGGATATCGCGAAATGGAGCGATGTCCCCGATTATGTATCCTATTTCTTTGACGAGACATTTGAAATCAGGGACGGGCTGCCCGACAATGTCAAACCGGAGGACGCGGCTAAGATAATCGGCGAGTATTTGAAGGTTTACAATCCCGACGAGGACAAGACACAGTGGTTTGAAACCATGAAATCCATCTGCCCAAAGCTCGGCTTTTGCCCCGAAGTCAGGGAGTATAAGAAAAACCCCGAAGGCTACAAGGGCCATGTCGGGGATGTCAGCGCGGTGATACGGCTTGCGGTTACCGGACGGAAAAACACCCCCGATTTGTGCAGCATTATGAAGCTGCTCGGAAAGGACAGGGTGTTTCAGCGGCTTGAGCAGATGAAGCGAAAACTTGAAAATCAATAGATACGGGTGGTTTGAGATGAGCGAGAATACCATCAATCTCGGTAATCCGAGGAATTTCATTGAAGAAATAATCGAGCAGGAGCTTGCCCCCTGCGGGCGCTGCTACGGAAAGCGGGTTCACACCCGGTTCCCGCCGGAGCCGAACGGGTACCTGCACATCGGGCACGCCAAAGCCATCTGCATAGATTTCGGGACTGCCGAGAAATACGGCGGGCTTTGCAATCTGCGTATGGACGACACCAACCCCGCCACAGAGGACGAGGAATACGTTGAGGCCATAAAAGAGGATATACGCTGGCTTGGGTATGACTGGCAAGACCGCTTTTACTACGCCTCAGATTATTTTGAGATAATGTACGAGGTCGCGGAAAACTTAATCCGCAAAGGGCTTGCCTATGTCTGCGAGCTTTCGCCGGAGGAAGTGCGCCAAAACCGCGGGGATTTGACCCGTCCGGCGGTAAGCCCGTACCGCGACCGCCCGATTGAGGAGAGCCTTGATTTGTTCCGCAGAATGAGGGCTGGCGAGTTCCCGGACGGGCGGATGACCCTGCGCGCCAAAATCGATTTGGCGAGCGGCAATTTCAATATGCGCGACCCGGTGCTGTACCGGATTTGCCATCTGCCCCACCATAGGCAGGGCGACAAGTGGTGTATTTACCCGATGTACGATTTCGCGCACCCAATCGAGGACGCTGTCGAGGGAATTACCCATTCCCTGTGCTCTTTGGAGTTTGAGGACCACCGCCCGCTTTATGACTGGGTGCGGGATAATTCGGGCCTGGAAGGCAACCCCCGGCAGATTGAGTTCGCCCGTCTGAACATGACCTACACCGTGATGTCAAAGCGCAAGTTAAGAAGGCTTGTGGAGGAGAAAAAGGTGATGGGCTGGGACGACCCGCGCATGCCCACCCTCTGCGGGCTGCGCCGGCGCGGGTACACGCCGGAGGCTATCCGGGATTTTATCGAGCGGGTCGGAGTGGCCAAGACCAACAGCACCGTTGAACTCGCGCTGCTTGAGCACTGCCTGCGCGAGGACTTGAATGTCAGGGCGGAAAGGGTTATGGCGGTTCTGCGGCCGGTAAAGCTCACAATTACAAACTACCCCGAAGGCAAAACCGAGAAGTTTGAGGTTGAAATCAACCCGAGCAGCCCCGAGGCGGGGACACGCGAGGTCTGGTTCTCGCGTAGCCTCTGGATTGAGCGGGATGATTTCATGGAGCAGCCGGTCAAGGGCTATTACAGGCTGTATCCGGGCAACGAAGTAAGGCTTAGGGGCGCGTATATCGTAAAATGCACCGGCTGTATCAAGGACGACAGCGGGAATGTCGTTGAAGTGCTGGCGGAGTACGATCCGGAGTCGAGGGGGGGCAACGCCAAAGACGGGCGGAAGGTCAGGGGCACAATACACTGGGTGGATACCCTGACCGCGGTTGACGCCGAGGTAAGGCTGTATTCAACCCTGTTCACCGACCCCGACCCTGAGGCCGACGACAAGGATTTTATGGAATGCCTGAACCCCAATTCGCTTAAAATCCTGACCGGCTGTAAAGTTGAGCGGCGGCTGGCGGACGCGGTCTTCCCGGAGCCGTTCCAGTTCATGAGGCAGGGGTATTTCTGCGTGGACAACCGGGATTCAAGACCCGGAAGGCCGGTGTTCAACCGCTCGGTTTCTTTGAAGGACAGCTTTAAAATATAGCGCGCGGAACGTTTTGGACGATGCTTTAGGTAGGGTTAAAAACCCGTCTGCTGCCGCAAAAACGTGCGGATAAAATCAGGGGCTGCGTTTCGCAGCCCCTTAAGCCCCTTAAAAGGTATATTATACTTATCTGTTCAAACTGCAGGCCCCGCCGCTGATTACGATTCCCCGTTCGGCGTCAAGAGTTACCGTGGTGCCGCTTTTCAGTATTTTGGTGGCTCCCTTGGCGCTGACCAGAACCGGTATGTCGAGGGCCATTCCGACGATTGCGGCATGGCTGTTGAGCCCCGGGGCTTCGGAGATGATGCCCAAACATTCTTTCAGGATTGACAGAATGTTGTTGCTGGTTTGGGGAATCACCAGAATATCGCCGCTCCTGAAGGTCCGCAGGGCTTCTTCTTCGCTGGTTGCGACGCAGAGGTTGCCGCAGACCGATAGGTTTGTCGCTCCCGTTCCCTCGACCAGAATATTTCCGACGAGATGGACTTTGAGCAGGTTGGTTGTCCCCGAGATTCCCAGAGGGACGCCGGCGGTGATGACTACAAGGTCGCCGCTATTTAAAAGCTCCGCTTTTGTGGCCTGTTCGACCGCGTGCTCAAACAGGTCATCGATGGTGTCCTTTTCTTCGGTCTTTATCGGAACGACGCCCCATGACACGTTCATCTGGCGCATTGTCACCTCGCTGGGTGTGCAGCAGAAGATGGGGCAGGCGGGACGGTATCTGGAAATCATGCGTGCGGTGGCGCCGGATTTGGTTACCGCGAGTATTGCCGCGGCGCCGAGGTCGTGGGCGGTCGTGACAGTGGCGTGGGAAATGGCGTTGGTGACGTTCGGCTGGTCAATCATGTCCCGCGCGGCAAAACGCTTTTTATAGTTTATGTCCTGCTCGGTGCTGACGGCTATTCGCGCCATTGTGCGCACCGCTTCGACAGGGTACTCCCCCGCCGCGGTTTCGCCCGAAAGCATTATCGCGCTGGTGCCGTCGTAAATCGCGTTTGCGACGTCGGTGGTTTCGGCGCGGGTGGGGCGGGGGTTTTTGATCATGGATTCAAGCATCTGCGTCGCCGTGATGACCTGAAGTCCGGCGTTGTAGCCTTTTTTAATCAGGGTTTTCTGGATGGCCGGGAGCTTTTCTAATGCTATCTCCACTCCCAAATCCCCGCGGGCAATCATTATGCCGTCCGAGACCTTTATGATTTCGTCGATGTTGTCGACGCCTTCCTTGTTTTCGATTTTGGCGATAATCCTGATTGTGTGGTTGTTGTACCGCTCAAGCTCATGCCGGATTTGTAGGACGTCGTCTGCCCTGCGGGTAAAGGAGGCTGCGATGAAATCGGCTTCAATCTCGCAGGCAAAGCGTATATCCATTTTGTCGCGCTCGCTCATGAATGGCATGGACAGCTTGACACCGGGTATGTTGATGCCTTTGTTTGAGGAAACATGGCCGCCGTTGATGACGGTGCAGTGTATTTCGGTTTCGGTAGTTTTTTCGATTTTAAGCTCGATATTCCCGTCGTCAATCAGGATTTTTTGTCCGGGCAGCACGTCGCGGCAAAGCCCGCCGTAGCTGATTGAGGCTTTAATTATCCCGAAGTTTACGCCGGGTTTGTACTCCCCTTCGATTTCCTCGGAGGTAAGAATAAACTTGTCGCCGGCTTTCAGCAGCGGATTATCCCTGATGGTTTCGAGCCTTATTTCCGGCCCCTTGGTGTCGATTAGGACGGCGACCGGAAGACCAAGTTCGCTCCGGATTTCCTTCACCATGTTTACGCGGGCGAGGTGCTTTTCATGGTTTTGGTGGGACATATTGATACGGGCGACATCCATTCCGGATTTCATCATTTCACGTATGATGTCGGGATTGTCTGTGGAAGGGCCCAGTGTGCATATAATTTTGGTTTTCCTCATTTGTATTTTCTTCCTCTTTAAACTGATTTTCTCCCATGATACAGTATACACCCAAACCCTGCCGAGAACAAGCAGAAAACAAAAATCGTACATTTATCAAAAAAGTTCAAAGGAAGTGCGGAATTGATTGATAAATTGCCTGAAAAGTATTTAATCAGGATGAAAAGGCTTCTGGGGGAGGAGTTTGGCGCCTTTTTGGAGACCTACCGGTCTCCGGCGCGGCGCGGGCTGCGGGTCAACATACTCAAATGCGGTGTTGATTGGTTTCGCGGGGTATTTCCCTATCCGATTTCGCCCTCCCCGTTTTGCGCCGAGGGGTTTTATCTTCACAGCGACCTGAAAGCGGGGGCCGAACCGCTGCACCACGCGGGGGCGTATTATATGCAGGAGCCGTCCGCGACGGCGGCGGTGGCGGCGCTCGCCCCGCGTCCAGGCGAGCGGGTGCTGGACGTCTGCGCCGCGCCGGGCGGCAAGTCAACCCAGATAGCCGCCGCGCTGCGCGGCGGCGGTTTGCTGTGGTCAAACGAGGTGGTAAGGCGGCGGGCCGAAATCCTCGCGCAGAATATCGAAAGGTGCGGGGTGCGCAACGCGGTGGTGTCGTGCGCCGGTGCAAAGACACTCGGCGAGAGGCTTGCGGTTTTTTTTGACGCGGCGCTGGTTGACGCCCCGTGTTCGGGCGAGGGGATGTTCAAAAAAGAGCCCGAGGCGATACCGCGCTGGAGCGAGGAGAATATACGGTTTTGCGCAGAGCGCCAGCTTGAGATACTGCTGTCGGCTGCCGATACGGTAAAGCCGGGGGGCAGGCTTTTGTATTCCACCTGCACCTTTGCGCCGGAGGAAAACGAGGTTGTAATCGCTCGGTTTCTCTGCAGCCGACCGGATTATGAGCTTGTGGACATCTGCGGGCTGGTCTCCTTCGGCAGGCCGGGCTTTTCATGGGACAGGGTAAAGGAGTTCGCCCAGGGTTTCGGCTCTGCGGATTTGCCTTTCCCGCTTGAATACACAAGGCGGATTTTCCCGACCGACGGCGGCGAGGGGCATTTCATCGCGCTGATGAGGCGGAGGACGGCCGAGGGCGGACGCGCCGAAGGGTATAAATACAACCTTAAAGACGAAAACAGCGGGAAATTCCGCGAATTATACCGAGAGATATTTACCAGCGTGCCTTACGGCGTTATTCAAACAATCGGCGGCACAGTCCGGCTGCTGCCCGAAGGTTTGCCGGACCTGAAGGGGTTAGGGGTAGTATCCGCCGGGGTGGCGGGCGCAAAGGCGCGGAAAGACCGTCTTGAGCCCTGCCACGCGCTGTTCATGGCGGCAAAGGGCGGGGAATGTAAATCCATACTCGATTTGGAATACGGCGACCCAAGGCTTACCGCCTTTCTGAAAGGCGAACCGGTAAAGGCGCCGGGCTGCGCCGGCTGGACCGCGGTGGCGGTCGAGGGTGTGGTTACCGGGTACGGAAAGGCGTCGGGCGGTATCCTGAAAAACAAATACCCGAAAGGGTTAAGGCTAAAAGCGGAAAATCGGGCATAAAAAAAAGCACAGCCGAAAGCTGTGCCGTTTTTGTTTAGTTCGCGGTGTCCTGCAGTTCCCACTGGCGTACCCGCGTTTTCAGTTTTACCGGAACGATGTTTGACCAGTTGACCTTGAATACAAGCGGGTACAGCACCGCCTCCAGGGACGCGGCGAGAATAATATCTATGATAGAATGCTGTTTTATGAAAACGGTTGACGCGCATATAAGTATGGTGAGGATAAGTGAGGCAAATTTCCAGCCCCTGCGGTTTTTAAACAGTTTGGATTTGCACAGCCCTATGTGTATGGCGAGCTGGTTGAGCACGTGGATGCTCGGACAGCAGTTTGTGTTGGTGTCGTTGGCGTAAATCGCCCGCTTTACTATATTGCTGAAAAAGTCGTCCTCCATCACGGCGGGGCGCAGCGGCTGGCCGTGCGGGTAAACGATGTATAAAGCCATGGCCACAAACATTCCGGTGTATATAAGCATTATTGTGCGGACAAAATCGCACCGGTCGCTGAAACAGAGCAGCACCAGCACAATCGCAATCAACGGGAACCATACGACATAGGGGACGACAAAAACCGGGACGAACGGAATCAGCTCATCCAGCGAGCAGCTGACCCAGTTGCGGGGCACGATGTATTTTTCAAGCAGCGAGAATTCCGCGCCGAGCAATAAAAAGCCAATGAAAAGCACCGAATGCCAGTATTTGCGCACTAGCATTCTTCTTCCTTCCGGTGTGGCCCATTCCCTGCCTAGTATGATTTCTATTATCGGGTTTTTCATGCTTCCCACCTCCCAAAAAAGGGGCGCCCGGCTTTATTCCGCAAGCGCCGGGACGGTTGTATACAGGCGGTAGCCGTGGATGAACTCAAGGATTTCAAAAACCGTGCAGATTTTATCGGCAATGCAGACAATCAGGGCCTCGCGGCAGCTCGGCAGCCTCCATGTCAGCGGCCACATGTGTTTCAGAATGATGTCTTCCTCCTTCTTTGTCAGATTGAAATGCTTTTTTGCGTTTTCAAGCGCCGTTCTCGGATGGGTGTAGCCGTGCCAGCGGTGCGACTTGTCGGGGACGTGCCAGTCGTAGAGGAAGAAGTCGTGGAGCAGCGCCCCGCGCACCAGCTCCGCCTCGCCGCATTTTATGCGCATCAGCCTAAAAAAGGCGTAGCTGTAAAACGCGACGGCAAGGCTGTGTTTCAGGCGGGTGGTTCTGCCGTGGTGGATGAAACCGTCCATCCTTCTAATCGGCTCAAATTCCAAAAGCGGTTTGACGCATTCGATGAAAAAGTCTATATCAATGAGTTTGGGGTTTGCAAAGTTCATGTGTTGCATTGCTCTCCTTTAGGGTTACAAGATTTCCGCTGTCGTCTATTATACAGGACTGGAACATTATACTCAATAGGTTTAGTGAAAATCAATGTAACTTGCATATAAAGTTTTTTTGGCGGGGGTGACTTTATTGTTTGAGATGACGGTATCGGCTCCCTATAATATAATATACCATATCTTCAAAAAGACAAATGCCTGTTTTTGGTTTGGCGCAAATTTTATCGGGAAATACTGACGGTTTTTGGGCGGGTACTTGACAAATGCGCTAAAACGGTTATAATAGTTACGCCAAAAACAGTATTGCGGAATTGTGTAATGGTAGCACGGCAGACTCTGACTCTGTTTGTGAGGGTTCGAATCCTTCTTCCGCAACCAAAAAGAAACGACAATTTTCGTCAGAAAGTTGTCGTTTCTTTTTGTACTGTTCACTTTTCTCTTTTCATTATTCTCTCTTCACTAAAATCGTCGTTTCCAGATAAGAGATAAAAGAGAAAAGATAAGAGAATAACAAAAACAATAAATAAACTTATATTTGGAGCAAGGTTATTAATGGAGTATGCGTTGCGGTGAGCAAATCGCGAACTGCTGGTGTTTTTTATATATATGGATTGGTGTACGCGGTGGGGCAACATCTTTTTTTGTCAGTAGATTACAACGGTGTTACACACTTGGAAGCGCAAAAACACAAGCTAAAGTAGAACTGTATTGAATTTTTAAAGATGAAATGA
>FZPS01000045.1_pt79 | contig 10596 bp, 6 predicted proteins | sample 1817821 | NCBI WGS metagenome assembly FZPS01 (sample SAMEA104158645, study PRJEB21678) | metagenome | place: Germany | collected 2015-04-21 | reverse complement strand
TTGAGGGGGTAATCGTTGTACCGGATGTTGTGAACGTCTGCGAATATGTCGAGTTAAACTTGTTGGTCGTGTCATACGGGAAGTAACCGGGTAAATAATTGGTAAAGTTATCATTATTGATTGTTATGGATTCACCGGGTACTACCGTTACCGTAACATTTACATTAGTAGATTTGGACTGGCCGTTGAACGCGTCGGTTAGCGTGAACGTAATCTGGTAATCGGTAGGCTTCGCGTTCTCCTTCCATTGTGCATAGAGGGTTGTATGCGCGGTAATTGTGAAAGTAGCGCCCGGCATATAGGTTGTGCCTGAGCCGTTTGCCGCTGTGTTCCAGCTTACGAACTCATGCCCTGCGTATGTGAAGCCATTGGGCTTAACAGTTACTTGTGAGCCGTGGGGGTAGTCTGTGGAGTCGGTTACTGTGCCGGTACCGCCGTTTGCATTATAGAATACGTTCCAAATACACGGCTGCCAATTAGCTGTAAGCGTTATTGTGCTGCCGGGTGTTACCTGCGACATATCTATTGTTCCGCCTGCCGCGATTGTTCCGCCAAGCGTTGAACCCCAGTTCAAGAACGAGTGTCCAGTCTTAGAGGGAACAGCTGTGGAAATTGTGTAAGTGCCTGTGGGTGTCCACGGAACGGTTACATTTGCAGGATTAGGACCGCCTGTACCGCCGTTCAAATCATACTCAATGTAGAATTCAGGATTTGCCCATATAGCTTTCAGCACAAGGTTATATGCGGGTGCGTTGATAATGGTACCGCCTGCTGCCAATAATGAGCCGCCTACCATATCCGAGCGTTCCCAACCCATAAATACCTGATTGCCGCTTATTGTGGGTTCGGTTGAGGGAAGCGTGATTTTCTGGCCGGGGAAGAACTCTATTGTGTTAAATGTTCCCGAACCGCCGTTGAGGTTGAATGTCAACTCAAAGGGGTTGCCTTCCCAAACTACTATAAAGGTTGTATCCTGACCGGGCATCGATATAGGACCTACATAGTCTTCGCTGTAAGTCTGCGCTGAATCGGCCGCGTTTACCCAGCCTCTGAAGAAGTACAGGTCGTCCTCATAGGATAATGCTGTGCCGAACAGGTAGTTATAAATGTTAGTGCCTTGAAGAACATTTTCGTATTCTGTTACGAATGTATTGCCGTTAATAATCTTGCTCGGGTCGTGAACGAGCGTCATACCGTCTTCGTCTGAACCCTCGATTATAAGTGTCAGCTTAGAAAGCTTAGACCATTGCGCCTCAAGTGTTATACCGCCCTTAGGCATTTTGAAAGTTTCGTCGGGCTGATACATCTGTCCGTTCTGCGCTGCGTACCAACCTAAGAAGGTATAGCCGTCTCTCGGAGCGGTTACGTTAAGAACTGTTACCGTTTCGTCCTCTGCATAGCCCTTTGTATCTGTAGGAGCGTTTTCACCCTCGTATGTTACGTAATATACCGGGGGATCAAAGTCAGCTGTGAAGGTTGTATTGGCTACTACAGTGTATTTTTCGCCGGGCTGGTATGTTTGACCGTCAACGTTGCATACCCAACCTGCGAATACCCATTCTTCTCCGTCAACTGTTCTTGATAAGCCGGTAGCGGGCTTAATAGTAATCTCAGTGTCGGGGAGCACGGGTTCCTGTGTGGGAGGTGTGCCTGTGCCTTCGCCTGCGTTATATGTAACTGTGTAAGAGTCAAGCCATTGTGCTACAAGCGTTACATCATAGCCGGGCATTGTGAATGTGCCGTCCTTATAATATATAAAGCCTTCCCACTCCCAGCCGCCGAATATCTTGCCTTCAAGTGTGGGAGCTTGGGTCAATACTATTTTGGTACCTATGGGGTAGCTGCCGCCGTTTGTGCCCATACCTGTACCGCCGTTAAGGTCGTATGTCAGGCTGTATAGTATGTCGTCCCATCGTGCTTTAAGTGTTGTGTTCTTTACTAAATGAATTGAACCTGTATATGAATCGTCGTATAGTATATTTGATTCTTCATCGAGCCAGCCTAAGAAATTCTTGTTAGCGCGTGTTGCTCTTGAATAAAGTATCAAGTTGGTCAAGTCGTCGCTTGTAAAGACTTTAATCGTGTTTCCGGTGAAGGAATAGCCTTCAGCAGGTTCGAAAGTACCGCCAGCCGGGTCAAAAGTAATCGTGATTTCTACTTTTTCTTCCCATGTAGCGGTAATCGTACAGCTTGATGAAACTGAAACAAACTGTGTAGGCCCTACAACGCCGCCAATTTCAGGTGCGCTCCAGCCAGCAAAGTCGTAGCCTTCTCTTGTAGGTGCAGCAGGAAGCTCAAAGGGCACGTTCTTTTCAACCTCAATCTGAAGCGGGTCGGGCATGCCTGTTACGGAGCCGTCATCAACACCGGGATCAAATGTAACAATCAGTTTTGGCTTTCCGCCGCCGGGGTTATCGCCGGGATGTGTGCCGCTGCCGCCCGGATTTATCTGGTTAGCATCAACAATCATGCCAATAAGGAAGCCGTCAAATACCTCCGAGGTATCCGGTACATCGCCAATCTTGTCAGTAATGTTTACATATGTATTATTGATGTCATCCATGCTCTTATTGGACTTGACACCTTTTACGGTGCCTGTGCCTGAGGGCTCAGTTCTGAGATAGAATGCGTATTGCTCCTCCTCAGGTGTGCCTATAATACTATCATTTGTACAGTTGTAGTCTTCAATAAGTGCTGCCAGATCGTCATAATGATACGGGTTGCCTCCGGATTGCATCAGCTTGCCCATATCAGGACCTGTGTTCGAATATCCGAAAACATAGTATGCCTTAGCCTTGTAAACAAATATTACAATGCTTGCGGCGATCTCCCCATCGATTATCGACAGGTTTTCGGACAGATACGATGTTAGCGTACTGCGCGCGTCGGCTAATGCCGCTTTTGCGTTAGCTCTCGCAATCATATTGCTGAATGTAGGTATCAATATCGCCGCTAAAATGCCTATAACGGCAATAACGATAATCAGCTCTACGATTGTAAAAGCACGTTTGTACGAGTGATTTCGCTTCATTTTTTTCCTCCTTCTCTCTGAGTTATTTGTAATAGTGGTTTCGCCTATTACATCAAACCAAAACTTTCCAAATATTACGCATATTTTGCGTAACCTTATATTTATCTTAATAATAGAACCGGCAATTGTCAACCAAACAACAGCGAATAATGACTAATATGGTTATACTCATCATATGGTTGCAGTAATTGCAACATATGATAGTAACATTCTTCACTTTGAATCAACATTATACAACGCTTTTCTCCGCTTTCCATTTACTATTTGTTTGATTTTTTTGAAAACAGCGTTATTATTACAATTAATTTGTCCTTTGACGGAGCAAAATCTGCAGAAAATGTAACATTTCAATTAGAAATACGGCTTTTCAGTTATTTAATTTTTAAAACAAACTTTTTACCTGATATCGATATTTGGAAAAAATAACCGTTTTTCAGCGGATTATGGTAGGCTCTGATTTCAACGAATTGTGCATATTTCGACTGTGCATATATAAATAGCTTGAATAAATACAATAATTTCGTTATAATAGCAATGTTTAATTTGAAGCTCAAAGGAAGGGTTGAAAGGTTTGAAAAGAATAAGGTTCGCAACTATTTTGCTATTGCTCGTGTTTTTATGCACGAATACTCATATTATTTTCTTATGTACCGCTAATGCTACTAATTTTTTTGATGTCGAAATTCCTCAAGAAATAAACTCTATCAGCTCAAAGTATGTGCTTTTATACGAAACGAAATCAGGCAAGGTTTTATATGAGAAGCGGGGCTATGAACAAGCCTATCCCGCAAGTACCACAAAGATTTTAACAGCAATCATTGCGATTGAGCAGGCTGCGGATTTACAAGCCGAGGTTACATTGGGCAACAGCGTTGAAACCAAGGGCTCATCTATGGGATTGAAGCCGGGTGAAAGGCTTAAGCTTATAGATTTGCTGTATGGCATGATGTTGGTATCGGGAAATGACGCAGCGCGTGCGATTGCGGAGCATATTTCCGGTTCGGTATCAGATTTTGCAGTGCTTATGAACGAATATTGCGACAGGCTGGGAATGAAGCATACGCAGTTCAAAAACCCCAATGGCTTAGATAATACCGAGCATTACACAACAGCATATGATTTAGCGCTTGCCGCGGCATATGCTATGAAGAACCCTACCTTCAGAGAGATAGTATCGACGGAGGTTTACAATATTCCTCCAACCAACCGACATTCCGAAGGCTTCATGCTTGAAAACACAAATAGATTCATTCATAAGAAGGCTGACGATAAAGATTCCTTCCTATATCAATATGCAACCGGCATAAAGACGGGCGATACAATGTTCGCGGGCAAGTGCCTTGTGGCTTCTGCCCAAAAAGGAGAAATGGAGCTTATCGCCGTACTGTTTGGCGATATGGACGATAAGACAACAATAGGCGAAAACAGGTATGTTGCGGCGCGAAACCTTTTCGAGTTCGGCTTCAACAACTTTGAGCTTGTGAGAATTGCAGATTTAGATTTGCCTAATAAAGTAACCTGTGATGTTTCAGGTTCTACAATCAAGCAAACAACCTTGAACATAGACTTAGAAAACAGCTATGCGTGCATACCAAAGAGCGATGTGCAAACTATTAAGGAAAACGCTTCTAAGCTGAGCTTGAAATTAGTATTAACCGAAGCAGGCGAAGGTGAAAGCGTACTTAAAGCACCGGTTGACGCAGGCGAAGCCGTGGGCAGCTTGCAGTATTTATATAATAATGAAGTAATTTTTACAGCGGCGTTGACAGCAGCCGAGAAGATTGAAAAAGCCGATGTTGACACGAGCTCAGGGCAAAAGGTAGAGGAGGTTGTGCAGCCCGAAGCCCCCGATTATTCGTGGCTGTTCTGGCTGCTTACCGCAAGCATAGGCATTGTTATCGTAATAGTTGTAGTTCAGCTTACAAGAAGAAAGCCGCGCAGAATACGATATAACCGCCCGAACAAGTATCGTGTGCGCAGAAGAATATAAATTGCGGTATTTGTAATAGATTGTTATAATATATGTAATACATAAGCGGAGGGAGAATGGACAAGTTAGATTTGTATATTGTGGGAATTGGCGGTCAGGGCGTATTAACCATTGCGGAGATATTAGCTATTGCTGCTCAAAATAAGGGTTTTGAGTGCAATTTCTATCCCACAAAGGGCATGGCGCAAAGGGGAGGCTTTGTAAAGGCGCAGCTTCGTATAGGCAAGGGCGGCGCAGGCCCTGAGATTTCCCCGCATACTGCCGATGCTGCAATATCTATGGAGCTTCAAGAGTCGCTAAAAGCGATGAAATATGTAAAAAAGGGCGGCGATGTTCTGATTTGGTCTTATAAGTGGCTGCCTACCGATGTTATGCTGAAGCGCGCAAGCTATCCCGAGGTTGACGCTGTAGCGAAAACAGCAATAGAACAGGGCTTAGCGCCAAAGGTGCTGCTGATTCAAGACTATCCTGATGGTATTGCGCAAAACATTGTGCTTTTAGGCGCTTCGGTCGCGCATACCGCTGTCGGCAAAATGTTCACAGCCGACGAAATAAAAGAGGCTATGCTTCAACGCTTCTCGAAGGGCGTTGAGAATAACTTGAAATCGTTTGAATTAGGCTTAAATTCTAATGTATGGGAGGGATAAAATGCGTGATTCTCGCATAGATTCGATATTTAATTGCAAATCGCTTGCGCTTTTCGGCTCTGTTTCAGAGGGTAAGTTAGGCAGAGCGCTAATCGAACGCTTAATCGACGGCGGCTTTGATATGAAGAATGTGTATGTTATCAACCCGAAGGGTGCAGGGCATTTAGATTCCAAAGGTTATAAAAGCGTATCAGAGCTGGCAGATAAAAAAGTCGATTTAGCGCTTATAGCAAGCCCCGCCGAAACCGTGCCTCAGGTGTTGGAGGAGTGCGGTGAAGCAGGCATAAACAGCGCGGTCATAATAAGCTCGGGCTTTTCAGAAGCTGGCAATAATGAGTTAGAGAAAAAATTAGTTGAAGCGGCGCAAAAATATTCTATTCGTTTTATTGGTCCTAATTGTGCAGGTGTTGCTAATACTAAAAACTCATTGCTTGCTACTATAGAGGCAAAGCCCTCCATGGGCGGCATATCGCTTATTTCGCAGAGCGGCGCGGTAGGCGGTTTAATAATGCACCTCTCCACTGAAAACGGTTTGGGCATATGTAAGTTCGCAAGCTATGGAAACGGCGCGGACTTGAACGAAACCTCATTATTAGAGTATTTAATTGATGACGAAAGCACAGATGTCATTACACTTTATGTTGAGAATATAAAAGATGGCAGGCGCTTTATGGAGGTGCTGAGAAAAGCAACAGCCGTAAAGCCTGTTATCATAATAAAGTCGGGCAGAACATCAAGCGGACAGCGCGCGGCTATGTCGCACACCGGCTCTATGGCAGGCGCGGATATGGTTTACGATGCGGCTATTTCCGCATGCGGCGGTATTCGCGCAATAACCGTTGACGAGATGTTCGATTACGCAAAGATTTTTGCCGCTAAAAAGCAAATGGCAGGCAAGAAGGTCGCAATTATAACTAACTCGGGCGGTCCGGGCGTTATGACAGCGGATATGTGCGAGAACGCAGGGCTTACGGTTTGCGCTCCGACAGATTCGTTGAAGTCCAAGCTGCAAGAGTTCCTGCCGTCATATGCCGGGCTTGCAAATCCCATAGATTTAACAGTTGGCGCAACTCCCGAAGGCTATGCAAAGGCGTTGAGCGCTTGCTTAGAGGAATATGACGCTGCAATAGTTATGTATGTAGGCACGCCGCATTTACAGGCATTGCCCGTAGCGAATGAGTTAGCAAAGGTAGCGCGCAACAGCGACAAGTGCATATGCGCTTTGTTCGAAATAGGCAGCGATATAGAAGAAGCCAAGCAGGTGCTGAAGGACAGCGGCATTGTGCTGTTCCCATCAGGCGAGAGGGCGGCAAACGCGCTTTCGAAGCTTGCTGAGTATGAGCAGCACAAGGCGAACCGACGCGAAATTAACCTGTGCCCCGATGTCGAGTCTATGGAGATAAGCTGCCACTGCGGAAGAACGAGCTTGCTTGAAACCCAAGCCATGCGCTTGCTGGACAGCGTAGGCATTAGCATACCCAAGAATTTCTTTGCCGCAAATAATCACGATGTGGTTAAGGCGTGCAACGAGATAGGCTATCCTGTTTGCATGAAGGTGCTTTCCTCCGATATAATTCATAAGTCAGATGTGGGCGGAGTTATTCTTAATATTAAGAACGACTTTGAATGCACCGAAGCGTTCAATAGGCTGTCAAAGCTTCAAGGCTTTATCGGCGTAATAGTATATCCCATGCTTGATAAAGGCTTCGAAGTGATGATGGGCTTTGTGCGTGATGCGCAGTTCGGTCCTGTCATGATGTTCGGTATGGGCGGCATATATACCGAGGTGCTTAAGGATGTAGCATTAGGCATTGCCCCCTTGAATTATGAAGCCGCACTTGAGTTGATTAAGTCAACAAAGTGCTATGAGATATTAAAAGGAGCACGCGGCGGCAAGAAGGCGGATATCGATGCGCTTTGCGATATATTGGTAAAGCTTTCTATGCTTCCGTTCATGTATGAAAACATACAAGAAGCAGATATTAACCCTGTATTCGCTTATGAAGACGGTGCAGTGGTAGCTGATGCGAGAATATTGCTGTCAACAGGGGATAAAATAGAGAAAGAGTGGTGTTAGGAGTTTTTATGAAAAGCATAAGAGTAGCAGAGCTATTACAGAAGTATGAGAGTTTAGAAGAAGTAGTCGTATCCGGCTGGATTCGTACTATTCGCGAGAGCAAGACAGTTGGCTTTATTGAGCTTACCGACGGTACGAGCTTCAAGGGCGTGCAGATAGTATTCGACCGCGAGAAAATCGCAAATGAAGTTCAGAAGAAGTTTGCAACAGGTGCTGCAATCACAGCCAAGGGCAAGGTTGTTATCACGCCCGACGCGCCACAGCCCTTCGAGATTCAAGCAGAAGATATTATAATTGAAGGTGAGTCGCCGGTTGACTATCCCTTGCAGAAAAAACGCCATTCATTAGAGTTTTTGCGCACTATACAGCATTTGCGTCCGCGCACCAATACATTCCAAGCGACCTATCGCGTAAGGCATGTTGTCGCACAGGCAATACACAGATTCTTTGACGAGCGCGGCTTTTTATATGTGCATACGCCTATAATCACTTCAAGCGACTGCGAGGGCGCAGGCGAGCTTTTCAGAGTAACAACGCTTGATATGGAAAATCCCCCGCGCACAGACGACGGCGAAATAGACTATTCGAAAGACTTCTTCGCAAAGGAATCATTCTTAACGGTTAGCGGACAGCTCCATGCGGAAGTATTCGCTATGGCTTTCCGTGATGTATATACATTCGGTCCAACCTTCAGGGCTGAGAGATCTTTCACTACAAGGCATGCGGCAGAATTTTTGATGATAGAGCCTGAAATGGCTTTCTGCGACCTTGAAGGCGATATGGATGTTGCCGAAGCCATGATAAAGCATATTATAAATACGGTTATGGAGCGTTGCCCCGATGAGCTTAAATTCTTCAACAGCTTCATTGATAACGGTTTATTAGAACGCCTTGAAGGCATAGTGAACTCCGAATTTGAGAGAATAACATACACAAAGGCAATAGAGCTGTTAGAAAAAGCCGATGTGCAATTCAATTTTCCAGTAAAATGGGGTATGGATTTGCAGACAGAGCACGAGAGATACATAACCGAAAAGGTTTACAATCGTCCCGTATTCGTAACTGATTATCCAAAAGAGATAAAGCCTTTCTATGTGCGCATAAATGACGACGGCAAAACAGTTGCGGCGGCAGATTTGTTAGTTCCCGGAGTAGGGGAGATAATAGGCGGCAGTCAGCGTGAGGAACGCTATGATGTGCTGTTGCAGCGCGTACGCGAATTAGGCTTGTGCGAGGAAGAATATAAGTGGTATCTCGATTTGAGAAAGTACGGCGGCGCAAAGCACTCCGGCTATGGCTTGGGCTTTGATAGAATGGTAATGTATGTTACCGGAATGTCGAACATAAGAGATGTTCAACCCTTCCCGCGTACTACTGAGTTACTTGATTTCTAATAATATGATTATCATAGGAATCTGCGGGCCCTCGGGCAGCGGCAAAACAAAGCTGGCGGATAACTTGTGCGAAGCGCTTAGCGCGAATGATGTTTCGTGCTATGTACTTTCGCAAGACTGCTATTATAAAAGCTTTCCCGAACTCAGCTTCGAGGAAAGAGCACAGCTTAACTTCGATTCCCCAAGCGCTTTTGATTTTCAAGCGCTATATGAGGATATTGCCGCATTAGAGAGCAAAGTTCCTATAACTAAAAAGCAATATGATTTTTGCAAGCACTTGCGCGCCGATACAAACGAGCTTATATATCCGCCGCAGGTGCTTATTCTTGAAGGCATACACGCATTTTCAGATGATGAATACATATCGAAAATAGATATGTGCTTAAAGGTGTTTATGGATGTTCCTGCCGACATTTGCCTACTGCGCCGCGTAAAGCGCGATATGTTTGAGAGGGAACGCACATTCGATTCAATAGAACACCAATACAAAAAAACTGTGCGCCCCATGCTTGAAAAATATCTGAAGGTTTACAAAGAACGCGCGGATATATGCGTGGTAGGCGGCGGTAAGAACATGAAAGCTGTTGAGCTGATTTCTGAGTATGTATTAAGCTTAATAAAAAAATAGCGATTCTCTTTGTATTTTCCTGATTTGACGGCAATTGTATATTATACTATAATCGCTTTATTATAATACCCATAAAGGAGCATTTATGAAAAAGAGATTATTTATAATTCTGCTGATAGTGGTTTTGTTGATTTCATTCGGCTGTGCGTCAAGCCATGAAGCGCCAAACAGCGCAGACCAAGGCAGCGACAGAGGGCAAAACACATATGATGATAGCACGGAAGTCGTTTCACTCAGCAGCAGAAAGGTCATACGCAACGGCTCAATGGATATAGAAGCTGATGATGTGGTGGCTGCATATTCGGATATTCTCAACTATGCGAACCGGAATGGCGGCTACGAGTTCAAACATACAAGAACAGAACGCAATGGCTACACCTATATTTCTGCGCAAATCAAAATCAAGTCCGATAAGTTAGATGCGCTTATGGGTCATATAGGCAGCGTCGCTGTGATAATCAACAGCAGCACGACCAGCGATGATATTACAGATGAATATTACGACGTTCAATTACGCCTTGAAGCCAAGAAAAAGGCGCTTGAGAAGTATTACGAATTCTTGGAAAAAGCACATTCTTTAGATGAAACGCTGAAATTACAGGCGGAAATCAACAGCTTGACAGAAGAAATTGAGGTATTAGAAGGCAAGCTGAAGCTTTGGGATTCGCAAGTCAACGAGTCTGTATTAAATCTTACAATCAGCCAATCAAGCGACCCCTCAAAGCCTAAGAAAAAGGTTGATTGGAAGGCGCTTAGCTGGCGCGACATGGTTATATTGATCAAGAACGGCTTTATATCCGTATCAAATGTTATAATAGCTATACTGCAA
>FZPS01000181.1_pt106 | contig 10598 bp, 13 predicted proteins | sample 1817821 | NCBI WGS metagenome assembly FZPS01 (sample SAMEA104158645, study PRJEB21678) | metagenome | place: Germany | collected 2015-04-21 | reverse complement strand
TATTGTCCCATAATATTATCCATATAAAAGAGTTCAATTTCCTTTATATATGGCTTTAACTTTGCATCAGCCTTATTTAGAAAATCTAAATAGTCCACATAAGAGGGGACTAAACGATCATCATCTTCCTTAATTTTCTCATAATGGTCCTTGGCATAAATCATGGTTGGAAATTGTAAAAAATCAAATATTCTACTTTCAATTGGATAAAACTTGAATCTCATCTCTTATATCTCCTGAATTAATTAATCATAGGCTTAAGCTCAACCTCTAAGTCAATATCATCATAACTTAATAAAGCTTTTTTATATAGTGAAGTAGCTATAAATAATATAATTCCACTAAATATTACTACTAGACCTGGACTTATTATATCATATAAAAAGCCAAAAATCATTTGACCTACAGGAATAAATACAGTAACTGCAAGATTATATACTGTTGAGGTCCTTCCCATCAAGTCTAAGGGTACAACTTGATTAAATATGGTGCCTAAGGCTATGTTGGACACAGTAACTACTAATCCTACCATAAAGGATGTTATTAAAATTCCAAGATAAGATACCACATTGCTATCAAAGGTTTTTAAAATAATGCTAGAAGTAAATATTGACATAAGCAATACTAATAAGGCAGTAATAATAAAGCATGAGTAGGTAAGTCTACCTATCCTTATCTTCTTAATTATAACTCCACACAATAATGGTGCTAGTAACATAGATGAAGATAAGACCATTTGAAAAAATCCAAACTGCATATCATCTACTTTTAAAACTTCCTTTAATATATAAATTAGACCTATTCCAAAAAGTGGTACCGCCGAGAAATTAATTATTGTTCCTAAACCAATCATAGTTGAGATTAGCCTATTACTTTTTATTATTTTTACACCCTCCATTGTCCTTTTACCATATGATAGTATGGCATTCATCTAATGTCAATATTAAAATTAGATAATTATCTAATTTTAATAGGTGTGTAAGAACAATATCAAAAATATCTCTTGCTAAAAGTTTAGTCAAGAGATATTTTTTATTACAAGAGTTCAATTATTCGATTAATATATCCTACTATCTAAGTTCTAAGGGTTTTTACTTTTTTTGAATAAAAGCATCCTTAAAACCAGCTTCCTTAGCTTTTTTTAGCTGATTTTGTGCATTTTCAAGCTTACTATATGCCCCAATTTGTACACGGTATATCTCCTCCTTAGGTTTTGCAATGTAGGTTTTACCCTCCATTTCACAAAATCCCTTGCATATTTCCTCTGCACATTCTTGCCAAAAATCCGCATTTCCCATAAGGTTTGTAGCCTCATGAAGATTGGTCATAAAGGCCAGTTCCACAAGTATACTTGCTTTTGTCCCTAGTGAAACACAATTACACATAGCTAACCCAGCTGTCTTAACTCCTCTATTCTTTTGCTTTGTACCCTTAGATAAGTTCTTTTGAATATAGTCTGCAAGTTTTTTTGAATTACCTACTCTTGATGGGTTGGAATGTATATAGGTACCAACGCCCTCAGCCGAATTAAATGTAGCACCATCCCCATAGGCATTAAAATGCACAGATACAGAATACTTACAAGCAGCCTTTTTTATAGTTGCTTGTCTTGTTGCTAAGGGTATATCTTTATCATTGTGGGCATTTGCATCATCCCATCCCGTTTTTATTACAGCAAATCCATTTCTAATCAACTCTTCTTCAAGTCTTACGCATACACCAACACTAGCAATATGCTCTTTTATTGAAGACCCCTTTTTAACATCAATCTTTCCATCTTTCTCAAAATCAATATTAGTGGGCATAGGTGGAGTCCTGTGGCCAGCTGTATCACTTCCATGACCTGCATCTACTCCTATCTTAATCTTACTCATCATCCACTTCCTTTCTTGATATCAAAATAAATCAATTCTAATCTATAATATTTATTATAAAGGTGATTGACTAATAATCGTTTATAGTTCTCCATAAATTTTTATATTAATATTAGTTTATTATATGATTATATAGAGATAAGTTTCATTACCAAGCACGGGAGTGTGTCTTCCTAATGCTATCCTTATCCAAATCATTATCTAAACCCTTATTCAAATAGGAGCATTTTTATGTAATAATAGGCAGTTTAATAAATAAAAAAAAGCCCATTTACAAATCAAGTGTAAATCGGCTTATATTAAAAATCATTTTACAATATATTATTCTTTTAGTAGACTTTCTTTTTTGGCATAAATAATCCAGTCATATCTACACCTTCATGTTCTAATAGCTTCACCTTTATATCCAATCCTCCTGCATAACCTGTTAAGCATTTGTTGCTACCAACCACACGATGACAGGGTATAATAATTGAAATTGGGTTATGTCCGATAGCACCACCTACAGCTTGTGCTGACATTCTATCCTTCCCCATACGTCTTGCAAGCTCTCTTGCAATTTCTCCGTAAGTAGTTAGGCCTCCATAAGGTATCTCCATAAGGATCTTCCACACATTTTGCCTAAACTCTCCACCTATCGGAGTAAGGGACAACTTACTTAGGCATGGTTTGTTGCCAGCAAAATATTCATCCAGCCATTCTATAGCCTGTCTTAATATTGGAAGGTCATGATTTTCAACAATATCTTCTGGCATTGTTTTATTTATGTATTTCTGCTCAGGGAACCATAAACCTATAATGTTGTCTTTATCACTAGCAAGTAATATATCACCTATAGGTGATTTGTAATGAGCTCCATAGTACAATCTTCCCACCTCTAACTTTGAATATGTCTGCAAATTCTATAAGACCTTTTGAGAATCACTTTCTTTACAAGATAGGTCTTGGTCTATTAACTTAAACACACTTACTGATTAAATCATTGTCTCAGTTAATTCCCAATCTTTCTTGCCTGTACAGAGTTTATAACCATTTTATATAGGCTGTTTTGTCTTTATTATTAAAACCACATTTCTCATAAAAACTTAGGTAAGAAAGATTAAATTATTATAAGGTATCCTATGTTTTTATTTAACATTTACCTTATAAAAATCCTTATAAAACTTCACAAAGTCATCTGGTAATAATGGTTTACTAAAATAATAGCCTTGAACCTCATCACATCCGTATTCTCTTAAATATTTGATCTGTTCTTCTGTTTCAACTCCTTCAGCAACCACAATCTTCTTCAATGCATGGGTATATTCAATTATATTTTTAATCAACATCCTATTTTCAAAGTTTCCTATTCGATCTAAAAAGAATTTATCTATTTTTAATATATCATATGATAAAGTCCCAATCATCATCATTGAATTATAACCTGTCCCAAAATCATCAATTGCTATCTTGTATCCGATTTCCTTTAGATAGTTCAATCTTTTATTGATTATCTCATTTTCCTTACTTAAAACCCTTTCGGTTATTTCTAATTCTATCTTTGATCTATCAATGTTGTTAAGGTTTATAATGTTTGTTATCCAATCTATTAATTCGTGATTTATTAATTCCTGACCTGTTATATTAATAGAATAGGTAATATCTATACCTTCTTTTTCCCACTTTTCCATCTGTTTAATGGTGTTTTCTATTACGTATTTTGAAATTTCTTTAATAAAACCTGTTTTTTCGGCTATATCTATAAATATATTAGGTCCAATCGGCTTTCTTTCTCCCCTGTCCCATCTGAGCAATACCTCAACACCTGTAATTGTCTTATCTATAATATTAATCTTAGGTTGATAGACTAGATAAAACTCCTCATTTACTATAGCATCATGTAATGATCCAGCAATTTCAAAAATCTCTTTACGCGAGTTTTCGACATTTATATCATAATAATAAATCCCAGATTCTCTGATTTCTCCCTGTTCACTAGCAATTCTAGCTTTATTGTATACGTCAATTGGTGTATCAGGCCCACCTTTATGAAGGTAAATACCTATCTTCATTGGCAAGTCAACATGAAATCCATCTATGTTAACAGCTTTGGAATACTTTTCTACTAGAGATTTAAAACTTTCAATATAAGCACAATCCTCAGGAAAAATCAAAATTATTTCATCATAACTAGATGAATACATGGAGATATCCTTAAATTCTAGCTTGATGTCTTCTATAAGCTCTTTGACAAGTTTATGTACAAGTTCATATTTTACATATTTCCCTATTCCGTCAATGTTTGTAAGTTTTACTGAAACTATTGAAAAAGTCTCATCGCGGTCAATTAAACATTTCAAAACTTTAAACAACTTTTTAGAATTAAATAATCCAGTGAGATCACTTATAAACTCTTTATCCTTCAATCTTTCATTTAGTTTATATACCATTTCAAATAAGACACCTGTTACATATCCTATAATGGTAAATAAAAATGTCCTATAAACCCAGCTTATGGTACTTTGGCTTATTCCTTTAGCTACATCCATGGGTAATAACCCCAATAAGAACCCAGAAACAACTCCAACAATTAATCCTCCGATAGCCCCCCAATAATAAGCAGACAAAATAATAGGTAAATAAATTAAATGTAAATAGGCGTCTTTTGTACCACCAGTTATATAGACAATAACAAGCACAAATAATATTAGTAATCCTATATATACAGGTTTATATCTCTCTTTTGGGTTGATGTTACTCTCCATGTCTTTGATCATATGGTATATAACCCCCTTTATGATTTGAACACTTTCATCTTTTGCAACATTATATATTTTTTTAAAGCTTATCAATCACTCTAAATAATTTTTCCCAAAATCAATTGTCTTATAGCTAGGTTACTTTATAAATGTTAACATTCTTAACCATTTATTACTATGTTACTTCAATTATATGTTACTTATCTCTATATATCAATACAAAACTTGATTATTCTCCATATCTGTATCTCTTATTATTTATATTTTTTCTCCAAATTGCACATCCAGTATCCAAGTCCTACTCCAGCCACTAATAATACTAGGCAAGTAATAGCACCTAAGCTCATATAGTTATAATCACTAGGGATTATCATAACCGTAGAAGCAAAAACCACTCCCATTATTATGTGAAAAAAGCCCCCATATGCTTTATTGATAATATAATCAATAAGCTTGGAAAACAAGAGTACTGTAAGTATGGCACCTATTACTATGGGGATAATAATTGCAAAATTCATCTCCTTTATACCGTCTGACATATCCTTATACATTCCCAAATATACAAGAAAGTTTGAAGGACTTAGTCCTGGAATAATAACTCCAAGTCCAATTAAAGAACCTGCAAGTACCCAGGTACCATTGTTTTGTGGAATATTACCGCCAAAAAGCTCTTCACCGTACAGCAGGAAGGCCAAGCTTAAGATAAATCCAACAACAAGTATTACAAGATGCTTACTCTGTCGCCCCTTCTTACCAGCCTGTTCCCACAAAGCTGGAACTGTCCCTATAATACATCCTACAAAAAACCAAAGTATTTGTGTCTCATATGTTCCCAAAAAAAAGCTTACAACAAAAGAAAATAGGAATACGCCAGTAACTCCTCCAAGTCCAACCGGAAATAAATATAATACATTTTCCTTGAAATCGCGGGTAATGTGTGCCAAGAAGGATATAATTCTTTCGTATATTCCAAAGACAGCGGCTAATGCCCCTCCACTTACACCTGGTAGGATAAAACCCGAACCGATAAATATTCCTTTAACAAACCTTATAATCCAATCAACCATAAATACTATCTCCTCATTTTGTTATATATTATGTAAGTCCCCTAATCAAGATTCTATAATCATATGAATTCAAAGACTAGATGCTACTCTTAATAGATATTATACAATGGTTGTTACCACTTCATCAATAGCCATTTACTAGCTTCATTTTAAAGACTTTAGACTTTTTCTTGCATATAAAATCAAAGCAAGATACAATACTATATATAATAAACACTAAGGAGATGTTTTATGGATTTTTTACTAAGTTTAAGAGGCCCTTCCCTATACATTATTATTTTTATTGCAAAAACCATCGAGGTTTCTATATCTACCATCCGTTTGGTCTATGTCAACAAGGGCGAACGTCTAAAAGGAGCTCTTCTTGGTTCTGTTGAGGTAATGATTTGGATATTAGTGGTTAGCTCTGTTCTTAACAATATTACTGATGATCCATTTAAAATATTTGCATATGCAGCTGGCTTTTCCTTAGGTAACTATCTGGGTGTGTCTATAGAATCCAAAATTGCTGTCGGTCTTGCATCTATTCAAGTAGTCGTAAATGAAGAAGATGGAGATGCTCTCGCCCGTTTACTTCGTGAAAACAATTATGGTGTTACCATAATAAATGGTAAGGGCAAGGATGATAGCAAAAAGCTCCTTCTTTTTGTTCAACTAAAGAGAAGGAGAATACCCGCAACTATTAAACTAATAAAAGAAACAGACCCTAATGCATATATAAGTATTAATGACGTTAAATCAACAGTTGGTGGTTTTATTAAGAAGTAACTATATTAGCATTCCTATATCACCCTTTTCTATATATAATCAAATATAATCAAAAAACTCTGGAATTCCCTCTTTGGGAATACCAGAGTTCACTCATCTACAATTTAACAAACATCAATCAATTCCAAGCAACCCATAGGTCTATTCTATTAATTATTTATATCCCCATCTGCTCAAACCAGTCTAGGGCTTCCTCAAAAGTCTTAAAGTGTTGTACCTGAATTTCCTTGGCTTCTGATTGCTTCTGATGCTTTTGAGACTGACGTTTCATTAATACAGTATTACTATCAAGAAAAGCCACTGCTTTACATCCTGCTTTTTCAAGAGCAAGGTGAAGTTTTGCAAATGCAGCAGAGGTTTCTATGCTTATTATTGGATTCAATTTGGTGGGATCTGCAATATAAGCAAAGGGTTGGCCCCTAAAATTAAAAGATAACTTCAACAGATTCCTAGTAAGTTCTTCAACTTGCTCAGGCTTAAGATTCCCCTGATTACTTGACATAAGAATATTACGCCCTGATACAATTCCACAATATCCATAAGGTGTATTAATAGTCATAGAAAGTTCCATTGTTCTACCCCCTTTACTAGCAGTGCCCCTGTTTTATGTTAGAATTAATCATCACCGTAACAAAATATCAAGAAATACAGATATAATTGATTTTATATACCCATCTTTTCTAACCAATCTAGAGCTTCCTCATTGGTCTTAAAATGAAGTACCTGCATTCCCTCTGCTTCTGATAGATTCTGGTGCTTTTGAGACTGAAGCTTCATACCCGCCGTATTAGCATCAAGAAAAGCTGTGGCCTTACATCCTGCATTCTCAAGAGCTACATGGAGTTTTACAAACCCAGCAGAAGTATCTTTACTTAATATTGGACTCATTCTTGTGGGATCTGCTATATAGGCAAAGGGTTGGCCACCAAACCTTTTCGCTAACCTTAGAAGATTCTCTATAAGGTCTTCGACATATTCAGGTTTCCAAACCCCTATACCTCCGGATTTAAGAATGTTACGTCCAGGTACAATTCCATAATATCCGTGTGGTTCACTGACACCGTGTAAAAGTTCCATGAAATAACCTCCTTTTAACTGTTTTTTTTAATATCAATTAATATCATTTAATGATTTTAATAGTACTTCTGATGAACCAGTTATATTACTTATCTGTGTGGCTATATCAGTTACACCTTCAGCACCTTCATTTGAAGCAACGACGATATGGTCAAGATTAGTAAGTAAGCTACTTATCGAATTAAGTAGATCATCAGATGAGTTACTAAAATCTAAAAACAAATCATTAATAGTTATTGAATCTTTTTTATAATTATCTGCTACTTCCTTCATGAATTCATAATCTGAATTAACATCTTCGGACATGAACTTTAGTAACTTGGAAGAATGGGTAGCTAGATTGTCCACTGCATGCTTTACCTTTTCTGTAACATCTTCAATTTGAATTATGTTGTTTTTTGATTGTTCAGCAAGCTTACGAATTTCCTCTGCAACTACTGAGAACCCCTTTCCATATTCACCAGCCCTAGCGGCCTCTATAGATGCATTTAGGGCTAGTAGATTGGTTTTTGAGATAATATCAGTAATAGCTTTTGACAATATAGAAATTTGATCAGCAATCTTAGCCTCCTCTATTGCCCTCTCTAAGTATATTTTAGTATCCTCAAACAAGTTATGAGCTTTTTTCTGAGCTACAGATACATTCTGCATAGTCTCTTCCGCACTATTTCTAATGTCTTGTGAAGTATTAAAACCCGTTTGTGCCTTTTCCGAAAAATCTTGTACTGTCCCAGCAATCTCTAATGACGTACCAGCAATTTCTGTTGATAGTGCCGAATTCTCTTCCATAGTGGCAGACAACTGCTCTGATGTAGCGGCTATACTATCTATATTACCATGTAATTCCTTCACCAGTAGGGATATTGAATTAACTTCTTTAAAAATCTTATCTTTGCTTTCAATTTCTTCTTGTTTATAATTGTTATTCAAAAGATCAGTAATGTAATCTAAGGTTTCTCCTATATCATTATCACAATTATGATTATCCAAAATTATAGTACTTGGCGGCTTACCTTGTTTTGCTGAATCTATAAATGATTTTAAAATTTTAAATGAAGAAATATAATTTTTATTAACATATTGGATTATAAAGAATGAGCAAAAGACGATTAATAAAGATATAGCTAAAAAGATTGTGTTGATGAGGACTCTACTGGTTTTAAAATCGAATAAAAATAATATATTACCTAATAAGAATAGAATAAAGATAAATATTACAGAGTATAAGGGCTTGTTTTTTATCTTGTTGATAATAGTCAAGGTTACTTACCTCCCAACAAATTATTAATATGTATAATATTGTGGAATCTTTAGATATTATAATGTATTATATCAAATTATATTACAATTTGCAAATTTTTTTCTAATATTGCAGATAATTTACATGCACTTCCAGAAATATATTTAAATGTTTTATTTTCCTATTTATATTGGTGATTAACTACAATATCTTGTTATAATTTTTGTTGATCATGTTATAATAAGAATGTATTTAACAATAACTTTATCTGATTTTTGGATTAATGGAGTAAATATGGAGTCAATAGAATCAATCAGGAATGAAATTATGCAGGATCCTAGTAATCTTGAATTTACTAGTAAGGGGTGGAAGCCTATTTTTATGGCAAATCCTAATTCCAGATTATTAATTATTGGACAAGCCCCAGGAATTATAACTCAAGAAAAAAACTTATCCTTTATGGATAGAAGTGGGGACAAACTTCGCCAATGGTTGGGAGTAGACAGAGAGAACTTCTATAATTCAGGAAAGATAGGAGTATTACCACTGGATTTTTACTTTCCAGGCAAAGGTAAAACTGGAGATTTACCGCCTAGAAAAGACTTTGCAGCAAAATGGCATCCCAGACTTATAAGTAAAATGCCAAGTATTGAGCTAACCCTATTAATTGGTGCCTACGCACAAAGATTTTACCTTAAAGATCGGGTCAAGCAAAACTTGACCCAAACAGTTAAAGCATATCAAGAATATTTACCTGAGTACTTTCCTTTAGTACACCCATCTCCACTTAATATCAGATGGCTAAAAAACAATCCAGACTTCGAAGAAAATATAGTACCTCAACTTCAAGTCCTAGTAAAAAATATTCTAAATAAAAATCTATAAGAATAAATAAATCCCTATACCCAAACGAGGGTTCAAAGTAATTAATTATGGAACTTAATGCAGTTCCATGACTAGCAATAACCACATTTTTACCATTATAATCTATTAATACTTGCTGAAGTGCAGAAATGTTCCTAGTCTGAACCTCCTTTAAACTTTCTCCATTTTGGAGCTTGTAGTCAAAATCTTCCCATTGCTTTCTGCAAAAACCTTGAAAATCTTCTATCCAATGGTTATCTACCTTTCTTTCTCTGAAATCATCAATAATAGTTATATGTAATCCCTGGCTATCTGCAAAATGCTTTACAGTATCGATAGCCCTCTTATATGGGCTAGACAAGACCACATCAATATTCTTACCATCTAGGAACTTAGTAACTAATTCTCTATCTTTCATGCCTTTTTCAGTCAACTCACGAGTGATGTCATCATTATTATTATAATTTGGTTCTGCATGACGAACAAAGTATAAAACAGTCACATTTATCACTCCTTATAAACACTTTTTTGAAAGGGTTCTTTATCAAAATGATTTAACATCAAATTCTATATGAAAATCATTACTCCTTATTAGTGCAAAGCCTATATTATGATAGTTCATTAATCAGGCTCTTACTATAAATACCAATTATATCTTCTAGACTTACTTCTTCTGTATGATTTTTAAGCTTATTTTTATTTGCATAGAAATTTATAGAATACTCCTTAATCTCCTCTGCTGTTATATCAAGCTTTACATCTATTAAGCTATTAAAAATAATTTCTAACTCTTCTATCTTGCTAATGCCTAAAACATTCAACATTCTTTTAATCTTAGTTTGATTACAATTAGAGCCTTGCTACCTATTGCACTAAATACTTCTTTGTTTTTTAAAACCACTTCTTCTCCAAAAAATATTCTAGTGGGCATTTCATACTTAAAATCCATAAGTTCTTCTCCTAACTTTGA
>FZPS01000085.1_pt97 | contig 10603 bp, 5 predicted proteins | sample 1817821 | NCBI WGS metagenome assembly FZPS01 (sample SAMEA104158645, study PRJEB21678) | metagenome | place: Germany | collected 2015-04-21 | reverse complement strand
AAGGCTTAAATACTATTTTTTCATGGTTATTGCAGCGCAGATTATTGATTAATCCAACGGACCGGTTCAAAAAGTACTCAATAGCGGTTTGATAGGGGTACTTTTTCAGTGGTCTCGGACCGTCCCCTTCTGTCACCACACTTATTGGGCTGGGTCGGGGCGGCTGCGCCTCCTGCTGTCGAATATGCTCAGGGCTGTGCAGCCGAGTGCGATGATGGCTGCTGCCAGGGTTATCAGGATGCCGACGATGGGTATTTTGGAAAGCAGAATAACCAGGGCGAACCCCATCATAAATCCTATCCACATCGAAAACCTGCCTTCCCACTTAAAACTGCGCAGCAGATAACGTCCCAATATATCTCCCAGTATTATTTTGGACAGGTATAGTAAGAGAATATAAGCCAGGAGCAGGATTAAGGCCACCGGTATGCCTATCACCGTTATCAATAAGATCACGAATATAAAGGGTGTGGCGACTAAGAGCAATATACCCCAGCCTATTGAGGCTCCCGGGGCCTCTTCCAGGGCCGATGCCAGCCCCTGCCAGAGGGAGGGAAAGAGCAGGTAGCCTAATCCCCAGAGGACCACACCGGCAGCAAACCACATTAACAGGCTGGGCCAGGAAACCTGCTGCTGCGGCTTGATTGGATCGGCCGCGCCCTGTTCCCAGCGGGTCTCTCCGCCAACCCTGGCACCGGAAGCGATCTGGGCTTGCTGGGGGGATTTGTAGATCAGGTCGCCGCCAATTGCAGCAGCCGGTCCCAGGTTGAGACTATTCACCTCCCATAGCCTCAAATCGCTGCCGATGCTGCCGGCCAGGCGGAAGTTCTGAGCAGCCCCCAAAACCTGGCGGTTGACCGTTCCCAGGATATCCACGTTAGTTCCGAACAGCAGCACATCCTTACCGATGCTGGCAGTCTGTTCCAGGCGAATGGTATTCCCGGCTATGGAAAGATTTCGTGATATTGACGACTGTATGCTGATGTCATTGCCGGCGACGCGTACATCTCCGTCAACCGCTGCAGCGATGCGCACTGACTGCCCGGCTGCCATAATATCGCCGTTAACCTTCCCATTGATGTTTATGTTCTGCCCGGCTGCGAATACATCACCTTCTACATCGGCATCAACCACTATACTATTGCCCGACACGAACAGAGGTCCCTCGATCTGGCCCGGCGGAATATAAACCGAATCACCCGACTGCTTCTGCACCGCCAGTGCCGCCGGGGATAGCAGAAAGGCAAAAAACAAAACAGCAGCAACAAAATATCCTGCCCGGGTTTTAGCTAGCATAATCAAACCCCCTAATTATTAATGCACTGCTTTGTAAAACCTAAGATTTCCATTCAACTTACTTACGAGCATTATAACCTATACCAACAGCTTAACACAGTTAAGATAGCCATAATGCGCACAAACCAGCAATACATTCCCTCGTCAAAGTTTTCGGTACAGCCCGCGAAGACCACTTCGCTGCAGGTGTTCCTCTTTAATATCATATTTATTCGCTGTATTATTCGATATAATAAAAAATACCCGGGCAAAGCCCCTCATAAGTCTCCCAACAAGGCTGCGGCGGGGCCTGCTCAGCGGTTTCATTATGCCGGCAGTAGTGCTGAGCACAGCAAAGGACGGTGTTAGTTTGGATTTCAACGGTATTGAGGTAAATGCGGAGCATCATGCCATGCTGCTGCAATTGGAAAACAGGCTTGGAAAGGTGGAATACATCATTGACGGTGAGCCCACTTCAGGCTTTGAGGGGGTCAGCAAGTCTGGCGATGATTCTTTTACTATTCATATATCGAGCAAATACACAGGGGATGCCCTGGCATGCAGGATTGCCCATCAGCTGCTCTATGCGCTGCAGATGAAGGAGGGCTACCCCCTAATGCGGCCGGCCGATGCAGGAGTGGTCTGGCAGCAGTTGCTGGCAGACTCGATCAACCGGCTGATCCTGGAGTTGAAGGCCACAGATGAAGCGAAAGCCATGGGCTTTGACCACAGCTATATTTTTAAAAAACGCTATAAAGAGATCAAGACTTTTGCCGACCTGCACAGTGGCCAACCCCTGGACAGTTTTCAAAGCCGGTGGTTTGCGGTCGACCTGGCCCTGGCCCTGATCTTTCTGCCCCCCGACAAGCTCAATTTCCTGCTCTCCATACTCACCGGCAAAGAAGATAATGCGGTGGGGATGGCACTGGCAATTATCAAGCTGATTGAAAAAATCGGCTATACCACCAGCGGCCGGGCTTTTCTGGCTATGGCGGAGATAAACACCTTACTGGACATCTGGGAATGCTTTCCCATACATTATGGGGATAAGATAATCTCCTCGTCTTCACAATATTTGTCTGAATTCGCCAGGCTGCGCGCTTTGCTGCTGGGCTAGAGCTGGCAGCATACCCTGCAGACAAGCAGCCGGTCGCGATAACTCCAACCAACAGGCCTTAAACATAGCCCTAAATATGGAGGAACTGCCAAATTTACACTGCGGCTGTGCTATGATTAATATAAGCAGATGAATAAATAAGCATATGGTGGTCCGGTATCACCATAAATTTGTTTTAAAAAGGGGAAGGAATGCTTGTTAAAGGAGGGTAATGCTCTTGCCACAGCGTGAAAGTGAAAGGCTCTTCGATGAGAGCATTGGCACAGCGATCGAGCAGATCCGGGCTTTACAGGATATAGAGTTGGTGATTGGCATCCCGTTTTACAATGAAACCCAGACCCTGCTGGAAATGCTGGAGATTATAAATACTCAATTGGCGGATTACCTGACCGACAAAAAAACCATCTTCATATGTTCCGGGGATCCTGCCGGAAGCGAGACCCTGGAAATACTGCTGAAGACTGAGCTGCATATCCCTCTGGTGGGATTTACCATGAAGCCCGGAATTAACGGGCGTGGCTCCAGCATCAGAGCCATTATGGAACTCAGCCGTCGCTTGGAGGCCAATTTAATAATCCTGGCTGCTGATTTGCCCAGCATGGGTCAGCGCGGTTTCCAGGCCAACTGGGTCAAAGGCCTGATCGAATCGATACAGGGACCCTATGATCTGACCGTCGGCATTTTTGAACGCCATCACAGTGAGGATGTTATCGCGGCTTTATTGGTAGCCCCCATACTGGAGGTTTTTTATAATTATCATTTCAAAGACCCGTTGAGCGGCATATATGCCGTCTCCCATGATCTGCTGGAGGAATTGTGCCTGGAGATCAAGTTTGCTACTGATATTATCAGGGGATACGGAATCGAACCCTGGCTGCTGACCAGGGCGATTATGTGGAAGAAAAACATCTGCCAGCTAAAGCTGGGTTCAAAACTGAATCCGCCCAGCATAGAAAAGCTCAATTACCTGTTTAAAGACCTGGCTGCATCCATATTTGCCTGTATTGAAAACGACCATCATTATTGGAGCCAGCATCCGGCCATCAGCATCAGCCCTGATATACTGGGAGACGGTTTTGCCGATGAACCCTGCCCGGCCATATATACTCTGGATAATGTGCTGCGGTCTTTCAAGCGCAATGCCCTGCAGTATCGCGATTTATACGAGAAAATACTGCCGACCCATATCAGCCAGATGCTGATTGACATTATTTCTCAAACAGATGGCCAGTATACGCTGGACAGTCTCAAACACTATGATAATAACACCTGGGCATTTATCGTGTATGAGGCCTTATTATGTTACCATTTTAATCACCAAATCCCCCGCGATGATCTGCTCAACGCCCTGACTTATGCCTTTAACGGTCGGCTGGCAGCCATAATGCACTCGATTGAACAACTGGCCGGCAGTGAAGCGGAAATGGCACCGGCTGTGGCTCAGTATATCAGAAGCAAGCAGCGCGAGACATTTCTGACCCAATTTCCGAGTCTAAAAGCGAACTGGCTGAGCAAGTCCAAAGAAGCCAAACCGGCCCTTACCCCCACTCATTTCCTGGAATTCATCCCCGGTCTGCCCATAGTGCTCCCCAAAAAAATCACCGGCAGGGGTGGGAAAACGGTATGGACGGAAGGCGTTTTCAATCAGCTTCATCACCGCTATCGCAGCGCTTTCAACCATTTCATGCACCATGGTCTGGCAGTTCCCATAGACGCTCCTCCTCAGGTTTATGTTGAGCATTTGCAGGGCTTATTTCAGCAGGTTGAGCAGGCCCTGCAAAACTGGCTGCCCGGCGATCCCTATACAGAGGCCGGTATTGAGGCTATGACCCGCAGCGTTTTCGATCTGGGTCTGTGCACCCCAACCTATTCGATACGGGATGAAATCCTCGAGGAGATGCTGCTCAGGTTTCCGCCGCTCAATGTGATAATACCGCTGGGATTTCATTCAGCCCGTGATCTGGTCAAGCACATGGACGTGCGCGATGCGGCCACCCTGGCCCACCTGGCGGAAAACCGCAGGTATGCTGACCGCACCCTGCACTGGATACTTGAACAGATTACCCCCGAGGATATTGTAGAGGTAGAGCTGAAGCCTCTGTTGATGAGCGGTAAAGGGGTTGAAAGCATGATTTCTCAAACCGCCCCTTCCAATCTGGACCGGATCACCAATCGCATCACCATCATTCCTTTAAACAAGGGCATGGGAGGGGACTATCCCCGCCTGCGTTTCTTCCTCTACCTGGTCAGGCATATAATGATCGCCTGCAATTATACCAGGCTGTGGCGGGAGTACGCCCGCGAAAGGCGAAATCTGGGCACCAAAATCCTCAATTCACTGACCGGCCGCTATGATACCGACATCTTTTCCGCACATAACATATTCGAAAACATGCATCACCGGGCTATGGTAGCTGCATTTAAAAATAAAGCCGAGCAGATGCAGGCGATCGGGCAAATAAAGGACAGCACCCTGTTGAGCTTGCTGGCTGAGGGTTACGGATTGAGCCAGGTCCTGGAAGATGGCACCTTCCTGCCCTGTTCTGCCTGGACCTGGGCCAGTTACAGCTATCGCGGGGGCAAAGGCATACCCACACCGCTTTCCAGCCATGTGGAAGAGAAGTGGTTCAATCACGATTTTTTGGAAGCCATACAGCAGGATATGGGCTATGAGCTGGAGCAGATCGAGCAAATGGTGACGCAATTGATCGGCGCCGGGCAGGCCAATGTGAACATGCTGGATAGGCTTACCGGCGCCAAAGCTACCGACATCATAGTGGTTCCGCAGGAAGCCGCCCCATACCCGCCGGCCGGGCAGCTGACCAGATATGAAAACAATCCCATTTTAGCACCCATCCCCGAGCATTACTGGGAAAGCAAATATGTTTTGAACTGTGCCGCGTTGAGGATTGCCGATAAAGTGTACCTCTTTTACCGGGCTTTTGGCGATGACGAGGTTTCACGCATCGGTCTGGCGGTTACCGACGGCTATAATGTGCTGGAGCGCTTGCCGGAGCCCATATTTGTGCCTGCTGAGGAAAGGGAGAAAAAGGGCTGTGAGGATCCCCGCGTGGTCATCATCGACGACAGCATCTACATGCTTTATACCGCTTATGACGGGGAAATAGCCCAGGTGGCGGCTGCCTCCATAAGAGTGGTGGATTTCCTGGAGCGTCGTTTTGACCGCTGGCAGCGGATCGGCATGGCATTTGAGGACATCTGGGATAAAGATGCCATTCTATTCCCGGAAAGAATCAATAACAAATACGTTATCTATCACCGCATTGAGCCCAGCATCTGGGTTTCTTACCTGGATGAGCTGGTTTTTCCCGCTCCCAAAGAGTCGCACTCCATCATCATTGGGCCCCGTTCGGGACGCATGTGGGACTCATTGAAGATAGGAGCCGGCACTCAACCGATTAAAACCGTTTACGGCTGGTTGATGATTTATCATGGCGTGGACTTCAACCGGGTCTACCGCCTGGGGGTCTTGCTGGTGGATCACAACCAGCCCGAACGGGTTATATACCGTTCCCCCAATCCTGTCTTAAGCCCGGAATGCGAGTATGAGGTCGGGGATGAGATGTGCTGGGTGCCGAACGTGGTATTCACCTGCGGGGCCGTTGCCGGCGAAGATAAGGAAATTTTGGAGGCTGATGACGAACTGCTGGTCTATTATGGGGCCGCCGATACTTTTATCGGCATGGCCAGGGCCAAAATAGGGGACTTGATCCCGGAAAGCATTCGCACCAGCCTGGAAGCGGATTTGAAAAAACGCAATTAGGGGGGAGCAATAGCATACCGCACATCAAGCGGTTTTGCGCAGTATTTTGTTAGACAGCTTAATATATTCCTGGGCAACCCGGGGCCAGCTCATTTGTTGTCCCACCAGGGTTGCTTTTTGTTCGAGGCTGAGCTTCATCTCCGCATTGCCCAAAATAGCATCCAGGGCTTTGGCCAGGGATTCCGCTGAGCTTCCTTCAGCAATCAGGCCGCATTGCTTATCCTGCAGCATGTCCAGAGCATATGCATACGGTGTGGCCACTATAGCCCGCCCGCAGCCGAGTGCATAGGCCAGTGTTCCCGATACCGCCTGCTCGTAATTGGGATAAGGGGTCATATAAATATCGGTCAGATTGAGATAAATACCCAACTCCTCCAGGGGTATAAAGCGCTTATCGAAATGCACATGTTGGGATACCCCCATGTTTTCAGCCAGGGCGTACAGGCTGTTGTAATAAGCATCTCCCTCCCGCCTCTGCACAACGGGGTGAGTGTTGCCGGCTATGAGATAGAGCAATTGGGGGTATTTGTCTTTCAGCAGGGCTATGGCTTTAATGCCGTTTTCCAGGCCTTTCCCCGGCCCGATCAAACCGAAAGTGGTGATTACTGGACGCTCTTCCCACCCGTAGCCGCGCTTCAGCTGTTCCCGGTCAAATTTGGGGAAAACCGGCACTCCATGATGTATGAAATGCAGTTTTGCGGGCGGAGCGTGATATAATTCCGCCAGCAGTCGCAGCGACCTGCGATTCATGCCTACTATGCCGGCGGCTTGGGATGCCAATGCTTTCAATATCCGGTGCTGTTGCGCAGATGGCCCCTTAAGCACTGTGTGTGCAACCAGCAGGTAGGGCTTGTCAAGCTGCCTGGCAAAAGTCAGCAGGTACTCACCGTCTGCTCCGCCGTAAATCCCGTATTCATGCTGAATGATGCAAAAATCAAAATGGCTCTTGTTGATGTATTCGGCCAGCATGGCATAGTCGCTTAAGGTGTTCTTGTTTATTGCCAACTGGACCTCTTTAGGATATGCACCCGGCACCGTCTCATCGCTTACCGCGGCGATTTTTGCATGAGACCCCTGTGCAGCCAGGGATTGGTATAAATCCTGGGAAAAAGATGCGATACCGCACTGCTTGGGAGGGTAGGTGCTCAAGATAATGGTATTCATAGTCACCGCCTTTCCAGGCCTTAAACACTGCCTGAATGTCCCATCCGCATTGGTAATCACGCCTAATCATACCAGTATATTCCTTGGCTTAGATTATTTGTAACAAATGATAATGCTTAAAAGCAAATCGCTGACTGATACAAATATCCTTACTTTTGGAAGCAAATGCCAGCTAAACACCCTGGTTCCCCTTTGATGCCTGATTTGTCACAAAACTTAGGACATTATTATTACTGCCGTATAGGTGATTGGATAAAGAGGGGATTGCTGCCGATCACATCCAATCCCCAATTCAGTGATAACTGCCTTGTACTTTGATAAAAAAAGCAGCCGTACATGATTAAGGCTGCTTTCTTTGCTTTGAATGGGTTTTCACGATTTCAGGTTATTTTTTCACCATAACCTTATCCAGGTTGAGGCTGTCTTTAACCGGCACATAATGCTTGCCCGGCTTGTTGCGCCGTTTGATCGAACTGCGGCGCTTTCTGGCTCCGCGCTGGGCAAGATTGACCACATCGTCGCTTTCCTCGGTAACCGCTACTTCCATAGGCGCCTGGCTGACCGGGGACTCAATGCTGGTTATGGAGATGCCGCGGATATGCTTGGTATGAGCCCATTCGCTCTGATTACGATGCTTCAACAAGCCCCAGATGGTGACCGGGAACCAGGTGAACCCGTAGATAGGATAAGTCAGATAATAAAAATAGGCTTTACGCGGCGCACCTTCCAGGATCAATCCCAGCATCGGATAACAGTAGCCCAGGATGCCGAAACTCCACCAGAACCAATCGGGAGCCAACGCAGTGATCGGTGAGGCATAAATCGGCTCCGGGCTGATCCAGTAGGCCATACCCATAATGATGTTAAACAACATGATAGTGATGGCAACCGGTTGAAAGAGGTAAATAGCACCGTCAATAGGATACCATTTTTTCTCGCGGATGCCCTTTTTCAAAAGGGGTATCATGTAACGGAAGGCCACGTCCCAGTGGCCCTGCAGCCAGCGAGTGCGCTGCCGCCAGGTCTGTGAGAAGTAAACCGGTTTTTCATCGTATACGTGCGCATCATGGGCCCATGAAGTCTTGATCCCGTGGAGCAGGAGCTTCATGGTGAATTCCAGGTCCTCGGTAAGGCAGGTGGCTCCCCAGCCAAATTCCTTGAGGAGGTTGTACTCCAAACACACACCGGTACCGCCCATAGCATTTGAAAGGCCTCGATTATACCGGGCCAGCTGCCACATACGGTTCATTGACCAGTAGGCGGTGGCGTAACACGCGGTTACCCAGGAGTCATTGGGGTTCTTGGTATCGAGGTATCCCTGAATAGAGCGATAGCCCTTCTTCAGCTTGGAGTTCATCTCCAACAGGAAATTGGAAGAAACCACATTATCGGCATCGAAGATGCAAACTGCATCGTAAGTGCGCTCATTCTCCATCTCAAACAGCCTGTTGAACATCCACTCCAGGGCATAGCCTTTGCCCCGCTGATTGGAGAACCGCTCATAAACCCGGGCGCCTTCCTGGCGGGCGATGGCTGCCGTGTTGTCGGTGCAGTTGTCAGCAATAACATAGATGTCAAAAAGGTCCTTGGGATAATTGATCTGCTTTAAGCTTTCCAGATGATACTTAATAACCGCCTCCTCATTGTGAGCTGCGGTTATAAGGGCAAACCTCTTTTCGGGCACATAGTCTTTTTCCTCCGGATGCTTGCGCCATCCGGCGATCGATACATAATAATAGTAAAATAATACCAGCAAAACCACTGTTTCAGATACAGCTACCAAAGCCGTCAACAAATAAAACAGCCAGCCTTCTACAAACAAAGCGTAAGACTCCTCCCTATATGTCATTCACAGTTTGTCTCTTACGTAAGCGTTTTATTGATGCAAATCCATACAATGCTTTGAAACCGCCACAAAAGCCGACTACTTCTTTCCGAGCCGTTATAAAGCATTTCCTATTTCAACTTAATATGGTAACCAACTATTTCAACTTAATATGGTAACCAATGCCTATAATATCTTCTCCAAGAAAGTGGTAAAACCCTCCTTTTCGTTATCATGCAGCGAGAATAACTTCTATTCTCATGAATCGTTATAATCAGGGAAGCCCTACAAATCTGGTCCTTAAGGTATTGTTATTATATAAACAGATTTATTATACCAGAGGCGCTATTGATGTCAATCTGCTTGTGCTTCAGCGACTTACCTGTGGTATAGAAACTATAACACTAGTATTCCTTCATATGTTAAGACGTACTCTTTTTAGGCAGAAATGCTTTCACTTGACAGTGAAAATAACAAGATAATCTTTCTAGCTTTGCTTTATTGTACCAATCAACATCGGTTTATTATGCTGATGCAAGCTTACCAGGCCCTGTAACGTATAATTAGGCAGATCGCGAATTACCAGGGGAGTTCCCTTAAGTTATCTGAATGGGGGGTCAAAGCACCCTTTATATAACTGCATAGCCGGCCGGGTCCCGCTCTCCAAATCCCCGGCTGGCATTGTTTATCACAGCGGCAAATGCTACCGCTATTTTATATATTTTGACAATATTCACGCTCCCTCATCAAGTTCTACAAAAACATGGTAAAATAATGTAGGCCACTTTGTATTTTTAAACGGGGGAGAGGAAGCTGAATAACAACCAACCTGACCGCATAGCGGAATATGCTCGAAAAATCGAAGAACTTGAGCGATTGTTGGAAAAAGAATGCGAATTGCGCCTTCAGGCGGAGAAGCGCCTGGAAGAGATGTTTGATTTGTCTTCCGACGTTTTCGTAATTGTGGATAAAAAAGGCCGTATTAAAAAGGCCAGTTCCAAATTCGTTGCGATCGCCAATTATACCGGTAAGGAGACTATAGCAGAAATCATAAAAAACAAGCTTCATCCCGATGATATCAGGAGCACTTTTTCGGCTCTGCGCAGCGTGATTAGAAAACGCAAGCAGGACCTGGTTTTCCGCTATCGCAACGATGATGGCTCTTATTCCTGGTGTTTCTGCAGCATCATTAAGTCCAGCGAAGAAGATGCGTTTATAGGGATAGGGCGAAACATTACCGAATCAAAGGAATCGGAGCGGCGTCAGGCTGACATCATAGACTTCCTGCCTGACGCAACTTTTGTCATCGATCAGCATGGCCGGGTGATAGCCTGGAATAAGGCCATCGAGGAAATGACCGGGATAAGCGCGGAGTATATGCTGGGCAAGAACAATTATGAATACAGCCTGCCTTTTTACGGAGAGCGCCGTCCTACAC